>Ga0209698_10003229_pt1 | contig 18241 bp, 17 predicted proteins | sample LitLauG_LLR_2012_FD_187203 | JGI IMG/M metagenome (GOLD analysis project Ga0209698, IMG submission 187203) | Freshwater sediment microbial communities from Pennsylvania, USA - Little Laurel Run_MetaG_LLR_2012 (SPAdes) (version 2) | ecosystem: Environmental > Aquatic > Freshwater > Creek >...
ACCCGCCCTTCTCGCACATCATCAGGGTCATCCTCTCCGCCGAGCAGGCGGACGCGGCCCGCGCCGCCGCCTGCGAGGTCCGTGACGCGCTCGCCGAATGCTGGCCCGGCGCCGCGCTTCGAATCGAGGAAGGCCCCGTCGTGCTCGGCCCGGCGTCCCTGTTCCGGCTGCGCGGCCGCGAGCGCCAGGTGCTCGTCGTCAAGGCGCTGGAGCGGCGCCCGGCGGTGCAGGCGGTCGGCGCCGCCGTGCAGGGGGTCGCGTCCTCCCGGCGGCACGCCGGCGTCAGCTTCAGCGTCGACGTGGACCCGCAGTAGGACGGCCTCACAGCCCGACCGCGCGCGGGCTCCTAAACTTGCGTGGCGATGGCAGAGCTTCAGCGACTGAAGGAGAGCGACACCGAGGCACCGGCCCAGGCCGAGGCCGAGGAGGTGCAGGCCGAGCACGAGGAGCTCGATCCCGAGGTGCGCGCGCGCCGCGACGCGGCGCTGCGCCATGTGCGCAAGTTCGGAGACCCGGTGCTTCGCGCGAGCGCTGTCCCGGTCGAGCGCTTCGATGATGACCTGCGCGTCGAGATAGCCCAGATGGGCGCGCTGATGGACGACGCGCTCGGTGTCGGCCTCGCGGCCACCCAGGTCGGGGTGCTGCATCGCGTGCTCGTGTTCAGGGCATACACCGAGGACGATCTGACCGCGCTGGTGAACCCCGAGATCGAGTGGCTGAGCGAGGAGCGCGAGGTGGGCCCGGAGGGATGCCTGAGCCTGCCCGGGGTGCACGTCGAGGTCGAGCGCGCCCACGCCGTGCGGGTGCGCGCCCACAACGGCGACGGCGAGGAGATAACCGTCGAGGCCGAGGGTCTGCCCGCGCGGGTGATCCAGCACGAGATCGACCACCTCGACGGCGTGCTGATACTCGACCATGTCTCTCCCGAGGAGCGCAAGCTCGCGATGCGGGCGATGCGCGAGGCGCAGCGCGCCGCCAGCGCCGCCTAGCGGCCCCGCGGAGCCCAGCCCGTGGTCACCGTCTTCCTGGGGACCTCGGAGTTCGCCGCAGCGGTCCTGGACCGCCTCGCCCGCGAGCCCGAGACGAGGCCCGCCCTCGTCCTGACGCGCCCCGACCGTCCCGCCGGCCGTGGCAGGCGCCTGCAGGCGCCTCCGGTCGCGGTACGGGCAGGTGAGCTCGGGATCGCACTCGAGCAGCCCGAGAACGTCAACGAGGACGCCGCGCGCAGCCTCATCTCCGCCGCCGGCGGCGGGCATCCGGTGACGCTGCTGGTGTGTGCCTTCGGGGCTCTGATCCGCGAGCCGCTGCTCTCAGAACACGAGATCCTCAACGTCCACCCGTCGCTGCTGCCGCGCTGGAGGGGCGCGGCCCCCGTCGAGCGCGCGATCATGGCCGGGGACCAAGAGACCGGTGTCTCGATCATGCGCCTCACCGCCGGGCTGGACAGCGGGCCGGTGTGCCTGCGCGCGAGCGAGCCGATCGGGGCCGAGGACACCTACGGCTCCCTCGCGGGCCGCCTGCAGGTGATCGGAGGGGAGCTGCTGGTGCGCGCTCTGCTGCAGGCGCCGCCGTTCCGCGAGCAGGACGAGGACGGCGTCAGCTACGCGGAGAAGATCGGCCCCGAGGATCGCCTGCTGGACCCCGCCCGCGGTGCAGCGGAGCTCGAGCGCGCCGTCAGGGCGCTGACGCCGCACATCGGGGCGCGCATCGAGCTCGCCGACGGCACGCTGATGGGGGTGCGGGCGGCGCGCGTCGTGCCCGGGGGCCCCGCAGGAGACGGCGGCGCTCCGCTGCGCGAGAGCGACGGGCGGCTGCTGCTGGACTGCTCGCCGGGCGTGCTCGAGCTGCTGACGGTGCAGCCCCCGGGCGCGAGGGCGATGGACGCGGCCGCCTACCTGCGGGGCAGGGGGCTGCCGGGCCGCGCGTAGGAGGCGGCGTGGGAGGGGATCGCGGTCCCCTCGCGCAGCCGCGCGTCCGGCTGCGGTGACCGCGGCACCGTGTCGAGCGGAATCACGCCCGCCCAGTAATCCAGCGCGTAGTCCTCCTCGTCGTCGGCGGGGCCGCCGGTCCGCACCTTCGCCGAGAACTCGTCGATCGGCAGTGCGAGCACCGATGTCGCCCTCAGCTCGTTTTCGGTCGGGCTGCGCGCATGCTCCCAGCGCCCCGGGACGATGTGTTCGACGATCGCCCGCAGCGCGGTGCGCTTCTCCTGCTCCTGCGTGATCTCCCGCGCCGTCGCGAGGATCATCGCCGAGCGGTAGTTCGCCGAGTGGTGCATCACCGAGCGGGCGAGCACCAGTCCGTCGAGCAGCGTCACCGTCAGGCAGGCGGGCGCTCCCGCCGCGATCGCCCTCAGCGTGCGGCTCGCGGCCGAGCCGTGGCAGTAGACGACGTCGCCGGCGCGGGCGTGCAGCGTCGGGATCACGATCGGCTGACCGTCCTCGCTGCAGATCCCGAGGTGGGCCACGAGGCCCTCGTCGAGGATCTCGTCGAGCACAGCGCGCTCGTAGCTAGCGCGCTCGCGCTTGCGCCGGACGCGGACGCGGTCCGTGGCTGGCCCGGCCTGTCGGTCATCGGGTGCGCTCGCCATACGCGCATCATTACCGAGGCGGGCGCCGGGCTGCACGGCGTGGCCCGCCGGCGGGCCACGGATGCCCCATGATGAGCAGGTGCCGAGCGCCCAGCAGACGAGCATCGCCCCAGCCCGCCGCTGCGCGTACAGCGTGCTTCGCCGCGTGTTCGAGGGCGGGGCGTACGCGGACCAGGCGATGCACGCAGAGTCCAGGGGCCTCGACCCGCGCGACCGGGGACTCGCGATGCACCTCGCATACGGAGCCGTCCAGCGCCGCGGCACGCTCGACCATCTGATCAGCGGGCTCTGCGACCGGCCCGTCGCGAGCCTTGACCCGGGCGTGATCGCGGCGCTGCGGCTCGGCCTGTACGAGATGCTCTATCTGCAGGGCGCGCCGGACTACGCGATCGTCGCCGACGCCGTCGAGCTCGCCAAGGGCGCGGGGCGCGGCCACGGCCTCGTCAACGCGGTGCTGCGGCGCGCGGGCCGCGAGGGTGCCCCGGCGCTGCTCGGGACGCTGGGCGATGAGACGCCCGAGCGGGCGGCCGTGATGCACTCGCACCCGGAGTGGGTAGCCCGCCTGTGGTGGGAGACGCTCGGCGCCGAGCGGGCGCGCGAGATGATGGCCTGCGACAACGAGCCCGGGGAGGTCGCCGTGCGTGCAAACACGCTCGTCGGCAGCGCCGCAGAGCTCGCGCGCCGGCTCCCCGTCGCGTGGGCCCCCGACGAGCGGCTGCCGGAGGCGCTGATCCTGCACGAGCCGTTCGACGCCCACGCTTCCGAGCTCTACCGCTCCGGTGCGCTGATCTCACAGTCGCGGGCGGCGATGCACGTCGCGCACGCGCTCGCCCCCGAGCCGGGCGAGCGGATCCTCGACCTGTGCGCCGCTCCCGGCGGCAAGTCCACCCATCTCGCCGCGCTGATGGGAGGGGAGGGGGAGGTGCTCGCGGTAGAGCGCAACCCGCGGCGCGCGGCCCTGCTGGCGCGCACCGCCGAACGGCTGCGCGCCCGCAACGTCCGTGTCGTGGTCGCCGACGCGGCCGAGCGGCGCACCGAGCCGCCGTTCGACCGTGTGCTGGTCGACCCTCCGTGCTCGGGGCTCGGCACACTGCAGGCGAGAGCCGACCTGCGCTGGCGGATGAGCGAGCAGTCGGTCGCGGAGATGACGCTCGCGCAGGCCCGGATCCTCGACGCCGGCGCCGGCGCCCTACGTCCGGGTGGCGTGCTTGTCTACTCTACGTGCACGATCTCTCCGAGTGAGAATGAGCGCCAGATCACCGCATTTCTTGACTCCCACAAAGGCTTCTACCTAGAGGACCTCGCCGCCCGGGTGCCCGAGTTCGCCGCCGCGCGGACGCTGCGCGCGGGCGCCCTCGAGGGGACCCTGCTGACCTTCCCGCCGCGCGATCGCACGGCGGGCTTCTTCATCGCGCGGCTGCGCCGGGGCTGAGCGTGGATCCCGAGCACGAGAGCGCGGCGAAGCCGGGCGTCGACCTCGGCCCGCTGTGCCCGAACTGCGGCGAGCCGTGGCTGCGCCCGACCAGCCTGCCGGGCCGCTACCGCTGCGTCTACTGCCTGCACCGCTTCGAGCTCACGTCGGTGTGCCCGAACTGCGGGGAGCACTCGACGATCGTCCGCATGTCCTCGACCGCGATCATGAAGTGCAACAACTGCGGCGACTCGATGCTGCAGGCCGTATGAGCCAGGCCACGAGGAAGATCCTCGGCGAGGTTCACGTCGCGCCCTCGATCCTGTCGGCGGACTTCGGCCGCCTGCGCGAGCAGGTCGCCGAGGTGCTCGACGCCGGCGCCCGCGTGATCCACGTCGACGTGATGGACGGCCATTTCGTGCCGCCGATAACGCTCGGCCCGCTGGTCGTGGACGCGCTCGCGCAGAGCGTGTCGGCGGCGGGCGCGGTGATCGACGTGCACCTGATGATCGAGCGCCCCGAGCGGCAGGTCGCGGAGTTCCTGCGCGCGGGCGCCGACTCGATCACCTTCCACGCCGAGGCGACACCGCACGCGGCGCGCACAGCGAGCCTGATCCGGGAGGCCGGCGCCTGCGTCGGGCTCGCCGTCAACCCCGGCACCGACGCGTCCGCCTACAACGAGATGGCGGGCGAGCTCGACCTCGCGCTGTGCATGACCGTCAGCCCCGGCTGGGGCGGGCAGCCCTTCATTCCCGGTTCAATCGCGAAGATCGCCCGCGTCCGCGAGCACGCCGGCAGCGGCCCCGCGCTGCAGGTCGACGGCGGCATCGACGAGCGCACTGCCCCGCTGTGCCTGGCCGCGGGCGCAAACCTGTTCGTCGCCGGCTCGGCGATCTTCGGTGCCGCCGACCCCGCCGCGGCCTACGCCGCGATCACCAGCTCACTGGCGAGCGGCGCCTGAGCTCAGCCGGTCGCCGCGCGCGAGCGCAGCGCGGGCGGGGGAGCCGGTCCGCCGGCCTCGATCCGCCGGCTGCCGCGCCTGTAGAGAACCGCGAGAGCGGCTGCCAGCAGCGCGGTGGAGCCCGCGTAGCCGATCTCGGTGCGCAGCAGTTCTTCGCTCACCAGCGGCGTGAACATCCAGATCACGAACACCACCGCGGCGGCGAGCCAGCACGCCGAGGCGGCCCGCGCACGGTCTCGCGCGAGGGCCGCCTGGTTCAGGGCGCCGGAGGCGAGGTGGAGCCCCATCCCGATCCCGATCAGGGCCAGCCCGTAGCCGGTGTAGGTGTAGGACTGCCCGAAGAAGACGTGCTCCATCGCATACGGGCCGACAACGAGCAGGCCGAGTGCGACCGCGCCCGCGAACGCCGCGATCGCCAGCAGCGTGACGCGGATCGCGCGGGCGAACGACTCGTGCCCCTCCGTCGCCTCCAGCCCCGTCAGATGCGGCAGCAGCGAGGTCTGGATCGCCTGGAACAGCTGCAGCGGCGCCCTGGCGATCAGCAGCACGTTGAACACGATCCCCGCGAGGGCCTTGTCCGCGGAGGTCGCGCTGACCGTCAGCACCGCGGCGTTCAGGAGCGTCTGCTCGGCGAGCATGATCGCCGCGACGGAGATCGCGAAGCCGCTGCCGCGGCGCAGCGAGAGGCCCTCATGGGCGAGCTCCTGCACGCCCTCTGTGCCGGGGCCGGCGAGCGCCGCCTCCGCCTCATCGACGGTGATCGGGGCCGCCAGCAGGCCGGCGTGCGGCTCCGGCGCCGCTGGTCCCTCCCGGCCGCGTTCGGCGCGGGTTCGCGCGAACGCGATCGGGACCACGATCAGTGACACGAACGGCGCGGCCGCGATCCCCAGCGCGACCGCCGTCTGGTTGCTCGCGATGCCGAGCGCCACCGCCAGCGCGAAGCAGACGCGCGAGGTCGACTCCATCAGCACGAGGCCGCCGAACAAGCCGAATCGTTCGTGGCCGGCGAGCCAGCCCCTGGCGAAGTAGCTCGCGGCGTAGGCGAGCGTCCCGACCAGCAGGATGTAGTAGAGCGCGCTGTCGCCTTCGAAGACTTCGTTGATCAGCACTTCCTTGAGGGACACGGCGACGATCAGGAACAGCAGCGCGAAGCCGCCCTGGATCAGGATCGGGACCCTGAGGTCGTGATCCTGGTGACCGACAGCCCGCCGCCCCGCGATCGTGCGCGAGAGGAGCTGTTCGATCGGCCGGTAGATCACCGAGATGATCACGAACATGACCGACCACAGCAGGTCTATCTGCGCCGCGGACGATTCGCCGAGGACGTGGCTGGCGATCGAGAAGTACGCGAACGTGAGCAGCCCGGTGGACGCGATCCCGATCGACAGGATCCGCGCTCCGCTGCCATATGAGCGCGCCTGCGCCGGGTCTGTGTCCCTAGCGGCGGACAAGCAACATCGTCCACGGGAACGGCGAGCGGACCTCCACGACGTCGCCGTGGCGGGAGAGCAGCGCCGTGAACGAGCCGCCCGACCAGTGGTTCAGGTGCCCCGGCGTGTTCCCGAGGTCGCGCCAGTAGGCGCCGCGCGCCATGTTCACGACCCTCCAGAGCGGCTCCCGCGGCACCGAGACCAGCAGGTGGCCGCTGGCGCAGCGGGCCATCTCGCTGACGGTGTGCTCGGGGTCCGGGACGTGCTCGAGCACCTCGATCGCGCTCGCGAGCTCGAACTCGCCGTCCGCGAACGGCAGGTTCTCGGCCTCCATCACCCGGTACTCGAGGTTCGGCGCCCGGTGTTCGGCCCAGCCGGCCTGGATCGACTCCTCCTCGAGGTCGATCCCGACGACCCTGCCGGTGCCGAGCTGCTGCGCCCACTGCTGCACCAGCACGCCCTCACCGCATCCGACGTCGAGCACGCTCTTCGGCGCCGCGATCTCGAACAGCTGCTGCAGGTCGCGCTCGAAGCCGGCCATCAGGCGCCTGACGACGGGGTTGCTCGAGCCATACTTGTCGTAGGTGTTGCCTGTGACGACGCCGTCCTTGGAGACGGTCACCCCGCTCACATCCTCACCGCCTGACTGCCGCGCTCGCGCTCGTGCTCGGTGGCGCCGCCCGGTTCGTAGTGGGAGGGCTCGACGCCGAGCTGCAGCTCGATCCGTCGCACCCGCTCGAAGGTCCGCTGCGTCATCACCCGCTGCGCCGCGAGCAGATCCCCGATCACGCCGAGCGCCCACAGCACGACGGCGGCGATGAACAGGACCGCGCCGAGCAGCAGCGACTGCACGTGGCCCTTGCCGTTGCCTTCGATGTAGGCGACCGCGAAGCGGGCCCACACGCCGAGCGAGATCAGCCCGATCAGGATCGCCAGGCTCCAGAACACGCGCAGCGGCTCGTACTGCGCGTAGACGCGGAATATCGAGACGGCGTTGCGCCGCACGTAGGCGCCCATCGACGGGAACAGCCGAGACTCGCGGGTCTTGGGGTTCGTGCGCACCGGCACGTGGTCGACCGCGACGAGCATCTTGCCCGCCTGGATGATCGTCTCCAGCGTGTAGGTGAATTTGGAGACTGCGCACACCTGGATCGCGGCCTCGCGGTTGTAGGCCCTGAACCCCGATGTCGTGTCGGGCACGGTCGTCGAGGACGCCTGGCGCACGACCCAGGAGCCGAGCCGCTGAAGCACCTTCTTCAGCGGTGAGAAGTGCTCGATCCCGCCGACCTCGCGGTCGCCGACGACCATGTCCGCGCGGCCCTCGAGGATCGGCCGCACCAGGCGCGCCACATCCGGGCCGTAGTACTGGTTGTCGGCGTCGGTGTTGACGATCACGTCGGCACCGAGCTTGAGAGCCGTGTCGATCCCCGCCTGGAAGCCCGCCGCCAGGCCCTTGTTGTTGGTGAGGCGCACGAGGTGGTCGACGCCCTCGCGCCGCGCGACCTCGACGGTCTCGTCGGTCGAGCCGTCGTCGATCACCAGCCACTCGACCTCCGAGAACCCCTGCACCTCGCGCGGGAGGTCAGCCAGCGTCTGCGGCAACTGGGCCGCCTCGTTGAAGCAGGGGATCTGGATGATGAGCTTCATAGCCGTTCGATTGCCTAGACTTGCCTTCCGGCAGTATCCCAGAGCGCAGGGCACGTTCTTGGCGCGGGGCGGATGGGCGGCGCCGGTGCCGGCCCACCAAGGCCAAGGCTAGATGGAAAGCGCGACTGCAACCCGGCTGCCGCCGGGCTCGAAACCCCCGGAGCGGCCCCGGCGCCTGGACGCGCGCACGCTCGCGATGGTCGGTTTCGCCATCATGTGCATCGGCGCGCTGATCGGGTACTTCGCCTTTCCGACCTACCCGACCTACGACTCCTTCTATGCGCTGCTGTGGGGCCGCGACCTGCTGCAGCTGCACCTCCCGGACTTCCATGTCTACCGGGGGCCCACCGAGCATCCGCTCGCGATCGCGTTCGGCGCCCTGAGCTCGATCTTCGGCCAGACCGGGGCGCGCCTGATGGTGCTCGGCTCGATCGCCTCGTTCGTGGCCGCCGTCGCCGGGATGTACCGGCTCTCACGGCTGTGCTTCGGCCCGGTCGTCGGCGTGCTCGCGGCTCTGCTGCTGCTGAGCCGCTTCTTCATCGAGAACCTCGCAGCGCAGGGCTACCTGGACATCACCTACCTCGCGCTGATCATCTGGGCGGTCGCACTCGAGGTCGAGCGGCCGCGGCGCGGTACGCCCGTGTTCCTGCTGCTCGCGGCGGCCGGGATGCTGCGCCCGGACGCGTGGGTGATGGTCGGCGCCTACTGGCTCTGGTGCTCATGGAGGGCGGACAACCGCACGCGCCTGCGCTACCTCGCACTGGCGGCGATCGGCCCGCTCACATGGGCCCTGTTCGACCTGATCGTCACCGGCAACCCCCTGTACTCGCTGACGGCCACCTCGAGCCTCGCGGCGGAACTCGAACGCACGCAGGGATTCACCAGCGTCGTCGCCTCGCTGTGGGAATACGGCGTCCGGATCGACAAGCTCCCGGTGCTGCTCGGCGCCTTCATCGGCGTGCCGCTCGCGCTCTGGATGGCCCCGCGGCGAGCGGCGGTGCCGCTCGCCGCGCTGATCGTGCTGCTGTTCGTGTACCTGGCCCAGGGCGCGGTAGGGGCGTCGGTCGTCGACCGCTACCTGATCGGCGCGGCGACGATGCTGCTCCCGTTCACGGCCGTCGCGATCGGCGGCTGGTCGATGCTGGTCCCCGGGGGTCTCGTGCGCCGCGTGTGGATCGCCGCGGCCGCCGCGCTGGTCATCTACGGCTCGGTCGACGCCGCGCGCAACCTGAGCCTGACGAACCTGCGCACGACGCTCGCCTACCACGAGGAATTCCACGAGGGTCTCGCGGCGGCGCTCGCCGCACCGCAGGTCCGCGAGCAGCTGCGCCGCTGTCCGCTGCTGTCGCTGCCCGACAACAAGCTGATCCCCGACGCGCGCTGGATCCTGGACAGCGTCGGCCAGCACAACATCGTCGCCCGCAGCCAGGCTCGCTCGGACCTCGCAAAGGGCTCAAGGACGCTGCAGGACCGGATCACGGCCGGGTCCGTCGCGGTGTACCCGCTCGGCGGCGCCGTCTTCCTCGAGGCGATCGTCGACGTCGGGGACGACCCCCGCGACCAGCTTCCCCTGACGGGCTTCAGGCGCATCTACACGAGCCGCTACTACGCGGTCTATGCGAACTGCTGAGAACGCTCCGGGCGCCGGCGAGCGCCGCTGGGTCTGGGCGGGCCTCGCAGCTGTCCTCGCGGGCGGGCTCGCGCTGCGGCTGTGGGGAGTTCGCCAGGGGCTGCCGTACGTCTACAACGTCGATGAGGCAACGCACTTCGTCACGCACGCCGTACAGATGTTCGGCGGCGGGCTGAACCCGCACTACTTCGCCAACCCGCCCGGCTTCACGTATCTGCTCCACGGCGTGTTCGCGCTCTGGTACGGCGGCGGCTCGGCGGCGCAGCGCGCCCTGGAAGGTGACCCGGCGGGCATCTTCACGCTCGCCCGCGTCGCCTCGGCGCTGCTCGGCACGATCGCCCTATGGCTGCTCTACCTGACCGGCGCGAGGCTGTTCTCGCGGCCCGCCGGCCTGCTCGCCGCCGCGATCCTGGCGGTCGCGTTCCTGCCCGTCTTCTACGCGCATCTGGCGGTCAACGACGTGCCGACGCTCGCGCCGCTCACGCTCTCGCTGCTCGGCTCCGCCGGCGTGCTGCGCAGCGGGCGCCGCAGCGACTACCTCCTCGCGGGGCTGGGACTCGGGCTGGCATGCGCGAGCAAGTACACGGCCGGGATCGTGATCCTGCCGCTGATCGCCGCGATCGTCGCACGCCGCCGCTCGCACCCGCAGGAGAGCTCGCGGACGGTGGCAGGGATCGCGATCGCCGCGCTCTGCGCGCTCGCGGCGTTCCTGGCGGCGAACCCATACTCGCTGCTCGACTACAGCGCGTTCCACAGCGAACTCGTGCACCAGTCCGCGCTGTCCGCCGAATCGCAGGGCAAGCTCGGCGCGCCCCGCGACGGCGGCCTCGCCTACTACCTGTGGACGCTGACCTGGGGTTTCGGGTGGGTGCCGGCGATCGCGGCGCTGGCCGGCGCGGTGATGATCTGGCGCCGCGATACGGCGGCCGGCTGGATGCTCGTGCCGGCGCCGGTCCTGTTCCTGGCGTTCATGGGCCTGCAGGGGCGCTACTTCGGCCGCTGGCTGATGCCGATCTTCCCGATCCTCGCGCTGCTCGCCGCATTCGCGGCGCTCGCCCTGGCGCGGGCCGGCGCGGCGCGAATGGGAGGTAGGCCGCGCTGGGCGCGCGCCGCGGCCGGCGCGCTGCTCGTGGCCGCGATCCTCGCGCAGGGGCTCATCTACAGCGTCCACAGCGGGATCGTGCTCTCCCGCGCCGACACGCGGGCGCAGGCGCGAACCTGGATGCTCGCCCACATCCCCGCGGGCAGCCACATCGTCGCCGAGCCTGTGTCGCCCGACCAGTGGGCACGGCAGGAGCCGGGCGCACCGGCGTGCCCTCACTATGTGTGGTGCAAGTACCCCTCCTTCATCTCCCGCATCAACCCGGGCGGGGCGCTGACCGCGACGACCCGCCAGGTCGGCATCGAGGACTACGAGCGCACCCTCAGCCCGGCGCTGCTCGGCTGGTACACCGCGCACGGCTACTGCTGGGTGCTGACGGGCTCGACCGAGTCCGGGCGCGCCGGCGCCGACCCGCAGGCCGTCCCGAACGCCGTCGCGTACTACCGGGCGCTCGAACGGCAGGGCGAAAGGGTGTTCAGCGCATCCCCGTACGGTGCCGGCCAGGGACCGGTCCCGTTCGGCTTCGACTGGAGCTTTGACTACTACCCGCTCGCCTACGCGCGGCCCGGGCCCGCGCTCGTGCTCTACCGCCTCCACGGCGCTCGCTGCGGAGCCTGACGCGCGCAGGGTTATCCTGAGGTGAGAGATGCCCAGCCGAACCGACACAGACGCCGTCCACCTCTCGAGGGCGATCGAGCTCGCCCGCCACGGGAACGGCTCGGTCAAGCCGAATCCCGTCGTCGGGGCCGTCGTCGCCCGCGGCGAGGTGGTCCTCGGCGAGGGCTGGCACCAGGAATACGGCGGCGCCCACGCCGAGGTCAACGCGATCGAGGCCTGCGGCCTCGAGGACCTCGCGGACGCGACGCTGTACGTGTCGCTGGAGCCCTGCTGCCACGAGGGCAAGACGCCGCCGTGCACCGACGCGATCGTGCAGGCGGGCATCAGACGCGTGTACGTCGCCTCGGACGACCCCACCGAGAAGGCCTCCGGCCGTGGCCTCGGGATCCTTCGCGACGAGGGCATCGAGGTGATCCTCGCCGGCGGTGACCTCGCCGCCAAAGCCCGCCTGCTCAACCAGGCCTTCCGCAAGCACGCCCGCGTCGGGCGCCCATGGGTGCTCTTCAAGTCCGCGATGACGCTCGACGGCAAGGTCGCGACACGCACCGGCGACTCGAAGTGGATCAGCGGCGAGGACAGCCGCGAGCTCGCGCACCGGTGGCGCGCCTCGGTCGACGCCGTCGTCGTCGGGATCGGCACCGCGCTCGCCGACGACCCGCAGCTGACGGCCCGCCCGGCGGGCCTGCCGGCCGACTCCACGGTGCAGCCCCGCCGCGTCGTGTTCGACTCGCTCGCGCGCCTGCCGCCCACCTCGCAGCTCGTAGCCGCGGCAGAGGAGATACCGCTCACGATCGTGACCTCGCGCGCCGCCGCGCGAGCGGACACCGACGCACTCGAAGCCGCCGGCGTGCAGGTGTTCGTCGCGACCGGCGAAAACGAGCCGGCCCGCGTCCGCTCCGCACTGGACCAGCTCGGCGGGATGGGGATCGCGTCCGTGCTGCTCGAGGGCGGACCGCACCTCGCAGGTGCGTTCCTGGACGCCGGCGAGATCGACGAACTGCGCCTGTTCCTGGCGCCGCTGCTGCTGGGCGGCAGCTCCGCCCGCGACCCGCTCGAGGGCGAAGGCGTCGAGCAGATCTCAGAGGCCCTGCGGGCGCTGTCCTTCGACTTCGAGACGGTGGGGGAGGATCTCCTGATCTCCGCCCGCCTGCGCGAGTGGTGAGAGGGCGGCGCTCGTGTTCACAGGGCTGATCGCCGATCTCGGCACCGTGCAGCAGATCGAGCAGGGATCGGACGGCGCGAGCGTCAGGATCGCAACGCGGCTCGCCGGCGAGCTCGCCGAAGGCGACTCGGTCGCAGTCAACGGCGTCTGCCTCACCGCGACCGCGGTCGGCGACGGCGGCTTCAGCGCCCAGGCGATGAACGAGACGCTCGAGCGCTCGTCCCTGGGCCGCCTCGCGGCCGGGGATGCGGTCAACCTCGAGCTCGCGCTGCGCGCGCAGGACCGGCTCGGCGGGCACGTCGTGCAGGGACACGTCGACGCCGCCGCGGAGATCCTCGAGATTCGCGAGGAGGGGTTCTCCCGGGTCGTGCGCACGAGCCTCCCCGAGGGGCTCGCGCGGTACCTCGTCGAGAAGGGCTCGGTCGCGCTCGACGGCGTCAGCCTGACGATCAGCACGCTGGGGGAGGACTGGTTTGAGGTGTCCCTGATCCCGGAGACACTCGAGCGCACCAACCTGGGCAGGCTCAGGCCGGGCGCTCCCGTAAACATCGAGGTCGACGTGCTCGCAAAGCACGTCGAGCGCCTGCTGGGAGCACGAGTATGAGCGCGACAGAAACCCCCGGGGAGCGCGCGAGGGCGCCGTTCGCCACGATCGAGCAGGCGCTCGAGGACATCCGCCAGGGCAAGATGGTCGTCGTCTGCGACGACGAGGACCGCGAGAACGAGGGCGACCTCACGCTGGCCGCACAGTTCGCAACGCCGGAGGCGATCAACTTCATGGCGAAGGAGGGCCGCGGGCTGATCTGCCTGTCGCTGACACCGCAGCGCTGCGATGAGCTGGGGCTGGACCTGATGGCCGCGAAGAACGAATCGTCGTTCGAAACCCCCTTCACCGTCTCGATCGAGGCGCGCGAAGGCGTCACGACCGGAATCTCCGCCCACGACAGGGCACACACGATCCAGGTCGCGATCGACCCGCAGAGCCGCCCGACCGACCTCGTGCAGCCCGGCCATGTGTTCCCGCTGAAGAGCCGGCCCGGAGGGGTGCTCGAGCGTGCCGGGCAGACCGAGGCCGGCGTCGACCTCGCCAGGCTCGCGGGCCTGAACCCGGCCGGCGTCATCTGCGAGATCATGAACGACGACGGGACGATGGCCCGCGTGCCGGAACTCCGCGACTACTGCGAGCGGCACGGCCTCGCGATGATCACCGTCGCGGACCTGATCGCGTACCGGCGCCGCCACGACAAGCTCGTCGAACGCGTCGTCTCGACCCGCCTTCCCACCTCCTTCGGCGACTTCGACGCCGTCGGCTACCGCTCGCTCGTCGACGACAAGCACCACGTCGCGCTCGTCAAGGGCGATGTAGCGGGCGCCTCCGACGTGCTCGTGCGGGTGCACTCGGAGTGCCTCACGGGCGACGTCTTCCACTCGCTTCGCTGCGACTGCGGCGAGCAGCTCGAATCCGCCCTCACGATGATCGAGCGCGAGGGACAGGGCGTGCTGCTCTACCTCTCCCAGGAGGGCCGCGGGATCGGGCTGCTGAACAAGCTCCGCGCCTACCGGCTCCAGGAGGACGGCCTGGACACCGTCGAAGCCAACGAGCGGCTCGGGCTGCCGGCCGACCTGCGCGACTACGGGATCGGCGCCCAGATCCTCGTCGACCTTGGGCTCAGCAGCATCCGCATCCTCACGAACAACCCGAAGAAGATCCGCGGCCTCGAGGGCTACGGCCTGTCCGTGACCGCGCAGATTCCGATCGAACACGCGCCCAACGAGCACAACGAGGCCTACCTGCGCACGAAGGCCGAGCGGATGGGTCACACGCTCCACCACCAGGGGCTCAACCTCGACGAGCAGCTGCTGCGCGAGGAGCGCCGCAGGGGGACCGACCGGCGCGGCACCACTCGGCCCTCCGGCGGGGACGAGGGGTGAGCGGCTCCTACGCGGTCGTGATCGGCCGCTTCTACGAGGACCTCGCCGACCGGCTGCTGTCTGGTGCGCTCGCAGAGTTCGAGCGGGCCGGTGTCCCGGACGTGCAGGTGTTCGACGTTCCAGGCGCGTTCGAGCTGCCGCTCGCGGCGCTCTACGCAGCCGAGAGCGGGCGCTTCGCGGGCGTCGCGTGCCTCGGCGCGGTGATCCGCGGCGAGACCGACCACTACGACTTCGTGTGCGCCCAGACGGCCGCCGGGGTGATGGAGGTGCAGCTCCGGACGGGCGTCCCGTGCGCCTTCGGGGTGCTCACCTGCGAGAGCATGGATCAGGCCCTCGCGCGCTCCGGAGGAGGCAAGCGCGACCAGGGCCGGCACGCCGCCGAAGTGCTCCTGCGCATGGCGGTGCTGCGCACCGAGCTCGCGAGCGGCTAGACTGCCGACGATGGCAAAGGTATGTCACAGCTGCGGGAAGGGCCCGGCGTTCGGTCAGAGCCGCAGCCACTCGATGGTCGCCACGAAGCGGCGCTTCGACCCGAACCTGCAGAAGGTCCGGATCCTGGTGGGCAAGGCGCCCCGCCGCGTCTACGTCTGCACGCGATGCCTGAAAGCCGGAAAGGTGACGAAGGCTCTCTGAGCCCGGTCGCTGCACGCACCGGCTCCGTATCCCACCCGGTCGGCCACCACGGCCCGCAGCCGGACAGTCCCGCCGCCCGCCGGCCGACGGGCGGAGGCAGCTGCCAGACCCGCTGAAATCAATGGCCCACGCGCGGTGACCGACACGAACCTGATCCGCTTCCGGGCCGCCGTCGCAGGAGCCCTCGCGCACCTCGAATCCCGCCGCGAGGAGGTCAACGACCTCAACGTCTTCCCCGTCGCCGACGGCGACACCGGTGACAACATGGCGCTCACGCTCCGCGCCGTGCTCGACGAGCTCGACAGGCTCCAGGGCGGCGACGAGCAGCGCACGATCGACGAGATCGGGCGCGACGAGATCGTGCAATCGGTCGCCCGCGCGGCGCTGCTCGGCGCGCGCGGCAACTCCGGGGTGATCCTCTCGCAGCTGATCCGCGGCGCGGCCGAGGAGCTCGTCTCAAGGCCCGGCCAGCTGATCGACCCGACGCTGATCGGGGCGGCACTCGCGAACGCCGCGGACCGCGCGTACTCGTCGGTTCGCGAACCGGCCGAGGGAACGATCCTGACCGTTGCCCGCGAGATGGCGCGCCAGATCGTCACGGACGTCGCTCACAGCCCCGACAATCCGCGCCTTGAGCCGAACACCGAACCCGGCGAGCAGGACAGGGCGATCGCGGCGGCGCTGGAGCGCGCCGTCCACGCGGGTCAGGATTCCGTCAAGCGCAGCCCCGAAATGCTCGCCGCGCTGAAAGACGCCGGGGTCGTCGACGCCGGCGGCTACGGCCTCACGATCATGTTCGCGGGGGTCGTCGCCGCGCTCCGCGGGGAAGAGGCGCCAGCGCTCGAGCACCACGCCCCGGCGCGCATCACACACCCCGAGCACGCCTCGAGCACGTACCGCTTCTGCACGAACTTCGCCGTCACCGGCGCAGGCCTCAGCGCCGGCCGCTACATCGAACCGCTCGAGCAGCTCGGCGACTCGGTCCTCGTCGTCGGGGACACCAGCGCCCTGAAGATCCACATCCACACCGACCACCCGGAGCTAGCGACGGCCGTCTTCGCGGACGCCGGCGAGGTCTCGCGCCTGGACGTCGCCGACATGCACGCGCAGGTGACCGAGCGCGAGGAGCGGCTGGAGGCGGGAGCGATCGCCGTCTCCCAGGCCACACAGCCCGTCCCGGGTCCGCCGTCGGCGCCCGTCGTGCACGCACCGCTCGCCGGCGAGATGCGCTGCGGCGCCGTCGCGGTCGTCAGTGGCGAGGGCCTGCGGGACATGTTCCACGAGCTCGGCGTCCACACGATCGACGGCGGTCCCACACTGAACCCCTCGACCTACGACCTGCTCGCGGGCATCCACGAGGTCCCCGCCGAGGAGGTCGTTGTGCTGACGAACAGCGCCAACGTGATCATGGCCGCCGAGCACGCGGCGCGCTGGTCGGACAAGCAGGTGCTCGTCGCGCCCACGACGAGCCAGCAGGCGGGGCTCGCGGCCGCCGTGTCGCTCGCCCCCGATCGCTCGGTGGAGGAGAACGCCAGCGCTCTCACGCTCGCCCTGCAGAGCATCCGCACGGGCTCCGTCGCACCGGCGGCCCGCGAGGACGCCCAGGGCCGCTTCAAGCCCGGCGACGCGGTCGGCTTCGTCGAGGACGAGCTGATCGCATGGGGCGACCCCAGGGAGACACTCCACGCCGTAGTCAGCGCGCTCGCGGCCGCCGACGAGAACGGCGCTGCACCGGAACTGCTCAGCATCCTCTCCGGGGAGGGGGCGCCCGTCCCGCTCTCCGAGCTCGACGGGATGCTCGACGGCGACATCGAGCTCGAGCTGCGCCACGGCGGCCAGCCCGCGTACTGGTGGCTGCTGACCTCCGAGTGAGCGCCGCCGGCGCCGCTCCGGCAGGGCCCCGCGCCTTTACGACCGCGGCCATGATCATGATGCGCGGCAGATGGCGGCGACCAGCACCAAAGCGCCGCGGGCACCGATAGCGTCCGGGGACGGGCGGATCACACCTCTCGCCCGCGCGTTCGCGTCAACCACTGCCCTGAGCCGGGAAGAGCTGATGGGCGCGCCGCTGCACTGGCCGCGCCCCTCGCGCCTGCAGGCTCCGCTGCAGGTGCCGGTGCGCCGCATGGCCGGCGGTCTCAGCGCGCTGGGCCTCGCGACAGTCGGCGACCTGCTCGAGCACCTGCCCAGCGACAGCCGCGAGGCGCGCACCGTCTCCACGCTCCGTGCCGGGGAACCCGCCACCGTCTCGGTGACCGTGCGCCGGATCGCCTCGCGTGCGGTACGCCGGCGCGGAATGCGGCCGCTGGTGGAGGCGGCCGTGTTCGACTCGACCGGCACGATGCGCGCGACGTTCTTCAACCAGCCGTGGCTCGTCGAGCGCTACCCGCCGGGGACGCGGCTGCTGCTGCACGGCAGGCCCGACAGCCGCGGCGGCTTCGCGGTCTCCCACCACTCGCCCGCGTCAGCCGCCGGGCCGCAGGACGCCGCGCCCGCCGAGGGCGAGACGGAGTCCGTTGCCCACTACCCGGCGTCCGAGGGGATCAGCTCAACTGAGATCCTCAATCTCGTGCGCGAGGCCGCGCCCGCGCTGCGCGACATCCCCGAGGCGCTGCCTGCCGCCACGCGCCTCGGAGAGGGGCTCCCGGACCGCCCCAGCGCGCTCGCCGCCATGCACTTCCCGCGCTCGGCGGCCGACCTGCAGCAGGGCCGGCGCAGACTCGCCTTCGAGGAGCTGCTGCTCACGCAGCTGCTGTTCCTGCGCCGCCGCGCACAGCGCGCCGGGCGCACGGGGGCGCACCTGCTCGCGGACGAGCCGACGCTCACCGCGCGATGGCTCGGCGAGATCCTGCCGTTCGCCCCGACCGGCGACCAGGTGCAGGCGATCGACGCGATCCGGGCCGACATGCAGCGCCCGAGCCCGATGCATCGCCTGCTGATGGGCGAGGTCGGCAGCGGCAAGACCGTCGTCGCGCTCTACGCGATGCTGCGCGCCGTCGAGCACGGCCGGCAGGCGGCGTTGATGGCTCCGACCGAGACGCTCGCCGAACAGCACTTCGCGACGCTTCAGCGGCTGATCGGCGCCGAGCCCGTGGCGTGCGCGCTGCTCACGGGCTCCACTCCGG
>Ga0209698_10003230_pt1 | contig 18239 bp, 13 predicted proteins | sample LitLauG_LLR_2012_FD_187203 | JGI IMG/M metagenome (GOLD analysis project Ga0209698, IMG submission 187203) | Freshwater sediment microbial communities from Pennsylvania, USA - Little Laurel Run_MetaG_LLR_2012 (SPAdes) (version 2) | ecosystem: Environmental > Aquatic > Freshwater > Creek >...
CCAGAAACAGCTGCAGCACCTTGGCGTGGAGGTTCGCACTTCCACCATGGTTACAGGAATTGAGCCTGGTGCCGTTTACATCGGCGCCACAAGGCTCGACGCTTCGGTCGTGCTGTGGGCAGCCGGCGTAGCCGCTTCACCGCTGGGCAAAAAGCTCGGCGCTCCACTGGACCGCGCCGGCCGCGTGTTAGTGCAGCCAGATCTGAGCGTTCCCGGGCATCCCGAAATCTTTGTCATTGGGGACCTTGCTGCGGCGAAGGACGACAGCGGCCAGATGCTGCCGGGAGTTGCGCCGGTCGCCATGCAAGAGGGGAAATTCGTAGCCAGGCTTATTCGGCAGGAACTTGCAGCCGGTGCGAACTCAGAAGCACGACCTAAGTTTCATTACTGGGACAAGGGTAGCCTGGCAACTATCGGACGGGCGGCAGCAGTCGCAGAATTCGGCAAACTGCACATCTCTGGCTTCATCGCATGGCTGGCCTGGCTGTTCATCCACATATTGTTTCTGATTGGATTCCGCAACCGTCTGCTGGTTTTCATTCAGTGGGCGTGGTCGTATGTCACCTACGAGCGGGGCGCGCGCCTGATCACGGGGAGTACCGACCGTCCCGGATGGCCTGCCCCGCAGACGAATGCGGCTGAAACCAACTCCGAGGAGACGTCCACGTCTGCGCGCAAATAGAAGTTAAGAGTATTCTGTAGGAGGGGCGCGCTCTCATGAAGATTAGTCGCATGCTTCGTGCTTTTTTCTGCCTCGCAATCGTTGCCCTGCCCGGCTCGGCAGCGTCCGCCCAGGTCCTTAAGATCACTGTTAACGACACGATCCAGCCAATCACGGAGGAATACATCGCCCGCGCGCTGGCCGAGGCCGACCACCGCAAAGACGAAGCCGTGCTCATTGAGATCAACACACCTGGAGGGTTGCTGGACTCGACGCGGCAAATCATTCAGAGCATCACAACCTCGCGTGTGCCCGTGATCATGTATGTGTCGCCATCGGGTAGCCGGGCCGCTTCAGCGGGATTCTTCCTGCTGGAGTCGGCCGATGTCGCGGTGATGGCGCCGGGAACCAACACTGGTGCGGCGCATCCGGTCACCATCGGCGGCGAAAAGATGGATGACGTCATGAAGCAGAAGATGGAGAACGATGCCGCCGCGCTGATGCGATCCGTTGTATCCCGGCGCGGCCGGAACATTGAAGTGGCCGAAAGCACGGTGCGGGAGTCAAAATCGTTTACCGAGCAGGAAGCTTTGGCGAAGAAACTGATTGACTTCATTGCCCCCACTGATGCGGATCTTCTGCACCAGCTCGACGGCACGAGCATCCACCGGTTCGACGGAACTACGGTCAAGCTCAACCTTGCAGGCCAGCCCGTTGTTCCCTTTGACATGACGCTGAAGGAGAGCATTCTCGCGCACCTGATGGATCCGAACATTGCCTTCATCCTGCTAGCCGTCGGCGCGCTGGCCCTTTACGCTGAGCTGAATCATCCCGGCGCGGTCTTGCCCGGGACCGTGGGCGTCGTGTTCATTCTTGTGGCGGCCTTTGCACTGAATTTGCTGCCGGTGCGATTCGCGGCACTGGTGCTGATCCTGGGAGCATTCGTTCTGTTTGGCCTCGAGGCAAAGTTTGCCAGCCATGGCGTGCTAACCATCGGGGGTATCGCTCTGCTGACGTTAGGCGGGCTGCTGCTGGTGGATGGCCCCATTCCCGAGATGCGCGTGCGGCTAGTCACGGCCCTGGTCGTGAGCATTCCTTTCGGACTGATTACTGCATTTCTCATGTCGATCGCGCTGCGCGCGCGCCACAACAAAGTGGTGACAGGAGCACAAGGGATGATCGGAGAGCTTGGGCTTGCAGAAACCGCATTGAGTCCGCTCGGCAAAGTTCTGGTCCACGGAGAAATCTGGGACGGAGTCGCCGCGGGCGACATACCCGCCGGAAAGCAGATCGTGGTTCGCGGAATTGACGGGTTGACCTTGCGAGTGGAGCCGTCTACAGAAACTGCGGGCACCAAATCGCCCACGCGCTGATACTCGTCGAAACGAAGCGAACGGCCGGGATCTCCAGCGATCGCCAACCTCACACCTCGGTAAGGACTAGAATCCCTACGAGTGGATTTCCAGCATCGCTCCGGAGGCAAGCATGCCGATTCTGGTAGTTGTCGTGGTAGTCGCTTTCTACGTCATCAGTTCCATCAAGATTCTTGCCGAATACGAGCGCGGAGTGATCTTCCGTCTGGGACGGTTGCTGCCTGAGGCCAAGGGGCCAGGCATCGCCTTGGTGTTCGCACCGCTGGACCGGATGGTGCGTGTCTCGCTGCGGCAAGAGGCGCTGGAAGTACCTCCACAGGACATCATCACCCGCGACAACGTAACGCTCAAGGTGAACGCGGTGATCTTTCTGCGCGTGATTGAGCCGAGAAAAGCGGTGGTCGAGGTGTCCAACTACGTCTACCAGACTTCACAGTTTGCGCAAACCACGCTGCGGTCCGTCCTGGGCGAGCAGGAACTCGACGAACTGTTGGCGCACCGCGACAAGATCAACATGCGGCTGCAAAGCATCCTCGACACCCACACTTCCCCGTGGGGAGTGAAGGTCACGAATGTGGAGGTCAAACAGGTGGACATGCCGGAGTCCATGCTGCGCGCCATGGCCAAGCAGGCGGAAGCGGAGCGCGAGAAGCGGTCAAAGATCATTCATGCAGAAGGCGAGTTTGCCGCGGCACAGCGGTTGGTGGATGCTGCAAAATTGCTCGCTACGGAGCCGGTCAGCGTCCAGCTCCGCTATCTGCAAACGCTCACCGAGATTGGCGTGGAAAAGAACACAACTGTGGTTTTCCCGGTGCCGGTGGACTTTTTCTCAGGAATTCGGCGGATGATGGAAGGAGCCGTGGAACCTGCGAAGTAATGGGCTCTGGTGTTCAATCCGTCTGGCTCCGCGCTACATTAGAGCGAGACCCAAGAGAACATGTCCTCATCACAAGACACGGAGATCACCCTAGGAACCGGAAAACTCTTAGGGCTGTTCTTTGGACTGGTGATTGTTTGCGCTATTTTTTTCGGGCTTGGCTATTCTCTCGGACACAGGTCCGAGACGTCAGCTGCCGCGTTCTCTCCGGCTCCGGCGCTTTCGACCGGCGCCAAACCGGGTGCGGCGGGGAATCATCCCAGCCCGCAAGCGTCGGCGGAGTCCGCGTTTCGCGCCGACCATCCTGACCAGCCTTCGAAGGTGCCAGCGCCTACATCGGGCACAGCATCCGCTAGCGACGCTCCGGGTGCGCAGCCAGCCACAACGACGGCGACGTCCACGGACCCGTCAGCGCCGATCTCGACTGGAAGCTACAGCGTGCAAGTTGCGGCCGTCAGCCATCAGGAAGACGCCGACGCGCTGGCTGAGGCGCTGCGGAAGAAACAGTACAGCGCGATCGTGGTGGCAGGTATCGGATCAGACAAGCTCTTCCATGTGCAGGTGGGGCCATTTGTCGACATCAAGGACGCCGAAGCCATGAAGACGCGGCTAACTGGTGACGGATACAACCCAATCGTAAAGAAGTAGTTTCAGTTCGCGCCCGCAGCTTGCGACTTTTGCAGCAGACGGCGTACTTGCGAGATGAGTTCAGCAATCTCAAACGGTTTGACCAAGCAAGGGACATTTTTTTCCTGCAGGAAAGCTCGCAACTCGGCATACTCCTGCCCGGTTGAAACGGTGGCCAGAAAATGAGACTCGAGACCGGGACAGTTGGCGTGCAGCCACTCGTAGGCCTCCTTGGCGCTCCAGTCACCCACCGTTCGGGCGCTCATGACGAATGCGTCGAAGCTTTCACCGCTTAGTCTGGCACGCGCCTCCTCGGCGCTTTTGAGGGCGACAACGCTAGCGCCAGCGCCCGCCAGGACGTCGCGTTCCATGTCGAGAACAGATTCTTCGGTCTCCAGCAGCAGTACTTTGCCCGAAAGCGCAGCCTCGCGCCTCAGTGGGACAGAGGAGACGGGATCCATCCGGGTGGCGCCGGCAGCGGCAGCTGGAAGCCGTACCTCGATGACCGCACCACCCTCGTCGGCATTCCTGGCGACGATGTTGCCACCGTGCTCTTTTACGATTCCGTAGCAGATGCTCAGGCCGAGTCCGGTGCCTTTCCCCGCAGCCTTGGTGGTGTAGAAAGGATCGAAAATGCGTTTCGGTTCCTTGAACCCGGGGCCATCATCAGTAAACTGCACGCAGACCTGTCCCCGTTCCTGATAAGCGCGTATGCGCAGCTTGCCAGCCTTGCCGGTGCCCAGAATCGCATCCACTGCGTTGTTGAGAATGTTCAGGAAGACTTGTTCGATCTGATGCGGATCGGCCACGACGGCCGGCAGATGCTCCTGGGCCTCACGTTCGACCGCGACGTTGTTGATCTTGAGATCATAGTCACGTAACGTCAGGGTTTCATCGAGAATCTTGCTGACATCCACGTCTTCACGCTGCGGCTTGCGTTGCCGGGCAAACGAAAGCAGGCTCTGGACAATGCGATGTGTACGCTGCGCTTGCTTGAACAGCTTCGCAATGTATTCCTGTGCGCGGGGATTGAGACCTTCACTCTCCAACAACTGGGAGTAGCCGAGAATAGCCGTCAGGGGATTGTTCAGTTCGTGCGCGACTCCGGCGATCAACTGCCCCACCGCAGACATCTTTTCGCTCTGGAGGAGCTGCTCCTGAGTGCGGCGCAGATCGTCGTAGGCGATACACGTTTCTTCGTAGAGGCGAACTTTCTCAATTGTGGTCGCCAGTTGCCTGCTGATGGCGACCAGCAGGTTCTCTTCGTTGCTCGAGTAGCTGTATCCGGCATGGCTGCAGAGACCCATAATGCCGGTCGGATGCTCCTTGCCCCAGAACAGCACCCACAGCCAGGAGTGGTCTTCCTCTGAATTAACCAGATCGGCGACGGCTTTGGGAAGGTGCGGCAAGTAGTCCGCTGAGAGCACCTCCGCCCGCGACCGCATGACCAGCTCGCCGAACCCTTCGGGGAACGCAAGCTCCACCGCGCGGCCTTTCTTGTTGCGTGCGCCCCACATTGCGCGCCGACGAAACAGCTTGCCGTCGGGCTCACCGAGGTAAACCAGGCCGCTTTCGGCGCCGAAAAGTGAAACGACCTGGCGGAGCGTCAGGTTTAGAATTTCGTCGAGATCAAAAGACTGGGTAGCGACCACGGCCATGGCGTTCAGCGCGTTCAATTCGCGGTTTCTGCGGCGCATGTCTTCTTCCGCGTGGCGCCGCTCCGTCACATCCAGCACAAACCCCTGGTAGCGCTCGATCTCGCCGTTGGGGCCGCGGGTGGCAAAGCTGCTTTCCTCGGCCAACAGCAGGCTGCCATCCTTACGGCGCAACGCAATCTCGAAATTGCGTACATAGTTGTGAGTTTCGATCTCCTGTTTTAGTGCGTTACGCTGGGCGGGATCCGCGCTGATGTCGGTGTGCAGATTCAGCGCCATCACATCTTCACGAGTGGGATATCCCACCATCCGCACGAAAGCATCGTTGCAATCAATGAGGCTGCCGTCGGGGCGGGCGACGAATACGCCCTCCTGCACCTGCTCGAACAGCATGCGGTAGCGATCTTCTGCCGACCGGCGGTCAGTGATGTCCCGGACAAAGTGGATCGTGCCTTTTTTCGGATCCCCCTCCTCGGTGTAAGAAGAAGTCGAGACCGCAGAGAAGCCGGCAAAACAGAGGTCTGTGCCCTCGCTGAACTCCACATCTCCGCGGGCGCAATAGGGACAATCGGACCAGGCCCCTCCCGATTGTGGCAGAGCCTCGGCGCACGTCTTGCCAACCACATCCATCGATGCCTTGCCCAAGTGCTCAAGTAAGACCTGATTGGCTTTGACGATGCGGAAATCCTCGTCGTGGGCAAGGATGATGTCGTGAATGGAATCGAAGGTATTGACCCATTGCCGCTGCGAGCGCAACACCTGCTCCTGCAGACGTTGGCCCTCCAACGCATAGCCCAGATACCCCGCACAAGTCGAGAGGAATTCAATTTCTTCGTTGCTCCAGAATCGCTTCCACGAGCAACCCAGTTCGACAATACCCGTCAGGGCCTTGCGCGTGGCTACAGGAACCAGGAGGACCTGCCGAATTCCCTCTTTGCGCAGCAGGGCGCCTTCCTCGACTCCCTTTTCGATGTTTTCTACAACGCGAACTCTCAGTCCGTCGGGGAACAAGCCTTCGGGGTTGGAGGCGGCTGCAGTGCTGCGAAGAAATTCCTTGGACGTGCCAGCCGAGTGGGTTGCGATCAAGGAATTCGATTCACGCATCCGGAACCATGCGGCTTTTACTCGCGTGGCTTTGCGCATCTCTTCCAGGGCGGCCTGGATCATCAGGTTGGCTTGAGGATCGCGCAAAATTCGCGAACTCAGGCGCTGGATGGCCGCCAGCCGTTGCGCTCGCGCGCGCAGGTCCGCGTACACGACCAGCAGCATGCCGGCGCCGGCCGCCAAGTCGGCAATGAGCATCGCGGCCGCAGGGACGCTAGCTGAGAGCAGAGTCCAGGGAAGATGCAGAAAGGGCAGTGCGGCACACAGGAGCCACTGGCCGGAACCCTTGCGCCCACGGGCCGTTTGCAGCAGTTCCAACGACGCCGAGAGCAAAAGGATCCGGTACGAGATCTCCAGGGCGATCCGGGGCACGAGCGCCGACGGCCACTCAACAACGCGCACGCCCCCGAATACGGCCACCGTAAACGTGGCGAGAAGCATTGCGCTCAGAAGCCTGCGACCGCGACCGTGATCGAAAACGGCGGCGGCAAACAAACCCGTCGCAACCACAAAGCCGGCTTGCTCAACGATGGAGAGCGTCTGGATTGACAGACTCTGGAGCGCGCCGTGGGCGATGAGCCGCGAGACGAATAGCGCTGACCACCCGGCGATCCAAAGCACCAGGTAACGTTCGCGGGAAACTCTGAGGACAGCCAGCAAAGCCCCTAAGACAACGAGCAGGGCCATGTCGGCCGCAGTGAGGCGGGCCATTCCGAGCTGTCCGGCCAGGTTCCAGCCGGATGTCAATATTTGATTCATCGGTCTTGACGCACTTCTGCCTGTCTCCCTGAATACCACGCCAGAGCCGGTTCCCGATGACCTTTCCGGACCCGCATGGTTACTTTCGGCATCTCAACCCTCGAGTACAATTGCCGATAGAATCGTGGGGCTCATGCCAGATCGAATACTTGTAGTTGACGACGAAGAGGCGATCCGCGAGATCGTCTGTTCGATGCTGACCAATGCCGGCCACACCTGTCAGCAAGCCGCGTCCGGTCTGGAGGCGCTCGCCGTTCTGGAATCCTCAGAGCCTTTTGAATTGATGCTCTCGGACCTGATGATGGCCGATCTCGATGGCATCGGGTTGCTCGAGCGCAGCAAAGAGAAGTTCCCTGACGTTCCCGTCATCATGGTCACCGCGGTGCACGATATTTCCGTCGCGCTGGCTGCGCTGCGCAACGGCGCCTACGACTATCTTCTGAAACCGTTCGAGCGTGAACAATTGCTCGCGACCGTCAGCCGCGCACTGGAAAACCGCCGTTTGAAGATGGAGAACCGCAATTACCAGATGAATCTGGAGTCGCTGGTTCAGGCCCGCACCGACCAGCTCAAAGGAGCAATGAACAAGCTGGAAGCGGCCATGGGCAATCTGGAGCGCTCCTACGACATCACGCTCGAGGCGCTGGGTGACGCCCTTGACCTCAAGGACGCTGAGACCGAAGGCCACTCGAAACGGGTCACGGCCTTCACCATCGCGATGGCGCGCGCCATGGGCCTCAGCCGCGAGCAGATTTCAGTCATCGCACGCGGGGCGTTCCTGCACGACATTGGGAAGATGGCGATCCCGGATGCGATCCTCCGCAAACCCGGCGCCCTGACCTCCGATGAAATTACGATCATGCGCGAACACTGCTACCGCGGCTATCAGATGCTGCGAAAGATTCCATTCCTCGGCGAAGCTTCAGAAATCGTTTACTCGCACCAGGAGCGCTACGACGGCACCGGCTATCCCCGCGGACTGAAGGGCGAGGAGATTCCCCTCGGGGCGCGTATCTTTTCAGTAGCCGACACCCTGGACGCCATCACCAGCGATCGCCCTTACCGTACCGCACAGTCGTTGACCGCCGCCCGCGAAGAGATCAAGCACTGGTCGGGCCGCCAGTTCGACCCGGCGGTTGTTGAAGTATTCCTTTCCATGCCTGACAAAATCTGGGAAGACTTGCGCCGCGACATCGATTCTCAGATCTACCGCGTCGCTGCCGGGAAGTCTTAAGCACCCGAATCCGCTCTCCGTTTTTCTGCTAACCAGTTCCTTTTCGAGCCAGGCAGCAAATTACCACCCGCCACCATCTAACCCATCACCAAGGCATTTATATCGTTCATATTCCAATGTTCCGAGGCCTTCATGAACTTCAAGCGGATTTACTCATTCCTATTTGCACTTGTGTTGACGTGCGCTTTCATCAGCTTGTCCACGGCCCAGTCAGACGACCCTGCGATCGCACCCCAGGCTCCGCCTAACGCGGTGCCCGAGGGGACCACGTTCTTGATTCGACTCAACGACACGCTCGACACCAGGCACCTTCGGCCGGGCGACCGGTTTACGGCCCGCCTCGCCGAGGATCTTTCATCCGCAAACAACCTCACCCTTCGCCGTGACAGCAAGATCAAAGGCCACGTCAGCGCAGTGGATCCCGGACTCCACACCCGGCTGCTGCTGAGCTTTGACGAGGTCAAAAGCGACCATGGCTGGATTCCCCTGCTGGCGACGGTAGTCGGCGTGCCCGGCGAACATGGGCTGAAACAGACTGGGGAAGAGGGAGAAATCGAACGCAAAGGGATGTCGAAGGAACGCGTCGTGGAAGCCGTGGCGGTGGGGGCCGCAGCCGGAGCCACGGCAGGCGGAGCTCTGGGCAACGGCAAGGGTGCGGCAGCGGGCGCCGGCTCTGGAGCCGCTGCCGGCGCGCTTTATGCGTTCACCGTCGACCGCAACCTGATCTTGCAGAAGCACACCGTTCTGGAGGTCCGCCTGGATCGCAACCTGCAACTGCCGGTCCGATGAATCTCTGACGAGCCAAACTTCGGGCCATCGCATACAATTCTCTGCGTGAGCGCGCCGGCAAGCCGGCGCGTTCGCTGGAGGCGCGCCTATGTACCGCTTGGCTCTCTTGATTTTCTTCTGTTGTTCAGCCACCGCTTTCGCTCAGGAACATCCTGCCGTCAATGCTCAGGCTAACTCGGTCTATGTCGGCGCCGATGGCAAATACGACGCCGCACCAGACACTGCACTGATACAGTTCAACGTGTCGGTCCAGGAGGACCGGCCGCAGGCGGCCTACGAACACGCAGCCAAAGAAACGGAACAGGTGCGGCAGGTGCTTCGCGCCAACGGTATCGATCCGAAACAGGCGAACATCGGGTTTTTCTCTGTGCAGCCGGTCTATGACTACCGTTCGGGAAAACAAAAACTGATCGGCTATCGCGTCACCACCGACGTGACGCTGAAGCTGAAGGACTTTTCTAAAATTGGCCCCATTACTCAGCAGCTAGCCGACGCCGATGTCTCGGAGACTCTCATCGTCAACTACACGCTCGAGAACATTGACGAGGCCAAGAACAAGGCTGTCGAAGACGCATACCGTCGCGCCAGGGCCTCAGCCGATACGATTGCGCGGGCCAGCGGGCGAACTCTTGGCGAGCTCTCTTATGCCTCGGTGGATACTTTCGAGAATGCGCGGCCCATGCAGCCGCGTGTGGGCTTGATGGCCGCAAGAGCAGCTGCGGCGCCCGCTCCGACCGAGGAATTCTCGCCTCAAAACGTCAGTGTGACCGCACACGTCAACGCTTTGTATACGCTGAAGTAGCGCCGCGGACTCCGATCAGCGATTGCTGTACAAAGGCATGCGGCTCGGATCCAGGGGAACAGGACGGACAATCACCATCTCAACGGACGTGCCGGGATCCAGCTTGACGTCACTTCCCCGCTTGAGCAACGCCCACGCTACTCCGACTGCTGCACCGGCCCCAGCGCCGACTCGCGCGCCGTTAAGGCCTCCGGTCGCCAGCCCACCCGCAGTGGCCCCACCAATGGTTCCATAGACGCCATTGCGGGCTGCTTCGCCCAGCTTCTTGCCGGTTTCGCCGTCGTGCGTAATCGTGCCTTCTTTGTCCGTGACGGTATGGTCATCTGCGCCCGGAGTGCTGTCCACCGATGCCGGGAGTAGTACGGTATAGCCGCTGGGATAGATCATTGAGGTGAAGTGCATCTGAATCTCGGCGCGGCCCTTAATTCGTCCCGCCCGCTCGACGTGCGTGATCACGCCTTGGACGTAGGTACCAGCCGGAACCAGCATGCGGCTCTCGATAACGAAAGGAAATGCAGTCTCGGCATAAACCGGGTCGCCTTCCTTTGCGTTCTTGGTGGAGATCGCCTGCTTCAGCACCAGGGGTATCTTTGAACCGGCGGGGATCGACGGCGGTTCACTCGGGCTGCCGGGCGCAGTCTGGGCCACCGAACTTAGGACCAAGCACAGAGTTCCGGTGATGCAGTAGTGCACTGGGTTCTTCATCTGGCGCACCTCGCGTTGGCGATCAGGTAAACCTGAATCTTAAGATGCTCGCCCGAGTAGGCAGGTTTACTGGTCCTCATCGCTACTTATACAGCAGATAGGGCGCCCTTCGCTTGGCAAATTCGTTGACGGCGTCCGCCCAGTCCTGCGCGATCCTTCGCGGATCCTGCCCGGCGGAAAGAGCATCGAAGGCAGCCTGATCGACAAGCAGATCGGCCATGCGCTCCATCTTGAATTCGCCGGGATACAGCTTCTTCAGCGCCGCCGCCAGTTCGATTCCCAGTTCCGGTGCATCGAGGACGTTGCGATCCAGCAGTACGATGTTGATGCCCTGGCATTTCTCACCGTGAAACACGCTGGTCGACGGCTCAAAGCTGGTGGGCACAAAGCGTACGCCCGATATCGCCCGCGCGTTCAGGTATGCGGCCAATTCTTTGGCCTTGATCCAGGTCGCGCCCATCAGTTCAAAAGGCGTGTCAGTACCTCGCCCGACCGAAACGTTGGTGCCCTCGATCAGAGCCACTCCGGGATACAGGGTAGCCGCGTTCAGGCTGCGCAGATTGGGTGACGGATTGACCCAGTCCAATCCGGTCGAATCGAACCAGTCGCCACGGAGCCAACCATCCATCGGCACCACCGTTAATTTCGCCCCGATCTTTTTCTCCGAGTTGAACATCTTCGCCAATTCGCCCATGGTCATGCCATGGCGGACGGGCAGAGAAAAGTAGTTTGTGAAACTTTCGTGGCCGGCATCTGACACCGGCCCCTGTACCACAGAGCCCGTGATCGGATTGGGCCGGTCGAGGACGATGATCTCGACTCCCTCAGCGGCTGCCGCCTCCAGGAAGTACCCGAGCGTCGATTCGTAGGTGTAGAAGCGGGCCCCTGCGTCCTGAATGTCCACCACGACTGCATCCAGGTTCTTGAGCACATCCACGGGTGGTCGTCGCGCTGATTCGGTGGCGCCGTACACGCTGTAGACTGGAACACCCGTAGCCGCGTCTTTCGAATTACCGATGTCGGTTGTGTCGAGCATGCCGGCGACGCCGTGCTCCGGGCTAAAGATGGCATCCAGCGAGACGCCGGGAGCCTGCGCTAGGACATCAATGGCGCGCCGGCCGTCCTGATCGACGCCAGTTTGGTTGGTGAGCAGGCCGATACGCTTTTTCTGGCCAGGAGCCTGCAGAACATCGAACTGGTGTGCTTCCAGTACGTCCAGGCCGCTTTTTACCGTGCCGTTCCGAGGACCAACGTGTCGCGCTGCACTTTGCGCCTCGTTGTAACCGGTGATTCCCTGCCAGCGCATCGCCTCTTTCTCGTTCGGGCTCAATTGCAAAGCGGCGGCCAAGGCAGTGGCCACTTTCACACGCAAAGCAATTGCGTTGCCCTGTCCGCGAGGATGCACCGCGTTGGTAAGCAGCACGATGTAGGTTTGCGTCGTAGGATCAATCCAAAGTGAGGTTCCCGTGAAGCCGGTATGCCCGAACGAACCGACTGGAAGCAACGCACCCCGGTTGGACGAGAACGGCGAATCAATGTCCCATCCCAGACCGCGCACGGCGGTCGCGGTGGGCGGCTGCTCGGGTTCGGTCATCTTGCGAACGCTGAGCGGCGATAGAATTCCGTCGCCGCCATTCAGCAAAGCCTGGGCAAATTTCGCTACGTCATCGGCAGTGCTGAACACTCCCGCATGTCCAGCGACTCCGCCCATGCGTCGTGCCGTTGGATCGTGAACTACGCCGCGCAGCATGTGTTCGTCTTCGTCGTATTGGGTGGGCGCAATCTTTTTCCGCCATGCCGACGGTGGCAGAAATCTGGTACGCGTCATTTTTAGCGGCGCAAAAATGTTATGCGCAGCGTATGCATCCAGTGCCTCACCGGAAACTTTCTCTACCAGTGCGCCGAGCGTGATGAAATTCACATCGCTATAGGAAAAGCCGGAACCGGGTGGCAGTTCCGGCGGATCATGAAACGCCATGCGGTAAGCGGTCTCTTTGCCTTCCCACTTTTCCTTCAGGTCGAGGTCTGGCTCGAGGCCGGAGTAGTGCGTCAGCAATTGACGCAGAGTAACGTCTTCCTTGCCGTTCTGGGCAAAATCCGGCAGGTATTTCGCCACCGGATCGCCAAGCCGGAGTTTCCCTTGCTCCATCAGTTGCATCACCGCGGTCGTGGTCGCGACCACCTTAGTCATGGACGCCAGATCAAAAACTGTGTCTACCGTCATGGCCTCGCGGCGAGGCTCGATCGCGCGATTCCCATACGCTTTGCGATACACCACGCGTCCGTCGTGGCCGACCACCAGCACTGCGCCGGGGATCGAACCATCGTGAATGGCCTGCTCGATTACGGCATCCACAGCCACAAGTCGACCCGCAGTCACCGGTGTCGTGCCGGCTTTCGCAGTTGCCGACACTGTAGTCGTCAACCCATAAATCAGAAGGAGCGCAAGAATTCTGGCCATTGAAGGCGAAGCAATGCTCCGCCTCGGCTGCGAAAGGCTGGGGGCAGGGCGTCGCCGCGGCGAGTTTGATCGATTCGGAAGGATGCTTTGACTGTACACAACGTCAAAGCCAACGCTCAAGAAACTCAAGTAAGGGGGTGCCGTCGGTGCAATCAGCCACTCAAAACCTGTTCCTAGGGAGGTCCGCCAATCGTGAACCTAACCCTAACCTCCTGCTCAGTTGGCAGCGGCGTCGCGCCGCACCGCACCGGAGGGAACACCCATTGCTTGACGGCTTCAACTGACGCTTTGTCCAGTGCAGGACCCGCACTTTGCAGTATCTTGACCGTCTGGACCGCCCCGTCGGGCCCCAGAAGAGCGTACATCGTCACAGCACCCTGTTGATGTGCAGCTCGAGCTGCTTGGGGGTACTCCGGCGATACTCTCTTCTTCGGCTTCTGCTCCTCCATCGGCTCACAGAGAGCCATTTCCTTCGCGGTAGCAGGTGGATGAAGGTAAGTGGCGTCTATTTTAGAGGCGGCTTCGAGAGTCTCGACACGCGCTTCGAGAACCTTGTGTCCGTCCTCAAAAACCAACATAGTGCGGGGAAACTGCTTGCCTTGAAAATTTCCGTAGTCCAAGTATTCGAATCGAGACACATCGCTGTCTCGACTCGACAGTGAGCCGGTGCCATTGAAACAGAGCACCCGTCGCGAGCCGACGCTCTTCAGTTCCATGCAGCGCAGCTCCATACCATCTTTTTTTCTTGTGCGAACCTTTTCGACGTCCTCTTCCGGAAATAATGCTGGAGGAACGACAGAATCAACGAGCCACGAGATTAAGTAAACCGCGTGCGGTCTGAAATCCAGATTGCGGTCCAGCCATCGGCTATCCTTGTCACCCACTTCCACTTGGCGCAACCCAGGAAAGACTATTTCGCGGCGCCACTTGTCAGGCGCGCTCCAGACCTCATCGTAGTCGCCCTCCAGTGGCTTGGCGGTAATGTGCTCCGTCTTGACCGTAATATGCAGATGGAAGGGCACTGAACCGGTGGCGCGAATATTGGAAACAGACATTGATCTCGCTAGCAGGGACACAGCTTCCTGCTGTTGCCCAGTTGTGTCGCCTGCCCTCGCCACAACAACTAGAGTCAACGCGTACGTCACAAACCAGCGGAGTTTGTAAGAACTCTTCCTAAACATTGAGGAGTTCACAAGCGGGAGTCATTCTATCGCGAATATACAGATTCTCTAGCTTCGAGGTGTCCCAGCCATCGCCCGTTTGAAATCCGTCGCTGGGAACAAGCCGGTGCGCCTTTACCCTTCACCGGGCACTCTGCTATAACCCGCACAGATCATCTTCCGCTGCCGAGGCCCGTAACCTGAACCCGCTCGATTCTATTTCCGCCGTCGGCCAACAGGACGCCCGCTTCGACATGCCATTCCGACTCGCCGAGCGGGCTATCGTTGCCGGCGCATTTCCGGCCGCGTCTTTGGCGGTAACCAGCGGCACACAACTGCTGGCCCTAAAGGCTTTCGGACGGTTCACTTTCGATCCGGAGTCGCCTTTGGTCGCCTCTGCAACGCTATTTGATATTGCTTCTGTTACAAAAGTCGTCGCAACGACCGCAATGGCGATGATCCTCTACGAGCGCGGACTGCTCGATCTTGACTCGCCGGTCGCGGGCATCGTTCCAGAGTTCATATCCGCATCGCCCGAGGCACGAAACGACGTTCGCCGGCAATCTGTCAACGTTCGCATGCTGCTCGCTCATACTTCGGGCTTGGCAGCGCATGAGAAGTTCTACCTGATTGCTCGTACACCCGATCAGTTGTTCAATGCGGTATGCGCCTCGACGCTCACGTCCGATCCGGGTAGTCGTGCCGAATACAGTGACATCGGCTTCATCCTTCTCGGCGTTCTGCTGGAGCGCATCGCCGGCGAACCGCTAAAAGTCTTCTGTCAGCGCGAGGTTTTTGGGCCACTCGGCATGATCAGCACGACTTTCAATCCTCCGACGGAGTTGCGCCCGCAGATTCCTCCGACGGCCGATGAACGAAAAACCGGATGCTTCCGCGGCCGCATCATTCAAGGCGAAGTTCAGGACGAGAACTGCAGTGTCCTGGGCGGTGTCGCTGGTCATGCCGGGCTTTTCTCTACCTCCGAAGACCTATCCCGCTTCGCTCGCGCCATGCTCCAGGGTGGACGCCCGATTCTGCGGCCCGAAACCGTTGCATTATTCACTCGCCGCGAAGCGACCGCCGGTACGCACGCCCTCGGCTGGGATACGCCGTCTACACCTTCACAGTCGGGAAAGTACTTTGGCCCAAATTCTTTCGGCCACCTCGGTTACACCGGTACCTCACTGTGGATCGACCCGGAGCGCGGGCTTTCGATAACCTTACTGACAAACCGCACGTGGCCGGATTGCTCGAATCAAGCCATCAAGCAAGTGCGTCCGCGCGTGCACGATGCCATCGTGGAAGCGCTCACAACCCAGTCCGGAAGGAACCACTGAGAATGCCGGCAAGCTCCCGCAAGTCTGGTGTGAAGGATCTCCAGCGTCTCCGTACTGAGCAGCCGAATCCCGCCGCACACGACCTGGACCGCAAATCCGCGCTCGAGATTGTCCGGCTGATCAGTGCTGAGGATGCGACCGTAGCAGGCGCAGTGCGCAAGACCCTGCCGCAAATTGCGCGCGCGGTGGACATGATCGCGGACGGCATTCGCAATGGCGGACGCCTGATCTATGTTGGCGCGGGCACCAGCGGACGTCTGGGCGCGCTCGATGCGTCGGAAATTCCACCAACTTTTGGCGTCCCGTCCAGCACGATTCAGTTCATCATCGCGGGCGGACTGAAAGCTCTGTCGTCCGAAACCGAGGCCAGCGAAGATTCCGAGGTGTTGGGACGGACGGAAATGGCGCGACGAAAGCCTTCGCGGAACGACGTCGTTGTTGGCATAGCGGCGAGTGGACGCACACCATTCGCCATCGGTGCGCTGCAATATGCACGGAGCCACGGCGCAAAGACGGTTGCGCTGACCTGCAACCGCAACTCACCCCTGGAGCGCGCGGCACATCTCGCGATCGTAACCGAGGTTGGCCCTGAAGTTCTTGCTGGATCTTCACGCATGAAGGCAGGCACTGCTCACAAAATGGTGCTGAATATGCTTTCCACCGCGGCGATGGCACGGCTCGGCTTCGTCTATGGGAATTTGATGGTGCGGGTTCATCCCAAGAACGAGAAGCTGGTGCAACGGGCCATCGCGATTCTTGAGCAGGCCACTGGCGCAGACCGGGAAGCTGCGCGAGGTGCATTGAAAGCCGCGGGCAATCGAACTCCTGTCGCGCTGGTGATGCTCGCCTCTCGAGTAGGCCGCAGGCGGGCCGTAGCGGCGCTGAAGGAAGCACGGGGCCACGTGCGGAAGGCGATTGCGCGGGCGAAGGCGTAGTTGCAGTGCTGTCACCGGCCTGCACCCTCCCGATTACCTACCCTGCCGCGATTCCCCGATAGAATAGGTGGTCAGTCGGAACCTGGCTTTCCATGGACAAACTGGTCATTCGCGGCGGGGAGCCGCTGCTGGGGACGGTGCGCATCAGCGGCGCGAAGAATGCCGCGCTTCCCTGCATGGCTGCGGCGCTGCTTACCGACGAGCCGGTGATCCTTGAAAATATTCCACAGGTGCGCGACATACAGACCACCCGCAACTTGCTGGCGGCCATGGGCGCAGAAGTCGAACTCGGGTATGGACGCGCCCAGCATCGCACCACCATTCACTGTAAGACCATTGCCAGCCCCGAAGCCAGCTACGAACTGGTGAAGACCATGCGCGCATCCACGCTGGTTCTTGGCCCGCTGGTGGCGCGCTGCGGACGCGCCCGCGTGTCCATGCCCGGCGGATGCGCGATTGGAGCACGGCCGATTGATCAGCATCTCAAGGGTCTGGAGCGGCTGGGCGCAAGGATCACGCAGGAACACGGCTATGTGGAAGCGACCGCAGAGCGGCTGAAGGGCGCGGAAATTGCCTTCGACAAAATCACCGTGACTGGCACCGAAGACCTGTTGATGGCAGCGACTCTCGCTGAGGGCGAGACCGTGATACGGAACTGTGCGCAGGAGCCGGAAGTATCCGACCTGGCCGCGCTGCTGAACAAGATGGGCGCAAAGATTGAAGGCGCCGGCACGCCGACGATCCGCGTGAAGGGTGTCAGCAAGCTGGGCGGTGCGAAGCATCGAATCATTCCCGATCGCATCGAGGCGGGCACGTTCATCATTGCAGGAGCCATGACGGGCGGCGACTTGAAGGTTGCAACTTGCGAGCCTGGCCATCTGGGGGCGTTGCTGCGGAAACTCGAAGAAACCGGTGTCCGCACCAAGGTTTCGGTGGACACAGTGCGCGTCATGGGCGATGCACCGTTGAAAGCAATGGACATAGTCACCGAAGAATATCCCGGCTTCCCGACCGACATGCAGGCGCAGTTCATGGCGCTGGCCACCCAAGCCGAAGGCACGACAATCGTGACGGAGAACATTTTCGAGAACCGCTTCATGCATGCACTGGAACTGGTGCGCATGGGTGCGAACATCAAAATTGAAGGACATCGCGCCGTGGTGCGCGGCAAGACGCAGCTGAGTTCGGCTGCCGTTCTGGCATCCGACCTGCGGGCGTCGGCGTCATTGGTGCTGGCGGCACTGGTGGCGGACGGAGAGACGATTATTGATCGCGTCTACCATCTTGACCGCGGCTATGAGCATCTGGAGGACAAGCTGCGCGGTGTAGGAGCGCAGATTCGGCGGATTGGAAACTTTCTGCCCCCACGGGCCGGTGTGGCCGCCAGCTAATCGTGGAAACCGGCTCCGAAAACAGCTAAACTGTGTTTACACCCCAATAGATATCGCCCTAAGGGGCACTGGAGTCACGTATGAAGAAAGCCTGTCTTCTAGTGGTTGCCCTGCTGGTTCTTGCCATGGGCGTGGGATGTGCGGCCAAACCCAATGACGCCAAGATTACAGCCGATGTGCAGAACAAGTTCAGTCAAGACTCAGGCCTTGCATCGAAGCAGCTGGGCGTGCAGTCGGACGGCGGAACCGTAACACTGAGCGGCACCGTGGACAACGATGCGCAGAGAGAGGCAGCGGCGCGCCAGGCGGCATCCGCGCCCGGCGTGAAGCAGGTGGTCAACAATCTACAGGTGGCAGCGCCCGTACAGG
>Ga0209698_10003231_pt1 | contig 18230 bp, 15 predicted proteins | sample LitLauG_LLR_2012_FD_187203 | JGI IMG/M metagenome (GOLD analysis project Ga0209698, IMG submission 187203) | Freshwater sediment microbial communities from Pennsylvania, USA - Little Laurel Run_MetaG_LLR_2012 (SPAdes) (version 2) | ecosystem: Environmental > Aquatic > Freshwater > Creek >...
GTAGAGAATCGGCGTCTGATAATTCCAGATTCCTTTTTCACCGCCCGCGTTCGACCACCACATCTTCCCGTAATCGTCCTGCGCGAGGCCCCACTGCCCTCCGTTGCCCGCGGTGCTCTCCTTCAGCGGTTCGCCTTTGCCATTCCACCGCAGGCGGTAGCTGTTGTAGGTCGTGTAGATCCAATTATCGAGTCCCCAAACCAGGCCGCTGGCTTGGTGCTCCAGGTTTCCACCACGGGGACCGCCGGCGAACCAGACCTTGCTTTCATCAGCGACCCCATCGTGCTTCGAATCCCGATGAATCGTGATGTCGGCGGTGTCCGTGACATTCACGAGCACGCGGTCATCCAGCGGGAGGACCATGCGCGGGAGCACGAGGTTGTCGAGATAGACGCTGTGCTTGTCGAAGACGCCGTTGCCCTTTGTGCTTTCATGGCGCGAGATTCGGCTCTTCGGATCATGCTCACCCACGCCGTCAATGTCCTGCATGTAAGTGCGCATCTCCGCGACATACATGCGACCGTTGCCGTCAAAGACCGCAAGCACCGGCTCCTTGATGTCCGGCTCGCTCAGCACGAGTTCCAATTTATAGCCATTGGGTAGCTGGATCGTTTTCAATTCCTCCTCCGGAGACAGGGGCGGAACTTGGTGAACCTCCGGCGCAGGCGCATCGGCGGCGAAAAGCGGCGCAAAAGGCAAACGGCCAATCAAACAAAAAGCCAGGGCAGTGAGCCGTGCGGCAGTGAGGCTTAGTTGGACGGAATTCGGTTTTACGGTGTGGGAGAGCATGCGTTTCATGGCTGAATCTTGTTCGCAGTGGGCTTGTATCGCGGGTCGGCGACTTGCAGCAAAACACCCGCAACGAGGAAAAATCAATCAATTGAGCGCGCGGATTCGATCTACCCCGTGCAGTTGCGGTCGGCGACGGAGGAATGCCGGGGGTGGTGCAAGCATCGGTTTCTCATCTGATAGGGCTGCTTCGCGGCCGGTGACTGTCCGAGTTTCGGCTCGGCGCTCAGGCGGTTTTCCGCTCGGAGCCTGCCTGAATGGATCGTCCGTGCGAAAGGGATCGCGGACAAGCCGGCCTGATTGGAGAGATTTGGGCGAGCAAAGGGACGTGATTAAGGAGCCGGCCATTTTGTGCGGACGGTCCGTTCCCATTCTTCGGCCATCAATTGATGGCCGGAATAAGTCGGATGCACGCCGTCCCAAATCCAATGTTCAGCGGGTGCCACTTTGCAGGCCGCCTCGAAGACCGGTTGAAATCGCACCAGCGCCGCATCGTGCTTGGCGGCCAGTTTGGCGACCACGTCCTGCCGCGCCTGAATACCAGCGCGCCATGCTTCATAGCCATCCTTCCGTTTGCCGACCGGCAGCGTGAAGGCCTCGCACAACACGAGCCGGAGCTTGGGATTCGCGGTCTTCGCTTGAGTGACGAGTTCATCATACGTGCGCTCGTATTCATCGAGCGGCACGTCATGCGACTGGTCATTCACACCTATGAGGATGCTCAACACATCGGGCTTTAACTCCATCGTGTCCTTCTCCCAACGCTTTCAAAGCTCACGCACTGTGTTACCCGATGATCCACGATTCACGAACTCAAGATTCATCGCCGCAAACGCCGCGCCGTATTTCGCGGCGATGATAAATACGTAGCCGTGGCCGAGAATGTGGTTGGGATCGGCACTGCGTCCGCGATTGCCATCGGTGATGGAGTCGCCCTGAAAAAGAATGCATGCGCCCGGCGCAAAGGCAGCGATGGGTTCTGCAGCTGGGAGCCGGCCGAGCAGGCTTGTCAGCAGGAGGACGAGGAGACGGATTGATTTCATGGTTTTAGTGAGCCGCTACATGTACCGTTGTCGGAGGCGAGATGCCGCCCGCGTTCACCGCCGTCACCTGGTAGGAGTAGTCGCTGGTGTTGTCCAAGCCCTTTACCTTCGCATCTTTCTCCGTATTGCCTTGGTCAGTGTAGGCGGTTTCGACGAGCGCGGTGAGAAAATTCGCGGGCCACTTGAACTCCGCAGCGCCTCCCGTTGAACGGTAGATGACATAGCCCGTGGCGCCGGGAACCGGCGCCCAATTGAGCGTGATGGCATTGCCGTTGCGCGTCTTTTTCCAAGCACCCGTGAGCGATGCGGGCGCCATGACAGGTGCGGCGGGCAGCGGCACGGCGGTCACCTCGGCGGATGGCCCGCTCGTGCCGGCGGCGTTTATGGCGGTGATGTGATAGCTGTAAATCCTGCCATCGGTCGGCGAGTGGTCGGTGAAATTCGTGCCCGTGGTTTCATCCGTGAAAATGGTCCGCAAAGGATAGGTTCCGCCGACACCGTCGGTATGCAGCGTCGTGCGCCAGACATGGTAAAAGTTCGCGCCGGGCGAGGCGCTCCAAGTCAGCGCGACTTCGTGATGGCCCGACTTCGATACGGTTTGCTTCGCCGGCGCGGCGGGTGCGTTCACGGGAAGTTGCGAGGTCGGTATCACGCTTCCGCTGGGTGTTGAGTCAACGCTACGCCCGCCGGGATTCACCGACTGGATGGCGTAGAAGTATGGTGTGTCGTTCGCGGCGGTCGTGTCGATGAAGCTCGTCATGCTCTGTCCGCTACCGCACACGGGGGCGGCGATGCCACTGGCAACGGGCGCAAAGCCGGAATCGGGTTTCGTGGAACGCAGAATGTTGTAGCTCGTTGCACCCGGGACTACCGGCCATCGGACCAGGACCCGCTTGTTTCCGGCAAACGCCACGCACTCCGCAGGCGCTGGCGGCACGTAACCGGGCAGTTCCAGCCGGAGATAGTCCACCATGAGAAAGGACACCATCTTACGCGAATCCATCGTGATCGAAATCGAGTTTTTCCCAGCATGCAGCAGCGATGCGGGAAACGTGATGCGCTCGTCGCAGAACGGTCCGTGATCGCTGAAGTGAATGCTGCTTGTATCCGAATACGCGGGGGAAAATCCGGCAGGCAAAAGCGCGTTCGGTGCGCCGGTCGCGCCGGCGTCGTCTCCAAGGTTTTTGCCATTCACGGTGATGATCACCTTGTCGCCATCGTTGCCGGCGAAAGCGAGATAAAGCGATGCCATCACTCCCTTCGTCGGAACGTCCGCTAAGTTGAGAGTAATCGTGCCCGTGCATGGTTGATAACTTCCAGTCGCATCCGCCATCGCAGGCAGGACGTAGTTCCAATCTTTCGTCCATTGGCTCTTGCCCACGACGTAGTTCATGCCGTTGGGAAAATCCAAGGGAAACTCCATCTGCCCGCCCCACACCGGCGTGAGAAAGCCGAGCTTCGGCGGCGTGCCCGGAGCCCAGAAGTCCTCGCCGTGCCGAAACTCGTCCGACTTCCGGTTCGGCGTTCCCAATTCAAACACCGTCTCTCCCAGCCGAACAGGCTTCCACACGACGATGCCGAGCTGCTTCGTCTCGCCCGCCTTCACCGCCACGGTGAATTCCTTCGCCGGAAGATTGCATTCATACGGCGGCTGTCCGCCCTCGAGTTTTTGCGAAAGAAACGTGCCAGGCGCGCCAGGCCCGAACGCCCATAGCAGGTAGTTCTCGCCCGCGATGACATGCGGAATGGCGAAGCTCCCATCCGCCTCCGTCTTAACCCACCATTGGTAAGTTTTTGACCACTTTTGAAAGTCGTAGAAGCCCTTGTAAGTCTGCGGCTGCCGCTGGAGGCCGACCCACAGGCCCGCGACCGATGCATTCGGATTGCCGCTGTCGTTGATGACGAATTTGCCCTTCACCACCCCGCGCCCGGAGGCAGGAACAAAGTGCTCATTCTTAACCCACGCATACGGCCACGCCTTTGCCTCCGCGTCCGCTTGCGCCTGCGCGTCCTTGAAGAGCATGTGCGCCGCCTGCCTCGCGTCTTTCGCGGATGCCGGCACGCTGTTCAAGTAGATGAACCAAGGTCCGCAGGTCTTCGTCCATTCCTCGCCATTGTCCATGTAACCATCCGAACCCATGCCGACTTCGCCCGTGAGGATCGAGTTGTTCAACTCGCTGTAAGGATAGACCGACACATCGCGCTTCAGCGGGCCGCCGTTGCTGAACTCCATCGCCGTCATCATCCAGCGGCCTACATTGAGTCCTCCCTGACCGACACTGCTCCAACCCCACGCACGCAAGTCCGAGTGGTCCTGGGCGTAGATGAACTTGTCCTCGTATTCTCCTGCCCGGGTCCCATCGAGACAAACGGTGACCTCATGCGGTGAGTCCGGCACTTTTGCCCCCTTCTTCGTCGGCACTCCGATAAACCAATTGCGTTTCTCATCCGCGCTTAACCAATTAAAAGCAGGCGGAACGCGCGTGATCACGCCCCACGCGCCGATCTCGAATCGCTCATCTTGCTTGCGGTGCGTCATCGTGGCCGTGGAGTAAAAACCCGGCGATCCACGCAGCATTGAGAAGTGGATTTCCATAACACCATTCTTCCCAGTGTTGCTTAGCAGCTTCACATCGGCGACGCCGCCGCCGTTGCCAGCAGGGTCGGTGGCCAGGGAATACTCAAAGACGCCATTCCCAAGGCTGAACCCGCCATAGTAGTATTGCCCTTTGCCACTCAATGTCTCACAGATCTTGGTGGTGCCGTCATTGTTATAGGTGTAAGTTACCGAGTTCAGCCGCCCGGTTTTCTTAACAACGACGATGGAGACGATTCCGTTGGCCATTGTCACGGTTTCATCTCCGTTGTCCGTCACGGTCACGTTTGGCCCTGCTCCGGTGCCGTCCGCAGTGGTATTTGCGAATGCCAAACGAGGGCTGAATGATAGCGCGAGTGCCACAAACGCAAGACGAAGGAGGGATGTGAGGTTCACGGGTGTTTTGCTTCAAAGAACGGGAGTACCGCCTATTTCTGTCCAGGGGGAATCCGCTGGCTGCGTTGAAATGGCGCGCGGGAACCAGTTCGACTTTCCTGCGCCGTCAGGCGCGGCGTTCGCGTTTCTCGCCTGTCCGACAAGCGTCTCGGTCACCACCTCGCCGGGCGTGGCCCAACCCCAGCCCAGGAACGGCTGACCGACTTGCAGGACCACATGATTACCAAAAACGTGCGGCACCGTCCATTGCGTCTCCTGTTTGGCACGTCCCGCCGCGCAGACGAAGAGGAGCAGGAGAGAGAGCGTGGGCTTGTTCATCAGAAAAGTAATACAGGGAATGAGCCATCACGCAAAACCTTAGCACGGGTTTCAGAGCGAGCGGCTGGAAATGCTCCGCCCAAGCACGGGCTGCGGTATGCCGAGCAAAAATGAATGCGTGGCGTCGGCTCATCCGCACGCCCAGCGGGACGATGTGGAATCGGCACGGCGCGTTGCTCACCATCGCGGATTGTTTCCGGCCCGCGCTCGGTGCGTTGGCCAAGCTCGCCGGTCACGGCTTGTGTGGGCCGATTGCAAGGCATTGGAACGCCGGCACAATCTCGGCCGCGGCACGCTCGTCGTGCTGGATATGCTGCCGGAGTCCGGGACGCCGAGTTACGAGCAGAGGCGGGAGATGTTGCAAACGATCATTCCGACTGATACGGTGTACAGTGGCGACGCGTCGCGCCCGGTGCTGTGCGGGGCTGTGGTGCTGACGCCGATGATGCGCTTGGATTCACATGCGGATGCGCTCGCGTTTTACAAGCGGCTGCGTAAGGCGAATCGTGTCTTCGCGTGTGATTTTTTTGAGGGCGTGGTGATGAAGCGGGCGGATTCGATTTACCCAGTGCAGTTGCGGTCGGCGACGGAGGAATGCAGGGGGTGGGTGAAGCACTGTTTTCTCAGCCAGTGCCGCAAAAAAGACAGCTCGGCTCCGTAGCGGAGCTGGTCCATTATGCCGGAAAGGCATGGCAGCGGAAGGATCGTGGTATTGGGCGCGTGAAGCCATCGGCGGGATGATCTGGGCGTTATGAAAACAACATCACTCATCGCCCGATTACTCCTCGGCCTGATCTTCACGGTCTTTGGCCTCAATGGATTCCTTCACTTCATTCCGCTGCCTCCGCCTTCCGGCGTCGCGGGTCAGTTCATGGGAGCGCTCTTTGTTTCCCATTATCTGTCGGTCGTCTTCGCGCTCCAGTTGATCGGCGGCGTTCTGCTGCTCGCCAATCGCTACGTTCCGCTCGCGCTGACGCTGCTCGGCCCGATTGTGGCCAATATCCTTCTGTTTCACGCCTTGATGGCACCGGAAGGACTGGCGATGCCCGTCATCGTAGCGGTGCTCTGGGGCGTCGTGTTCTTCCGCGTTCGGTCCGCCTTTGCGGGAGTCTTCCAGCAACGCACGGCGGAGCAGGAAATCAGCCGCAACAAAGGACGAGTGCTCTCGACGGCTCACTAACTAACCACACAAGACAACGCTCCATGAAAAACATCCTGTTCATCCAAAGCAGCCCACGAGGCGTGCAATCCACTTCTTATCGCGCGGGCCAGTCAGTGATTGACGAAACCAAGGCACGTTATCCCGACGCGAAAGTCGTGGTCCGCGAATTATCAAAGACTCAGCTTCCTCATGTTGGCGAGGCCTTCGTCGGCGGGCTGGCGACGCCGCCAAAGCAACAGACGATGGAGCAGGCCAGGGCCCTGGCTCTCGCCGTGCCTTGAGCTTGCAGGAAGTCACCAGTCGTCGGGACGCCGTCGCCGTGGCCGACGCGAAGGTGGTTCAGGCACGAGCCGATCTGCAAGCGACACAGACCAATCTTGAGCGGCTCACCGTTCGCGCGCCGGTGGACGGGCAGGTATTGCAGCTCAAGGTGCGCGTCGGCGAGTTCGCGCAGACTGGAGTTCTCGCGCAGGCGTTGATTCTGCTCGGTCGCGTCGATCCGTTGAACGTGCGCGTGGACGTGGATGAAAACGATGCGTGGCGTGTGAAAGGCAGCGCGTCCGCCGTGGCATTTCTGCGCGGCAACCGGGAGATCAAGACGCCGCTGAAATTCGTGCGGTTCGAGCCCTACGTCATTCCGAAAACCTCGCTCACCGGCGACAGCACCGAGCGCGTGGACACGCGCGTGCTGCAAGTCATCTTCAGCTTCGATCGCGGCGACAAGCCGATCTCCGTCGGCCAGCAAATGGACATTTACATTGACGCCAGCGAAACGAAGCCACCCGGAGCGCCAAAGGACGGGCCGAAGAAGTGAGAAAAATAGTGGTGCAAAACACCTATCCCACGAAACAACGTGCCCCTGCATCGGTTGCAATTACTGGATGTGATGCGAGATTAAAACTGAAATAAAATCATGAAAGCCAAGCTACTATTCCTGACCGTACCCCTCCTCATGGCCGGATGTGCAGCGCAGCGGGTCGAACACCCCATCGCGAGGGAAATCCGCCGCACTGGCGTCAAGCACGAGATTTTCCGCATCGAGGACAAAGATGCCCAAATGCGCCAGGCAGTCTCGGAAGCCCGGAAAACAGTTCCTGTGTTCATCGCTGCGCTCAAACATCCGGCAAAGGGACAGCACGACTTTGAAGTGAAGAAGCCGTTTGCCAAGAATGGTGAAGTCGAGCACATCTGGCTGTCCGACGTGGAGTATAGCGGCCACCGTTTTCACGGGCTCGTGGACAACCATCCCTCCAAAATCAAGGGCCTGAAATTTGGAGATCGGGTCTCGGTCAATCCTGACGAAATCTCCGACTGGGTCTTCGTGGATCACGGCAGGATGGTGGGCGGTTACACTATTCGATGCCTTTGCCGGAATCTAACCCCCGAGCAAAGAAAGGAGTTTGAAAATGAAACCAAAGTCCATATTGCTGCACGTTAACAGGCTCACTGTCAGAGTGCGTAATCTGCTGCGCCGAATGACGGGCATGCGGAAATGGCAACTCGGATTGAGCGCACTTGCCTCATGGTTATTGAGCGGTTGTGCCGTTGTTCCTCCCGGGCCACTGCCTGATGAAGGCTTCCACCCATACTATGGGCCTTACTACGGAGGTTACGGACCTTACTATGGCGGGGACTTTGTCTTCGGCAGAATCCGCCACGGGGGCTATTATGGCGGTCACCACTTTGCGGGAAGCGGTTTCGGAAGTCACGGTGTCCCCGGTGTGCCACATGGAGGAGGCTTTCACGGTCCCGGTGGCTCCGGAGCCCCACGGGGGGGGCCTCCTGGAGGCCATGGAGGAGGACACGGACATTAGTTTCAAGCCCATTGCCTGAGGGATCTTCCATCCGGTGATCATCTGAAAGGTCGCATGAACGCCCTATGTTAACATCAAATGCAAAGATGCCGACGAACGGCGGCCATTGGCCTATGGATGGGTGCTTACTCGACAAATGCGCCTTGGCAGTGACTGCCAGGTGGATCGTTCCGAAGATCACTTTCCCTAACTTATGAAACAGTTCCTGAATCTCTACATAACTATGGTCGCCATAGGCGCGTTTGCCGCGGAAAGCCAGCCGCCAAAGCTGCAACCTGTGCCCAAACCGGCTGCAGTGGCAACCGCACCGCGGAGCATTTCATCCCACGAACTGGAGATTGAGAGGATGAATGGCGAGTATAGCGTGGCGTTCAACAGGGGCGATTACAAGGCCCTTGCCGCATATTATACGGAGGATGCCGATCAGACGGACGGTGAAGGAAACGTGGTCGTTTCGGGCCGTGAGGCAATTGAAAGGCAACTGAAGGATTACTTTACTGAGAACAAAGGAGCCGAGATCAAACTAAGCACGGATTCAGTGCGATCTCTCACTCCGGAAGTCATGCTGGAAAAAGGAAACTCCATGGTAATTCGGAGCGACGGGCACACCACGAGATCCAACTACCTTGCCATTCATGTGAAGCATGATGGCAAATGGCTCATCAGCCACCTTACCGAGAGCGCATCGCAGCCCTCAGCCTCACCCTACAGCCACTTGCAGGAACTCGAGTGGATGATCGGCTCGTGGAAAGACAAGACGTCCGAGGCGGAGGTGAACACGACCTGCCAATGGGCGGCTAACAAGACATTTCTGACACGCTCGTTCAGCGCAAGGTCGAAAGAGCGGGGCCAACTCGAAGGCACTGAAGTCATGGGATGGGATCCGATCAAAGGGCATATCCGCGCGTGGATTTTTGACAGTGAAGGTGGTTATAGCGAAGCGATCTGGACCCGGGATGGCAATCGCTGGCTTATCCAGTCGGTGACGACTTTGCCCGATGGGCGCAAAGCCTCTGCGCATCATACAATCACCCATGTGAGTGACGACAAATACACGTGGGAATCGTCCGACCGTGTTCTTGATGGCGAGGTCAGGCCCAATACCGAAAAGATCGAAATAGAACGGGTGAAACCCCAAGACTAACCGACAAAACCTATGAGACGCACGCACATTCTCGCGGCAGTGGCTGGTGTGGCAGTCGTGCTTATGGTTTGGCTGGGATTCGTCGCCAGTGCCGCCGATGGCCGCAACGGCAATAACCAACCGGGTGCCGCCGCGGGGCATGCCCAAGCGACGGGAGGGGGGAGTTTTTCGCACCCAGCCGCTTCTCCACCCGCACAGTGGCATCCCAGCGGTGGTGAAAATATTGGCGCCCGGTTGCCGGCAAGGAACACGTATTCGCCACCGCCCGTGATCAGAAATGAGCCGAGACCACCGGCTCCGGTGACTTACCCAAGGAGCAGCATTCCGACATTTGTCGCTCCGGTCAAACATGCCCAGCCGGGCTTGCTTCCTCCACCAGCCGTCGCTACGCAGCCGTTCAAGCCGGACGCTGACCCGCGGCATTCCGGACGGGCGACCGGAGAAGGATTCATCAGGCTGCCTGGCGGAACCGGCACTGGCATGGGTTCCGTAACACTCCCTTCCATTCCTCCTCGGCGGCAATTTGAAGTTCCGTCCCGACCGACAACTAATCCAAACTTTGCAACAGTGCCAAACCTGACGCCGAGTATTGGATCAGCAAGTGGTGCCAACCTCGGTTTGGGAGCAATGCCGGCAGTCCAGCAATATCTCCAAAAGCGCGGCCAGAACCTTCAGGCTTGGAGCGGGAACCGCGAACAGGGATTCAACAGACTGCACCAGCAGATCGCGCCAGGCATTGAGCAGTTCCAACAGAATCGTGAAGCGATGTGGAACCAATTGCGTGGCCTTGGCACCGATCGTTTCCGAATGGCTCGCGAACGTGGCGCGGACTGGCAAAACTATCGCCAGAACCTGTGGCGTTTTCGCTACGAACGCGCGGGTGAAATCCGGAATTGGGTTCGGAGCGGGTTCGATGATCTTTTCACCTATGATTGGTGGGGCCGGCACCATGGACACATTTTTCCGCTGGGTGACTACAGCCCGTGGTGGTGGTGGAACGGCTGCGCTTGGGATAACCTTGTCAGCTTTGGTGACTTTGGTTGGGTAACACCGATCTATTACGACTACGACGCCAATGTGGTCGTTGATGATGATGTCTATATTGATGGTCAGGATTGGGGTCCGCGTACAGCCTATGCACAGCAGGCGATCCAACTCGCAAATCCACCGGTCGTCGTGGACCAGCCCACGCCACCTCAATCAGCGGGTGAGCAAGATGAGTGGCAGCCATTCGGAGTGTTTGCGCTGACGCAGGAGGAGAAGGGGGACGCGACCATGTTTTTCCAGCTTGCAGTGAGCAAAGGCGGACTGATCGGTGGCGCTTTCACAAACATACTCACCGGTGACAGTGCCGCGGTCGCGGGTTCCATTGATAGGACAACCCAGAGGGCCGCGTGGCACGTAGGCGACAAGTCCGATACCGTTTACGAAACGGGTGCGGCCAATCTCACACTCGATGTTGCGCCGGTTTTGATCCACTTTGGCACGCAGGTGACGCAAACTTGGCTGCTCGTCCGTCTGCCGTCCCCGGATCTGCCGACCGCACCAGTGCCGGAAAATATAACACCGCAGTAGTGGCGCTTTCCCCGCGGAGCGGGACGCTTGCGAAGTCAACCTTTTGGAATGTCATCCGCCGCCGCCTTCGTGCGCCGGCGGATGACGGCCAGTGTGACCGCAGCCGCAAGGGAGCAGATCGCAGCACCGATGATCATCGTCACCGGGACACCGACCATTCTGGCTAGCATCCCTGCTTCGAGGCTTCCGAACGGCATCATCCCTCCGAAGATGAGCGCCCACACGCCCATCACCCGGCCACGCATTTCATCCGGCACGCTGGTTTGCAATGCAGAGTTGGATGTGGACATGAAAAGCATCATGCCAAAGCCCGCCCCGGCAAGAAGGGGCAGGGCCAAGTAATAATTCCGGTTCAATGCAAAGAGCGTGATCATGATCGAGAAAATCCATACGCCACCCAATGCCAGACTGCGCGGGGTGAGCCGCTCCCTCGCAGCAGTCACGCACATGGCGCCGCACAGCGCCCCCGCACCGCTGGCCGCAAGCAACGTGCCGTAAGCGGTTTCGCCCAACCCGAGCACGTCGCGGGCAAAGGCCGGCATCAACACGGAATAGGACCAGCCGAAGATGCCCACCACGGCAAAGAGCGAGAGGATGGTGAGCACTCGCGGATTGTTCCAGACGTAGCGGAAACCGCCGAGCGCGTGTTCCAGCCCGGAACCCGCGTGCGTCCTGCGGACGTGCCTGGGCAGGCGCATTGCGACCAGACCGATGATCACCGCAATGAAACTGAGTCCGTCAACGAGGTAGCACGAAGCGACGCCAAACCGCGCCATGAGCACGCCGGCGATCGAGGGGCCGATGATGCGCGCGCCATTGACCATCGAGCTGTTGAGTGCGATCGCATTCGGGAGATCCTCGCGGTTCGTCATTTCGATCACGAAGGACTGTCGCGCCGGCATCTCGAAAGCCATCACCACGCCGCCAAGGGCTGCGATGGCGATGATCTGCCACGGGCGCACCAGACCGCTCCATGCGAGATAGGCGAGGAGCAGCGAGAGAACCATCGAGACGATTTGCGTGATCACGAGCACCGTGCGCTTCGGATGGTGGTCGGCGATCCAGCCGCCCCATGTGGAAAGAAAAAGCATCGGTCCGGAGGCGGCGGCAGCCACGACGCCAAGCAGCGCAGTCGAGCCGGTGAGCTGATACACGAGCCAGCCTTCCGCAGTGCTGTTCACCCAATTCCCGATCAGCGAGATCAGTTGGCCGGTGAAAAAGAGCCGGTAATTCCGGTGCCGGAATGCCGCGAACATTTTTCGCCAACCTGCTGCCTGTGCCGCGATGCCGGGCGGCTCTCGAACGGTTACCTTGGACGCTTGGGCGGGCTGTTCGTCGTGCAAGCTCATCTTTCTTCCAAGCTACACCCTGTTGCATTGCGCGCGACTCCGTTTGAGTGCGCGCACCTTTTGCAGACAGCCGCCTCCTGCCGCGTTGGCGGCTGCGGGTTATTGCCCGATCTTCGGGCCGTCGCCGATGTCGGCGGCGGTGGGCATGTGCATCTCGCGGATCCAGATGTTGCGGAAGCGCATCGGGTTGCCGTGGTCCTGAAGCTTGAGCGGGCCTTTCTCCGGATGGGCATGGTATTCGCCGACTTTGCGGTGCGGGGTCTCGCCGATGAGCGCGGTGTGGTTCTGCGTCACGACGCCGTTGTGGAGGACGGTGACGATGAGCGGCTTGGCGAGTTTGCCGTCCGTGAAGCGCGGGCCTTCCACGAGGATGTCATAGGTCTGCCACTGGCCGGGCGGACGCGAAGCGTTCACCTGCGGGGGCATGTAGCCGTAGATGGCGGTGGCACCGCCGTCCGCGTAGGTCGGGTTTTGGTAGCTGTCGAGGATTTGGATTTCGTAGCGGCCAAAAAGGAAGCAGCCGCTGTTGCCGCGACCCTGGCTTTCGCTGACGGGCGGTGGCGTCGCAAATTCGAGGTGGAGCTGGAAATCGGGGCCGAACTCATCCTTCGTCATCAGGTATCCGGTCTTGGGCACGACCTCGGCGTAGCCATTTTCGACCTTCCATTGCGCTTCGCTGCCGTCTTTTTCCATTTTCCATTTCGAGAGATCCTTGCCGTCGAAAAGGATGACCGCGTCGCTTGGCGCATCGCCAAGTTTTTCGCCGGGTGTGACGACCACAGGCTGCGGGCGCTCGCCGTCGTGGACGTGCCACTTCGTACCAGGAATGATGGGTGTGTCCTGGTAGCCGACGGGGTGCTTCGGCTTGTCCTCGGCGAATGCGAGGGTGGTGGTGGCGATGAGTGCGGTGAGGATGCGAGGGGTGGTGGTCATGGGTTGGAGAGTGGAATGTGAGCGCATGGAGAGTCCCGAGTCGCGAAAATTCTTAGGTGGGACGATGCGTGGAACGGCCAGTTGGAATGGCATTCCATCCGAGCCTGAAAGAGAGGCGCAGGGGTGGAACCGGAATTGCTAGGGTTAACTGCTGAAGTCCCGCAAAAAAAACCGTCATGCAGAAGAACCACTCCCGGAAATCCGGTGGCACAGAGCCGCCGCCATGCACCCGAGAGGCCCTTTGCCCGGCTTGCGCCCTCGCCATTTTGGAGAAGGTCGCACGAAGGGAGGTAGCCGCATGATTCTGGAGGCCAACCGTCGCATCCTGCTGGTGGATGACAACCCAGCGATTCACGAGGACTTCAGGAAAGTCCTGCTGGATTCGCAGGTGCGGAACGACGCGCTCGACGACGCGGAGGCGATGCTTTTCGAGGAAAAGCCGAGGCCGAAGCACCAGATGGCGCGGTTCACGATTGATTCCGCATTCCAAGGCCAGGAGGCCTTGCAAAAAGTGCAGAAGGCGATCACCGAAGGCGAGCCGTACGCGCTGGCGTTCATGGATGTGCGGATGCCCCCCGGCTGGGACGGCATCGAGACCATCGAACGGCTCTGGCAGGAGGATCCGTCGCTGCAAATCGTCGTCTGCACGGCGTTCTCGGATTACTCATGGGAGTCTATGACGGAGCGGCTGGGCATCAGCGACAACCTCGTGCTGCTGAAAAAGCCGTTCGACAGCGCGGAGGTGCTGCAAATGGCGCACGCACTGACGAAGAAATGGCTGGTGACACGCCAGGCCAACTGGCGGGTGGATGAACTCGAGGCGATGGTGGCGGCGCGGACATCCGCGCTCGAATCCGCGAGCGCGGAGAACAAGCTTTCCGAGGAGCGTTTTTCAAAGGCGTTTCGCAACAGTCCGATTCCGCAGGCGATCCAGACGCTGAAGGCGCAGCGGTTTGTGGATGTGAACGACGCCTTCCTCGCGATGACGGGCTTTGCGCGCGAGGAGGTCACGGGCCGCACGCCGCTGGAACTCGGTCTCTGCCTGGACTACGAGACGCGCTTTCTCCAATCGGTGCGCGAGGGAAAAATCGTGCGCAACATGGAGGCCCAGATCGGCGGACGCGACGGCGAATTGCGCACCGCGCTCGTCTCGCTGGAGCCGCTCGCCATCGCGGGGGAGCCGCACGTTCTCCTCATGGCGCAGGATATCTCGGGCCGGCTCCAACTCGAAAACCAGCTCCGCCAGGTGCAGAAAATGGAGGCCATCGGCCAGCTTGCGGCGGGTATTGCACACGATTTCAACAACCTGCTCACCATCATCCAAGGCCACGCAAGCCTGCACAAGAGTTTGACCGCCGCGTCGCCCGCGGTGGCGAATTCCCTCGTTCAGATCAGCAGTGCCGCGGAGCGCGCCGCAGATCTCACGCGCAAGCTTCTCACCTTCAGCCGTCGCAACATGGTGCGTCCACAGGTGATCAACCTGAACACGACGATCCAAAGCCTCGGCAGCATGCTTCGCAGCGTGCTCGGGGAAAAGGTCGTGCTGCAAACCACGCTCCTCGAAGGTCTGCATTCGGTCTTTGCCGATGTGACGAGCATGGAGCAGGTGCTGATGAATCTAACGCTGAACGGCCGCGACGCGATGCCGGATGGCGGCACGATCACCATCGCCACTTCCCATCTCACCCTTGGCAGCGAAGCTTTCGCACGTCACCCGGATGCGTGTGCGGGTGAATTTATTCGCCTGAGTGTCACCGACACCGGCACCGGAATGGATGAGGCGACGCGCAGCCGGATATTCGAGCCGTTCTTCACCACGAAGGCCATGAACAAGGGCACCGGCATGGGCCTCGCAACGGTGTACGGAATCGTGAAGCAACACGAGGGCTGGGTGGAGGTGGACACCGCGCCAGGCAAAGGCAGCACATTCCACGTTTACCTCCCCTCGACGAATCGCACGCCAGAGCAAAACGGGGAGGCCCAGCCCGAGGCGGTCGCTGATAACGGCGGCCACACCATCCTCGTGGTGGAGGACGACGCGGCTGTGCGCGCCCTTGTGGTCGAGGTGCTCCAGAGCTATAATTACAACGTTATCGAGGCAGAAACCGGCGATGCCGCCATAAAGCGCTGGCCTGACTGCAAGGAGGACGTGGATCTCCTGCTCACCGACATGGTCATGCCCGGCGAGGCAAACGGGCTCGACGTCGCGCAGCGCTTCATTTCCAGCAAGCCGAATCTCAAGGTCATCTACACGAGCGGCTACAGCAGCGAATTGTTCACCAGCAACGTCCGTCTCGAGGACGGTGTGAACTACCTGCCAAAGCCCTATTTTTCCGGAAAGCTCACCACGATCATCCGCAAGGCGCTTGAACGTTCGGCGGGTGGCGCGCATTTGCAGGAAGAGGTCTGAGCTGAGCACGGCAAATCGGACAGGCGCGATTTTCACTAAAGACACGCGCCGGTCTTCGATTACCGTTGGCTGAACATGCGACGCATCCTTGCCACGATCCTTTTTGCCTCCGCCGTTCACGCGGCGCCCACACACGAACAGGTGGAGTTTTTCGAGAAGTCCGTGCGCCCCGTGCTCGCCGATCACTGCTACAAATGCCACGGTGCGGAAAAGCAGAAGGGGGAACTGCGGATGGATTCGCGCGCAGCGCTGCTCAAGGGCAACGACTCCGGGCCGGTCGTTTTCCCCGGCGATCCGGCGAAGGGCACGTTCATCAAAAGCATCCGGCACGAGATTGACAACAAGATGCCGGAGAAGGCGCCGAAGCTCAGCGATGAAAAAATCACCGCGCTCACCGAGTGGGTGAAAATGGGCCTGCCGTGGCCCGAGAACGACAAGCCGCTGGCGACGAAAGAGGAAACGGCGCGCAAGCACTGGGCATTTCAGCCGACTCGCAAACCCGCCGTGCCAGCGGTGAAAGATGCGGCGCACTGGGCGCAGAACGACGTGGATCGTTTCATCCTCGCCAAACTCGAAGCCGCCGGCCTCACGCCCTCGCCTATCGCATCGCGCTACACGCTCATCCGGCGTGCAACATTCGATCTCACGGGCCTGCCCCCCACGACGGCTGCCGTCGCCGATTTTGAAAAGGATCCCGCTCCGACACGCGAGGCATTCGCGAAAGTCGTGGATCGCCTGCTCGCCTCGCCGCAGTACGGCGAACGCTGGGGCCGCCACTGGCTCGATGTCGCGCGTTATGCCGATCACCGCGGCTACCTCGCGGGCGGCGTGAGCCGGGAGTATCCGTTTGCATGGACGTACCGCGACTGGGTCATTCGCTCGCTGAACGAGGACATGCCTTACGATCAGTTCCTCATGCGACAGCTCGCGGCGGACATTCCCGGCTCCGGTGCGAAGCCCGAGGATATCGCCGCGCTCGGCTTCCTCACGCTCGGCCGCCGTTTTCTGAACAGCACGCCGGACATCATTGACGACCGGCTTGACGTGATTCTGCGCGGCACGATGTCGCTCACCATCGGCTGTGCACGCTGCCACGACCACAAATACGATCCCATCACCTCGAAGGATTACTACGCGCTTTACGGCGTGATGGCGTCGTGCGACGAGGATTCCGATCCCGAAAAGCTCCCGCTGCTTCCCGGCGGAAAGGCCGAGCCTTCGTTTGAAAAGGCGCGCGCCGCGGTGCTCGCGGAATTGCGCGAAGTGGATCGCTCAATCGCAAACCGTATCAGCGCCACGCTCCGCATCGCGTCCGGCCTTTCGATTTACGTCTCCACGGACGTGGTGGATTCCCTCCTCGCGAAAGGACGCATCCCGCGCAAACTTGTGGACGAGCGGAATAAGGTGAAAAACAAGATGGTGAAGCTGGAACTCGATCCTGGCGCACCGCCGCGCGCGCACGTGCTGCGCGACCGGCCGCAGCCCGTGACGCAGCGTGTGTTCCTCCGCGGCAATCCGTCGCGTCCCGGCGATATCGTCCCGCGCAGGTTCCCGTCGTTCCTCGGCGGCGACGCGGCTCCGTTCAAGCAGGGCAGCGGACGCCTCGAACTCGCGAAGTCCATCACCGCGCCCACGAATCCGCTCACTGCGCGCGTCATCGCGAATCGCGTGTGGTTGCACCATTTCGGCACCGGTTTCACACCGACGCCCGGCGACTTCGGTGTCCGTAGCGAAACGCCCGTTCAGAAAGATTTGCTCGACTGGATCGCGATGAATTTCACCGAGCAGGGCTGGTCGCTGAAAAAATTGCACCGCACGATTCTGCTCAGCAGCACATGGATGCAGGACTCCGTGCATCCCTCGCAAATCGCGCAAGCCAATCCGCAATCCGCAGTCAAAAATCCGCAATCTGTGGACCCGGAGAACCGTCTGCTCTGGCGGCAGAACCGCCAGCGTCTCGAATGGGAGGCGATGCACGACGCACTGCTCGCAGCCGCCGGAAATCTCGACGAAACGATCGGCGGGCGCCCGGTGCAACTTTTCGCCCAGCCCTTCCCGAAACGCCGCGCGGTCTATGCGTACATTGACCGGCAGAATCTCCCCGGCACGCTGCGCACATTTGACTTCGCGAGCCCTGATCTGATGAACCCGCAGCGATCCACAACGAGCGTTCCGCAGCAGGCGCTCTACATGATGAACAGCCCTTTCGTCATGGCACAGGCCGAGGCCCTCACCGACGCACCGGACTTTGCATCCACGCAGCCCGAGGAGCGCCATGTGCAAATGCTCTACCAGCATGTGCTCTCGCGAAATGCGACGCCCGCGGAAGTGAAGATCGCCGTTGATTACGTGAAGGCCGCGGAAACTGCGCAGCGTACGCCGCCCCCGATCCCCGCATGGCGCTACGGCTACGGCAACTACGATCCGGCGGCGCAAAGGGTTTCGTTCACGACGCTCGCGCACTGGAACGGCGCGCAGTGGCAGTGCGGCCCGAAACTGCCCGACCCGAAACTCGGTTGGGTTCATATCACCGCAACAGGAGGCCATCCCTCGCGCGATCTCGCCGCGATCCGCCGTTTCACCGCGTTGCGCGAAATGACCGTCTCGCTTTCCGGTGAAATCGTCCATGCGCCGACGGCGGGCAATGGCATCCATGCGCGCATCGTCAGCAGCCGGCAGGGACAGATCGCGGAATATGATG
>Ga0209698_10003232_pt1 | contig 18229 bp, 16 predicted proteins | sample LitLauG_LLR_2012_FD_187203 | JGI IMG/M metagenome (GOLD analysis project Ga0209698, IMG submission 187203) | Freshwater sediment microbial communities from Pennsylvania, USA - Little Laurel Run_MetaG_LLR_2012 (SPAdes) (version 2) | ecosystem: Environmental > Aquatic > Freshwater > Creek >...
GGCGGGTTTTCCGCGAGGAATCCAGATTGGCTGAAACGAGCCCATGCATGCGGAAGCTACCTGATCAGAAATCCATTGCATGGATTGATCAGGTTCCGGTCATCCCCGCGATTACGTCGGAGTTAAGCATTCGCCGGGCCGGGCCATGGATCGCTGTTTCAATATTCAGGTCGAGCGCAACCGATCCCGCGGTCGCTTCTCAAATCGCTTTCAGTTTGCGATAGGCGAACCACACCATCTTCAACAACAGCCAGCCGTCGCGAAACCGGGAGATCTGGGTCTCGCCGAAGGTCCGCGCCCTGTAGTGGATCGGCGTCTCGATGATCTTGAGATGCTGCTTGGCCGCGCCGAAGATCAGGTCGAAATCGCCGAACGGATCGAAGTTTCCGAAATAGGTGCGCTCGCGCGCCAACGTCTCGTAGTCCTTCCGCAACAGAACCTTGGTGCCGCACAGCGTATCCGTCAGTCGGGTATTGACGAGATAACTGAACAAATAGGCAAAGCACCGGTTGGCGACGAGATTGAGCGGACGCATCGCCTCGCGCTCCATCGGGTACACCAGCCGGGTGCCGTTGACGAACTCCGCCTTCCCGCTCTCGATGACAGTATGAAATTTCGGCAGGGCTTCCGGCGGCACGGTCAGATCCGCGTCGAGGATCATGAGTACATCGTTCTTCGCCGCGGCAAAGCCCTTGCGGACGGCGTCGCCCTTACCCTTGCCGTCCTGCTTCAGTACCTTGATGTCCCAGAAGTCCTTGTAGGCGTCGCGAACGCGCTCGCACTCCTCGAACGTGCCGTCGCTGGAATTGCCCTCGACGAACAGGATTTCCTGATCCGAGCCGAACTTCGGCATGCGCCGGATCGCGTTTTCGATATTGCCCTTCTCGTTGCGGCAGGGAATGAGGATGCTCGCGGAGAGCCTCCGGTCGGGAAATTGCCGTATCGGACGCCCGACCAGATAGGTCCGCAGGCACAGCTGTCGGATCCCCGGCAGCGGCGCGATGAACCGGTTGATGAGCGGTCCGAGCCCGAACAGCCGGATCGGGATCAACTGCCGCTGTTCCTGGCTGATCACCTCGAAATCCGCAAGATCGATCACATTGAGGAAATCCACCGTGGCGATATAGCTGATCTGGGTTTGCCGGCTCTTGAACTTCAGCATCTCGGCGAGCTTCAGAATCGGCTCCCACAGGTGGGAATAATAGGAGATGACGAGGCGCGTCGACGAATCGCACAGACCGTGCACATGCCTTAGCGTACCGTCGATATCCTCGAACATGCCGATGGTGTCGGCGATCAGGATGTAGTCGAACGGTCCTTCGATGGACGACAGCGTATTAGGATCTTCGGCGTCGCCCAGGACGAAATGCAGGTCGGGGTGACGCTCTTTGGCCCTGACAATGGTCTTCGGACTGAAATCGACCCCGACGCCGTAGCAAGGCCGCAACGTCGCCAGCATGTCGCCGCGGCCGCAGCCCAGCTCGAGCACGCGCTTGCCGGGCGGAATCAGGAATTGCGTGAACTTCAGGTCGTCTTCACGGTAAGCGGTGTTGAATTTGCCCCCGCGAAATTGCTCGCCGGCGCTAGCCTCGGCCTCGTCCAGCAGCACCCGTTTTCGGGGACTTAAAGGCTGGGATGAAGCAGCCGGATCGGATTGCTTCAGGTGCATTGCGGCCTCGAACTGACATTGACGGATGTTTGTCTCAGGAAATGTCGCCACGACATGGCGCGTGGGTCGACGGAAAACGCCTGCGCCGTGCCATCAACCTGTCGCCTTCCCTGAACCAGACCGGGCAGGGTCCGCCTGTCCGCTGCCTTGAGGCAAGTAGCACGGCCGGATTGCCTCAGATACATTCGAGCCCCACGACCAAAGCCGGGGCTTTCTTACTGCAAGGGTCCGGGGGTGTAAATTCGACATCGTGCGCAAGCCTGAAGGACTAGCCGCGCTGGACGCCGCCAGCCCCGCAAATCCAGGCTTGAACGCGAGGGTGGGGGATCCCCTGCGGAGGGAGGTTTTTACATGGCGGGCTATCACAACCGCTGCTTGCCCGCGAAATGATGGTGTGATTCATTCCCTCCGGGCGGAGGGGCGGCGATTTGAAGTATTTTCCGGATGAACAGTCCACTGGCGGGATTTTCACCAGAGCCGTCATTTTTGCAATTCCGCTTTTGTACCTATCATGCGCCTTGCTCTATTCGGCCGAGATGGCGCCCTGGGGGCTGCAGGTCGATCCGGAATCCGCGTACACCATGAACGGCCTTGTCGCGGCGGCGGGCTACGGGTCGATGAAATTCGACCATCCAGGGACCACCACCACGATTCTGGTCGAGATCATCATCAGATTATGGGCGCTGATAGCCCGGCCCGAGGACATCGTTGCGTTCGGGCTCAAGAACTATGATGCGATCACCTACGTTGCGCGGACATGCGAAGCTTTCATTCTCGCCGGCGTGCTGCTGATCGGCGGCTTTATCGTTCGCAATGCGACCAGGAGTTCGCTGGCCGCTATGCTGTTCCAGGTCGCCCCATTCGTCCAACTCGATACTTTCCATTTCGAGATGGTGCTGATCCCGGAATCCCTGATGGCCTCGAGCGCCATTCTCGCGATGGCACTTACGGTGAAGGCTGCTCTGGACCGCAACCCTCCGACGGAGCGCCTCGGCGTGACGTCTGGTTTGATCTTCGCCTTCGGATTTTCCTCCAAATACCTGTTTTTCCCGATGGCGGCGCTCGGAGTTACGCTGCTGAGAAACAGGCGTGCGTTCGCGGCGGCCTACCTCACCGGCGCGATTGCATTCGTTGTCTTTAACCTCACCGTGAATCCGGGGGCTATAACCCGCGGGTTTGGATGGCTGTTCAGCGTCGCATCCCACAAGGGCATCTATGGTCAGGGCGAGCCGGGATTTATCGATTTCAATTTTTTCTGGCCCAACATGGCCAGCATTATCGCCGCGGCGCCGCTGGTCTTCGCCATCTACGTTGTTGCAGCGGTCTCGTCGCTTGCCCAGATGGCAAGAACCAGAGACTATTCCGACCCCGTCAGCGTTGCGCTTCTCGCGGCCTCTTTGGTTTTCGCGGCTCAGCTGGTGGCCACTTCAAAGCATTTCTCGCTTCACTACATGATGGCTTCGTGGGTGCTTGCCGGCGGCGTGCTCGTCCTTACCATCGTGCAGCTGAGACGGCTGATTCCTACGATTCCCGCTGGCGCGCTTGCCACGGTCGCATCCGGCGTCTGCGCCATCCTCATCTCGAGCACTCTTCTTGAAGCAAGACAGCGGGCCCTCGAATGGGTCGCGCTGGACAATGCCGGCGCCAGACTGTCGCGAGCCGTCGCGCAGGCGGGTCCGGCTTGTGCCAACGTGTCCGGCATGTTCGTCCGGGCGCCGGAAAACGATCCGAACCATGGCTACGACATGACCATGCGCGCGTGGGGAGACCAGGTCATGAAAGACCGGTTTTCAGATGCCTATGCGCAGGCATTCAAGATTCCGCTGCTCGATCACAATGTCTACATCAATCGTTTGGCCAAGAATTTCCGCCCCTACAGCTACGCGAAACTTGCTTCGGAGTATCCCTGCCTCATCGTTCGGAGTTTCATTGCGCTCAATGACGAAAATTCCGCCGGACTGCTCAAATTGGACCCCGATCATTGCGTGATCGAGGGGATTCACGTCTACACGATCGGTATCGCGTGCCAGGGGGTGCAACGGGTCTTTTCGGCGCAGTCCGCCTCCCTCGTTGCGCCAGCGGTCACCCGGCAGCTCTGATTGAACGCCGCGCCAGCATTGAATTGTCCGAAGAAGGATTGAACAGATTCGGCTCGTCGGTGGCCGAAATTCTGAAATACCTGGCGGACTTCGACTATCAAGCCTTTTGGCTGATGCCGCAGGGCCCGCATGCGAAGGCATCGGATGCGGACATTCATGCCAAGGTCGGGCCGACGGGTTACGTCGACGTATTGTTCCTGAAGGCGGCCTGAATCGCTTTTCGAAGTCGGCGGCCGTTTCGAGGCGCCGCCTGCCCGATCAGGCGCGCTCGTTGCTGTCGTTATTTGAGCGGGCCTGCCATTTTTGAGTGAAGGTCCCGGCTCGACCGCCACGGAAGGACCGGGACCTCCGCGTTCTGTTCTGGAACGCGTGGTCACGACTAAGCGGTCTTTGTTAAACCTTGGTGCGCAAGCCGCGCGTGATATCCGTAATTGTACGCGGCCGCGAATAGCACGGCGATTCAGCCGAAGGATCGCGCTGACGCCAATCCACCGAGCCGGCCGGTGATAGCGAAGAACTGCGCCACGTCTCCTCGATGATCTGGCGCGCCGGCTTCACTTCGCCGATCAGGCCGGCCGATTGCCCGGCGAGCGCCGGAGCTGTTTCCATGTCGCCGTGGAAATAGACATCGCGAATTCCCTTCAGCGCATCCGGCGCCATCAGGCCCTCCTCGTAGATCGCCCTGGTGCGTTCCGATTTCAGCGCACGAATGCAGGGCGTCGATTTCTTGTTGAGCACCAGCGTGCCGGTCTCCCTGGCATCCACGATCGCGTTCTTGTAGTTGGCATGCACCGGGCTCTCGCTGCAGCTGACGAAACGGGTACCCATCTGGACGCCCTCGGCGCCGAGCGCGAACGCCGCGGCCATGCCGCGGCCGTCGCAGATGCCGCCGGCGGCGATCATCGGCACGTCGCTGCGGGCGCGAATGCCCTGCAACAGCACGAGCGTCGAGACTTCTTCCGGATTCTTGAAGCCGCCGCCCTCGGCGCCCTCCACCACCAGCCCGTCGATGCCGGCCTCGACGCATTTCAGCGCGGCCTCAACCGTCGGCACCGCGTGATAGACCGTGATGCCTGCCCCTTTCAGCGGCGCGATGAATTTCGCGGGACTGCCTGCGGAGGTGGTGACGAATTTGACGCCGGAATTGCAGACGAATTTCAGCATCGCGTCGTCGCGCAGGAAGCGGATCGGCAGGTTGACGCCGAACGGCAGGTCCAGCGCCTTCATCTTGTTGATCTCGGCCTGACAGGCCTCCGTCTCGCCCGACGAGGTCTCGATGATGCCGAGGCCGCCGGCGCGTGACACGGCCGAAGCCAGTTGAGTGCGGGCGATCCAGCCCATCGGGGCCTGCACGATCGGATATTTTGCGCCGGTATGGGCGAGAACGCGGTTCATGGCTGTCCATTGCTGTGAGGGGCAGGCGGGCGGGAGAATTGGCCGACGACGCTAGGGCAAGTTTGCACCGCCGACAATCCCGGCGCGGTGGGCCGCGCGCTTTGTGTTGTCACCGCGGCCAGCTAAGCTCGCGCGGCGAGGCAGGTCCGGATGACAGCGCGACAACCCAGAATTCTCCTGAGCGAGGGCTCCAGCCTGTCGTCGCGCGAGGCCATCACGGCGCTCGGCCTCGCCGGCCACCGGGTCGAACTGCTCTCCAGCGATCCCTTGTGCCTCGGGCGCTTCTCGCGCTTTGTCAGCCACGTCCATCGGGCGCCGGCGTCGGGCGCCGATCCGGACGGCTATTTGAAGGCGGTGATCGAAACGGTCGAAGCGAGCCGGATCGATGCGCTGCTGCCGGTGCACGAACAGGCTTATCTGTTTGCCGCTGCGCCCAAACGGCTTCCCTCCCGCCTCGGCATCGCGCTCGCCGATTTCAAGGCGTTCGAGCAGGTGCAGAGCAAGGCCGGTCTTGCCGAACTGCTCACGCGGCTCAACGTGCCGCAGCCCAAAACCGAGCTGGCGCGTTCGGCGGACGAGTTCGTCGCGATGCGGCCCTATCCGTTCTTCGTCAAGGCCGCGTTCGGCACCGCGAGCACCGGCGTCTGGCGGGTGCGCGACGGGCAGCAGCGCGACGCCGTGCTTGCGCAGCTGCAACAACACGATGCATTCGCCGAAGGCCTGTTGGTGCAGGCCGCGGTGACGGGATCGCTGGAGCGCACGCAGGCCATATTCGATCGCGGACGACTGGTCGCGAGCCATATCTATCGGCAGGTCGTGGAAGGTCCCGGCGGCGGCGACGTGCTCAAGATCAGTGTCGTCGATGCGCAGGTGCGCGAGATCGTCGAGCGGATCGGGCACGCACTCGATTGGCACGGCGCGCTGTCGTTCGATTACATCCGCGAGGACGTCACCGGCACGCCTTATTTCATCGACGCCAACCCGCGCCCGGTCGAGCCGATGAATGCGTGGCTCAGCGGCGTCGACCTGCCCGGCGCCTTGCTGCGGATTTCGCTGGGCGAAACGCCGCCGGCGCAAGCCCCCGGACGGGAGGGCGTCGTCACCCGGCTCGGCCTGATGGGACTGCTGGATGCCGCCCGGCAGCGCAACCGCAGACGCGACGTCATGCGGGAAATCGCTCTGCTCGCAAGCGGTTCCGGGCGATATCGCGGCTCGCGCGAGGAACTGGTGCCGCTTTTGACCGATCCGTGGTGCGCCATTCCGCTTGGCGTGGTGATCACGCGGCTGTTGCGCGATCCTGCGGCAGCCTCACGGTTTTCGGAAACCACGGTCGCGGCCTATAGTCTGACGCCCCAGGCGATCCATCGCCTGCGCGCATGGCGCCATGCCGCATAGCCCGCGCCGCCCTGAGGCGATTGCCTTGGCGCATTCCAGCACGTAGCCTTGCAAGCCAAGCAACAATAACAGCCGTTTCGGAGAGAACACCCATGGCGCGCCTGAAATTCGGAGCCTTCCTCGCCCCGCATCATCCGATCGGCGAGCATCCGATGCTGCAATTCCGCAGGGATCTCGATCTGGTCGAGCAGCTCGATGCGCTCGGCTACGATGAATTCTGGTGCGGCGAGCATCATTCCTCGGGCTGGGAAACGATCGCCTCGCCCGAGATGTTCCTCGCCGCCGCCGGCGAGCGCACCAAGCGAATACGACTCGGCACCGGCGTGGTCTCGCTGCCCTATCACCATCCCTTCAACGTCGCCCAGCGCATGGTGCAGCTCGACCACATGACCGGAGGCCGCGCCATCTTCGGCTCCGGCCCGGGCGCGCTGGCATCCGACGCCCACACGCTCGGCATCGATCCGATGACGCAGCGCGACCGCCAGGACGAGGCGATCGCGATTATCCGCCGGCTGTTTCGGGGCGAGCGCGTCACCGCCAAAAGCGACTGGTTCACCATGAACGACGCCGCGCTGCAGATCCTGCCGCTGCAGGAAGAGATGCCGTTTGTGGTGGCCTCGCAGATCTCGCCGTCGGGCATGACGCTCGCCGGCAAATACGGCATCGGCATCATTTCGCTCGGCTCGATGTCGACCCAGGGCCTGATGGCGCTGCCGACGCAATGGGGCTTTGCCGAGGACGCGGCCAAGAAGCACGGCACCACCGTGAACCGTGCCGACTGGCGCGTGCTCTTGAGCTGGCATATCGCCGAGAGCCGCGAACAGGCGCGACGCGAGGCCGGCCCAGGATTAATGCGCTGGCACAATGAATATAATGTGCGCACCCTGCAGCGGCCGGGCCTGCAGCCATTCACGTCCCCCGAGGACGCGGTGGAGAAGACCGCTGGCGGCGAAGGCGCCGCCTCCACCATCGGCACCCCCGACGATCTGGTCAAAACCATCAAGAACCTGATGGAAGTTTCCGGCGGCGTCGGCACCATCATCGGCTTCGTGCACGATTGGGCCAATCCGGAAAATACCCGCCGCAGCTGGGACATGGTGGCGCGCTACGTGGTGCCCGAAATCAACGGCTATATCGACGGTTTGCGCCGGTCGCAGAAATTCGTGATCGAAAACCGCGAGGTGTTCGAACGCGCCGGGCAAGCCGTGATGGCGAAGATCATGGAAAACGACAAGGCTGCTGCCGCACTTCCGCTCACCGGCCCGGGCCGGGTCGCGATCCCGACCATCAACGCACCGGATCTGCAAAAGGAAGCCGCGAAGCAGAAAAGCAAGGCGTAACAGACGCGGTCACGCGGGTCTTCCCCCCCGCGCGCCCCGAAGAATTGACCGGCTGCAAGGTCGATGGGCTTTGCACCGATGACGCAAAATAGTTATTTTGCCAGCTTAGCCTATTGCTGATGGCCGCCCGTGCCTGCGGCCGTGATGATGTCGCGGTTTTTCATTAATTGAGACCAATTGGAGCCATTGCCATGTCGATGCAAAGTGTGGCCTCACCCGCAATCGCCTTCAACCCGCCCAGGCGGAACTCGCTGACGCATATTCCCGGCGACGAGGGCTGGCCGATCATCGGCAAGACGCTGGAGGTACTGGCCGATCCCAAGGGACAGGTCGAACGGCAAGCCGCCAAATACGGGCTGGTCTATCGCAGCCACATCTTCGGCGAGACCAGTCTGGTGCTGTTGGGGCCCGAGGCAAACGAACTCGTCTTGTTCGACCAGGCCAAGCTGTTTTCCTCGACCCATGGCTGGGGCCGGATTCTCGGCCTGCTGTTTCCGCGCGGGTTGATGCTGCTCGATTTCGAGGAACACCGGCTGCACCGGCGCGCGCTGTCGGTGGCGTTCAAATCCGGGCCGATGAAATCCTATCTCTCGGCGCTGGATACCGGCATCGCCGCGCAGGTCAAGCAATGGAAGGCGCAGCCGGGGCCGATGCTGTTTTATCCGGCGATGAAGCAGCTCACCCTCGACCTCGCCGCGACCTCGTTCCTCGGCGCCGATATCGGACCCGAGGTCGACGAGATCACACGCGCCTTCATCGACATGGTGGCGGCCGCGATCTCGGTGATCCGCAAGCCCCTGCCCGGCACCAAGATGGCGCGCGGCGTCCGCGGCCGCGAACGGATCGTGGCTTACTTTTCCGAGCAGATTCCGATCCGCCGCGCCAAGGGCGGCGGCGAGGACCTGTTCTCGCAGCTGTGCCAGGCGACCCATGAGGACGGCGCGCTGCTGTCGACGCAGGACATCGTCGACCATATGAGCTTCCTGATGATGGCCGCGCACGACACGCTGACCTCGTCGCTGACCTCGTTTGTGGCGATGCTGGCCGCCCATCCGCAGTGGCAAAGCAAGTTGCGCGATGAGGTGAACGGGCTCGGCATCCCAGCCGATCAGCCCACGACGTTCGACAATCTCGAGGCCATGCAGCTCACCGACATGGCCTTCAAGGAGGCGATGCGGCTCAAGCCGCCGGTGCCCTCGATCCCGCGCCGCGCCATCCGCGATTTGACCTTCAAGGGTTATGCGATTCCGGCCGGCACCATGGTCGGCGTCAACCCGGTGTTCACCCACCACATGGCGGACATCTGGCCCGAACCGGAGACGTTCGATCCGATGCGCTTCACCGAAGAGGCGCAGCGCAACCGCCATCGCTTCGCCTGGGTGCCGTTCGGCGGCGGCGCGCATATGTGCCTCGGGCTGCACTTCGCCTATATGCAGGCGAAATGCTTTGCGCGGCACTTCCTGCAGAATCTCGAGGTTTCGCTGGAGCCGGGCTACACGCCGGCCTGGCAGATGTGGCCGATCCCGAAGCCGAGCGACGGATTGCGCGTCACGCTGAAGCCGGCCGGCTGAGCCGACCAAAGCGGACTCGAGCCTGGATCAAGCCATCGCCGGCGCGTCGATGCCGACCACATCGATGCCGTCGGCGCGACCGCGGATCGGCAGCCGGCCGAGATCCCGAACCGCGAACGGCGGCATGGAACCGAACCGTTCCATCGCCGCGCGCGAGGCCAGAAAGCCGCCATCGACGCTCCGGCTGAGTTCTTCCAGCCGTGCTGCGGTATTCATGACGTCGCCGTTGAACACGATGGCGCGCTTGACGTCGCCGATCTCGCCGATGATCACCGGGCCGAAATGCAGGCTGCCGCGAATCCGCGGCACCGCGCCGAACTCATGTTCGAACTGGCTGGATGCCCGCAGCAGCTCGTCGCGCATCGCCACGAAGCACCGCAGCGGACGGCAATCGACCGCACCACCACGCTCGCGCCAGGTCACGATCACCTCGTCGCCGACATAACTGAGAACCTCGCCGCGATAATCCTCCACGGCAACGGTAAGCAGCCGAAACGTGCGGTCGAGAAAGCGATGGATGCCGACGCCGCCGAGTCGCTCGGCAAGCCCCGTCGATCCCGCGATATCGACGAACAGCACGAAGCGGTCTTCCTCCACGGGGGAATGATAGCGCCCGGTGAGGATATTCAGCAAGGCGCGCGGTCCGATGATGTTGGAGATGGCCAGCCCCAGGTTCATCACGACCGAGAGGACGGCAGAATAGACGAAGCTGGACCAGAAAATCCGGCCGGACATCTCGAGCGGAAGTCCGGCGATCCGCTCACCCAGCTCCAGTCCCTGGATAATGATAATGACCGCTGCGTAGATCGCGCTTCGCACCATCAGGCTGGCTGCAAACGAAAGACCGCTGAGCCAATTCCGCATCGGGCCTTCCAGCAGGAGCAGCTGGACGCTGCCGAGCGAAGCGCTGATCAAGAGCCCGTACGAGATTCCCGCAACGACGGCGCGAGGCGCCAGACGGCCCTGGCTGAAATTGAATACGAATCCGGCGAGCGCCCCGAAAGCAATGATGGCCGCGAGCCGTCGGAGTTTTGTTTCAAGCCTCGCGTCCATGCCGCCTGCCCCCGCGATGCCGCGTGGACCGGACTTTACACGGACCCGGCCGGATTGGCGAACACCATGAAAGATCGCTACTCGACAAATGTCGTGAGCTGCGCGCCCTCGTCCGCCACGAACACCGCGATCAATTCCGCTGGCTCACTGTTGCTGGCATTGGCGGACACCAGATGCGTCGCGCCGGGCGGCTCGAAGAACGACTGCCCGACCTTGAAGGTCTCGACCGGACCGCCGGCGAGCTGCGAGCGGATTTCACCCTTGGTGATATAGGCGGTGACCGAGCCCGCATGACGATGCGCGCGGGTAAATCCGCCGGGGCCGTAGAACACCCGCACGATCGTCACGCGCTTGCCCGGCACGTTGGGCAGGGCATAAGAGCCGATCGGCTCGACGGTATCGAGTGGCGAGCCCGCCGGATCGCTCACCGCGCACAACGGCGCGACGACCGTCGAAAGCGTGTCCATCATCACCGGCAGCGACTTGCCGGTCAGCAAGGCACATGCCAGCCCGCCGATGACGGCGGCATAAAGCGGCCGGGCTTCCATCCGGCCAAGGGACGCCATGCCAAATACTTCGGACATCGATGCCTCCTGCGGATTACCCCGCGCTCTGATCGAACGCCTTGCGCAGCGCGACATAACCCTGCTGCTGCTGGCTCCAGTTGCGGCCGCCGGTGATGGCGCCGTCCACCACCAGATCGTGGCCGTTGATGAAGCTGGATTCGTCGCTGGCGAGGAACACCGCCGCATGAGCGATATCCTCGGGCAGCCCGGCGCGCGGGATCGGCTGCGCGGTCTTGTAGACCTCGCGCATCACGTCGGGGGTTTTCTCCGCCGCCTCGACCGACAGGCCCAGCGCCTTGCCGAAGATGCCGGTGGCGATCGCGCCGGGCGAGATGGAGTTGACGCGGATTCCGGCTTCGCCGAGCTCCATCGCCACGCATTTGGTAAGATGGATGACGGCGGCCTTGGCCGCGCCATACACAACCGACGACGAAAAGCCGGCCAGCCGGCCGGCGATGCTGCCATTGTTGATGATGCTGCCGCTTCCCTGCTTCTTCATATGGGGCGCGGCGTGCTTCATGCCGAGCATGACGCTGCGCACCAGGGTGGCCATCGCGGCGTCGAAGCGCGCGACATCGAGGCCTTCGATGCCGCCGGTCTGCGCCGGTCCGCCGGCGTTGTTGAACAGGCAATCGATGCGGCCGAATTTTCCGACCGCCTCGGCGATCAGCCCGCGCATCTCGTCCTCGACCGTGACGTCGGTCCGGCGAAAGATGCAGGCGGCGCCGAGCTTCTTGGCCAGCGCCTCGCCCTCCGGCACGCGGCGGCCCGCAATGACGATTTTCGCGCCCTCCGCGACGAAGATTTCCGCGGTGCGCAGACCGATGCCGCTGGTCGCGCCCGTGATGACCGCGACCTTGCCGCTCAATCGTCCCATGTCGTCCTCCTCTGGTGGTACAAGGGTTCAGTATATCCCCAGCCTGATGGAACAAGGCAAGCCGGGCTTGCTTTTCCGGGAGATGAATTTACTACCCGCGAATTCGCCTTGCCGGCGCAGGCCGCGCGTCCGGCACCACGCGCGGGTCATTTTGGATTTGCCGATCGGCTGATGTAATGTGGCCCATGGTGAAATTGATCGACGAGTTCCGGCGAGGCTGGCAAGGAATATCCCGGCCCTCGCCGCTCTTCAGCATCGGATTTGCCGCGTTCTGTCTCGCGCTGGCGACCGCGGCACGTTGGGCGCTTTCCCTGATGCGGCCGGACGTGTTTTTCACCCCGTATTTTCCGGCCGTCTTCTTCGCCACCGCGTTCGGCGGCTTGCGCGTCGGTGTCCTGACGGCGCTCGCCGGGGGCGTGCTCGGCGTCGCGGTCCAATTCAACGGCACGCCGTCGGAGTCCGCCAGGCTGGGGCTCATGGTGATCTACCTGATGGTGTGCGGCCTCACGATCTGGGGCATCGAGCACATCCGGTCGATCGCCTCGCAGCAGCGCGAGGTCGCAAGGCGGCTGATCCAGGAGGAGGCCTACCGCAAGCTCGTGGTCGACGAGCTTCAGCACCGCCTGAAGAACAAATTGTCGACCGTCCACGCGGTTCTGCACCAGGTGCTGCACGACCAGCCGAAGGTCTGGGCCAGCATCGATCAGCGGATGCGGGCGCTGTCGGCGACCGACGACCTGATCGCCCGGGTCGACGGCAGCGGCTGCGACATCAAGGATCTCTTGCTCTCGGAACTCGGGCCGTACGGTCATGTCCGGTTCACCCTGAACGGCAATTCCCTGTTTCTACCCGCCAAACTGGCGGTGAGCCTGGCATTGATATTCCACGAGCTCGCTACCAATGCCGGAAAATACGGCGCGTTTTCCGCCCCGCGCGGGCTGTTGCAGGTGTCGTGGTCGGTGTCGGACGACCGCCTCAATATCAGCTGGGACGAGACCGAAGGCCCTTCGATCGAAACCGTCGGACAGGCCGGCTTCGGCACCAAGCTTCTGAAATCGGCGCTCAGGCCGTTCGACGGCAAGACCGACATCGCTTTCTTGAAAAGCGGAATTCATTGCACCATGCAATGCCGCATCCCCAAGGCGTGACGGATTGATTCAAAGGGGCGCTGGTTAGGGCGCTTGCTTCGACGCAGCCCGAACATCGAATTGCAATGTTCGTCCAGCTGTGCAAATCGCTGTGCTAACGTGAATTGGTCAACAGGAGGAATTGCCGTGCGTTTACCCTTCATTCTCGCAGCCGTCACATCAGGCCTGATCGGAAGCGCCGCGGCGAGCGCCGACGATCTGAAGATCGCCCTGATCTACGGCAAGACCGGCCCTCTGGAAGCCTATGCCAAGCAGACCGAAACCGGCCTGCGCATGGGGCTGGAATATGCCACCAAGGGCACCATGACGCTGGACGGGCGCAAGATCGTCATCATCACCAAGGACGATCAAAGCAAGCCGGATCTGTCCAAGGCGGCCCTCGCCGAGGCCTACCAGGACGACAAGGTCGATATCGCCATCGGCACGACGTCGTCGGCCGCAGCACTCGCCGACCTTCCGGTGGCCGAGGAAAACAAGAAGATCCTGATCGTCGAGCCGGCGGTCGCGGACCAGATTACCGGCGAAAAGTGGAATCGCTACATCTTCCGCACCGCGCGCAATTCGTCCCAGGATGCCGTCTCGAACGCGGTGGCGATCGGCAAGCCCGGCGTCACCGTTGCAACGCTGGCGCAGGATTATGCATTCGGCCGTGACGGCGTCGCCGCGTTCAAGGAAGCCTTGGCCAAAACCGGCGCCACGCTGGCGGCCGAAGAATACGCGCCGACCACGACCACCGATTTCACCGCGGTCGGCCAGCGCCTGTTCGATGCGCTGAAGGACAAGCCGGGCCGCAAGATCATCTGGGTGGTCTGGGCCGGCGCCACCAATCCGCTGGCCCCGCTGCAGGATATGGATCCGAAGCGCTATGGCATCGAGATCTCGACCGGCGGCAACATCCTGCCGGCGCTCGCCGCCTACAAGCAGCTGCCCGGCATGGAGGGTGCGACTTATTACTATTACGACATCCCGAAGAATCCGGTGAACGACTGGCTGGTCGCCGAGCATCAGAAGCGTTTCAACTCGCCGCCGGATTTCTTCACCGCGGGCGGGTTCGCCAGCGCGATGGCCGTGGTCGCTGCCGTCACCAAGGCGAAATCCACCGACACCGAAAAGCTGATCAGCGCCATGGAAGGCATGGAGTTCGATACGCCGAAGGGCAAGATGATCTTCCGCAAGGAAGACCATCAGGCGCTGCAGAGCATGTATCACTTCAAGGTCAAGGTCGATCCGAATGTCGCCTGGGCCGTGCTGGAGCCGGTGCGTGAACTGAAGATCGAGGACATGAACATCCCGATCCGCAACAAGCGATAATTTTCTTCTCCCTCTCCCCGCATCGCGGGGAGAGGGATGCTGTTGCGCGTCACCACGAGTCGCCTGATGACCCACACCCTCGAAACCCGCGACCTGACCATCCGCTTCGGCGGCCATGTCGCGGTCAATCGTGTCAGCTGCACGTTTCGACCGGGCGAACTGACCGCCATTGTCGGCCCCAACGGAGCCGGCAAGACCACCTATTTCAATCTGATCTCCGGACAATTGCGCCCGACCGAGGGCAGCATCCTGTTCGACGGCAAGGACATCACCCGGCTGTCCGCGCCGCTGCGCACCCGGGCCGGTCTTGGCCGCGCCTTCCAGCTCACCAATCTGTTCCCGAACCTCAGCGTCGAAGAAAATGTCCGGCTTGCCGTGCAATCCGAAAGCGGCGTGCATTACGACATGCTGCGGCCGTGGATTACGCGCAAGGACCTGATCGCGCGCGCCGACGCCATTCTCGACAAGGTCGCGCTCGGCGGCCGGCGGAATGTCGCGGCGACCGCGCTGTCGCACGGCGATCAGCGCAAACTCGAGGTCGCCCTGATGATGGCGCTCGAGCCTGAGGTCTTCATGTTCGACGAGCCGACTGCCGGCATGAGCATCGACGAGGTTCCTGTCGTGCTCAACCTGATCGCGCAGCTGAAGCAGGACGCCAGCAAGATCATCCTGCTGGTCGAGCACAAGATGGACGTGGTGCGTTCGCTGGCCGACCGCATCATCGTGCTGCACAATGGCCAGCTCGTCGCCGACGGCAAGCCGGCCGAGGTGATCGCCTCGCCGATCGTGCAGGAAGCCTATCTCGGCATCGCGCCCGGAAAGAGCGCGGCATGACCGACCTTCTCACCCTCGCCGGCGTCCATACCCATGTCGGGCGCTATCACATCCTGCAGGGCGTCGATTTCGCCGTGCCCGAGGGCCAGACCACAATGCTGCTCGGCCGCAACGGCGCCGGCAAGACCTCGACACTGCGGACCATCATCGGGCTGTGGCAGGCTTCCGCCGGCCAGATCTCGCTTGACGGCCAGCGCATCGAAAAACGCGCGACGCCCGATATCGCCCGGCTCGGCGTCGGCTATGTGCCGGAGAGCATGGCGGTTTTCTCCGATCTTTCGGTGAAGGAAAATCTGGTGCTGGCGGCGCGGGACGGCCCGCTCGACGATGCCAGGCTGGAGTGGATTTTCGGCTTCTTCCCGGCGCTCAAGCGTTTCTGGCTGTCGCGCGCAGGCAGCCTGTCCGGCGGGCAAAAGCAGATGCTTTCCATCGCACGCGCCGTCGTCGAGCCGCGCAAGCTGCTTCTGATCGATGAACCGACCAAGGGCCTGGCGCCGGCCATCGTGGTGGCGCTGATCGAATGCCTTGCCGAGATCAAGCGCCGCGGCGCCACCATTTTGCTCGTCGAACAGAATTTCCATGCCGCGCGCGAGCTCGGCGACACCGTGCTGGTGATGGATAACGGCACCATCGTCCATCGCGGCGAGATGGCGGCGCTCTCCGCCGACGTCGCGCTGCAGGAACGCCTGCTGGGCCTCAGTCTGGAGGCGCATCAGTGACCGACCTTGCCGCGACCGGCGCATTGCCGAAGCCGAAACGGGATTTGCTCCCGGTATTGCTGCCGGCGGTGCTCGCGCTCGCCATGCTGCCCCTGATCGGATCGGGCAGCTCCTGGGTGACGCTGACGGTGGCGAGCCTCGCCATGGGCATGATGATCTTCATCATGGCCTCCGGCCTGACGCTGGTGTTCGGGCTGATGGACGTGCTCAATTTCGGCCACGGCGCCTTCATTTCGGTCGGCGCCTATGTCGCGACCCTGGTGCTGCTGCCGCTTGCGACATGGGTGCAGGCCGACTCGCTCTGGGTAAATCTCGCGGTGCTGGCGCCGGCCGCCGTGCTGGCGATGGCGGTTTCCGGCGCGCTCGGATTGGTGGTCGAGCGGGTGCTGATCCTGCCGGTCTACGGCCAGCATTTGAAGCAGATCCTGATGACGACGGGCGGATTGATCGTCGCCGAACAGGCGCTGTATGCGCTGTGGGGGCCACAGATCATTCCGCTGCCGCTGCCGACCTCGCTGCGCGGCTCTTTCATCATCGGCGACATCGCGATCGCGAAATACCGCCTGCTGGCGATGCTGGTCGGCCTGGTCGTCTTCTGCGGCATCCAGCTGGTGCTGAACCGCACCAAGATCGGGCTCTTGATCCGCGCCGGCGTGGAAAACCGCGAGATGGTGGAAGCGCTCGGCTATCGGATCCGGCGCCTGTTCCTCGGCGTTTTCATGGTCGGCTCCGGCCTCGCCGGCCTCGGCGGCGTGATGTGGGCATTGTACCGCGAGCAGGTGCACGCCTCGATGGGCAACGACCTCACGGTTCTGGTTTTCATCGTGGTGATCATCGGCGGCCTGGGGTCGATCGGCGGCTGTTTCATCGGCGCACTGCTGGTCGCGATGGTCGCGAACTATGGCGGCTTTCTGGTGCCGAAGCTGGCGCTGGTCTCCAACATTCTGCTGATGGTGGCGATCCTGATGTGGCGTCCGCGCGGATTGTATGCGGTGACAAGTCGATGATGATCCTTTCCGGCGATCCGCCGCGCAGCCGCGCGCTCACGCTCGTCCTTGTCGTCATCATCGCGGCGCTCATCTTGACGCCCGTGGTCTTCCCCGGCGCCAAGGCGATGAACGTCGCTGCCAAGATCTGCGTCTTCGCCGCATTGGTGGCGTCCTACGACCTCCTGCTCGGCTATACCGGCACGGTGTCGTTCGCGCACACCATGTTCTACGGCATCGGCAGCTACGCGATCGCGATCGCGCTCTATGCGATGGGACCGAACTGGGCGGCGATCGCAACCGGCGTCGTGATCGGCCTGCCGCTGGCGATGGCGCTGGCGCTCGCCATCGGCCTGTTCTCGCTGCGGGTCGAGGCGATCTTCTTTGCGATGATCACGCTCGCGGTGGCCTCCGCCTTCCTCGTGCTGGCCTCGCAACTGTCATGGCTGACCGGCGGCGAGGATGGTCGCAGCTTCCAGCTGCCGGAATTGCTGCGGCCGGGCACCGTGCTGATTTCCAAAGGCACGCTCGGCTTCGAACTCAACGGCCGTGTGCTGACCTACTATCTGATCTTCATCGCTTCCGCGGCGATGATTCTGGCGCTGTTGCGCGTGGTGAATTCGCCGTTCGGCCGCGTGCTGCAGGCAATTCGGGAGAACCGGTTCCGCGCCGAGGCGCTCGGCTTCCGCACCGTGTTTCATTTGACCTACGCCAACTGCCTCGCCGCTTTGGTCGCGGCGAGCGCCGGCATGCTGAACGCGTTGTGGCTGCGTTATGCCGGGCCGGACACCTCGCTGAGCTTTTCCATCATGCTGGACATTTTGCTGATGGTCGTGATCGGCGGCATGGGCACGATCTACGGGGCGATCATCGGCGCCACGATCTTCATCCTGGCGCAGAACTACCTGCAGGCGCTGATGGGGGCTGCCTCCAACGCCGCCGCGGAAGCGGGCTTGCCGCTGCTTCCGGGGCTGCTGCATCCGGACCGCTGGCTGCTGTGGCTCGGGCTGTTGTTCATCGCCAGCGTCTATTTCTTCCCGACCGGCGTGGTCGGACGGTTGCGCAACCCGCCGCGCAAAGCAGCTTGAGGTCATCCACCATGGCGAAAATCGAATCCCGGCTTGCCGCGCTCGGCCTGGTGCTGCCGCCCGCCTTCGCGCCGCCGCCTGGAATCGTTCTGCCTTTCGTCAATGTGCGTATCATCGGCAACCGCGCGATCCTGGCCGGGCACGGACCGCAGAGTCCGGAGGGGCCGCTGGCAAAGCC
>Ga0209698_10003234_pt1 | contig 18226 bp, 15 predicted proteins | sample LitLauG_LLR_2012_FD_187203 | JGI IMG/M metagenome (GOLD analysis project Ga0209698, IMG submission 187203) | Freshwater sediment microbial communities from Pennsylvania, USA - Little Laurel Run_MetaG_LLR_2012 (SPAdes) (version 2) | ecosystem: Environmental > Aquatic > Freshwater > Creek >...
GACGCGCATCACGATCATGTTGGACGACGACGTGATCGAGCACTTCCGGCATGTCGCCGAAGAGGAAGGCGCCGGTTACCAGACCATGATCAACAGCGCACTGCGTGCCGCGATTGGTGGGACAAAGGCCACGAGACCCTCCGATTCACCCGTTACCGCTTCCGTCTTGCGAAGAATTCTGCGAGAGGAACTCGGCGAAGCGAAATAACCCAGCACTGCCTTCAAGCATCGTCGGCGACAAAGCAGTTACCCCGAATGTCTCATGAGGGTCGAAATTTCAAGAACCGGTCCGGTGATCGCGACGCGATGCGAAGTCCCGTGAATCGCCCATTGCGTCACGGACTTGCACGCTATAGGGTTGACAGCGACAACGTCGTCTCGCCGGCTGCCGACATTGCGCGACGGCCTTGTCGGCCAGATCCGGACGTCGCCGGTAGTTCGCTATGCGGCCGGCTGTTTGTTGATTCTTTGACGCTCGAACGCACTAGTTTGTGGATTCGTCATCGACGAAAAAATGGTGTCCTCGGATGGCAGGAAAACAACCAAAGCGAAATGCACGAGAGGGGGTGGACGAATATGGAAGAACGCCCCTTCACTACGCGGCATCAGAATCCAAGGTAGGTGAGGTTTTGAAGCGCTTGGCATCAGGCGCTAATCCGGATGCGCAGGATGACAACGGATGGACCGCATTGCATTTTGCGGCGCAGTCAGTATCGCCGGAATGCACGGAAGCACTTCTCCAAGCCGGGGCCAATCTGCGCCTGACCGATTCCTATGGGAATACCGCGCTCTGGCGGGCTGTCTTTTGCGCTAAGGGCGATGGATCGGTCATCAGTTTGCTGCGGACCGCTGGTGCCGATCCATTAGCGAAGAATTTGAAAGGCGTAACTCCGGTATCGCTTTCGCGCACTATTGCGAATCACGACATTGCAAAATATTTTTTTGATGTTATCGATACCGGCGCGTAAAGAGACACAAAGTCTGCGCAGAGCGAGATTGTGTCGTTTGCTTTTTTGTTTGAGGCGCACCATCAATGGAACTTCTTCCTCCAGCAGCGGGCACCGACTATCCCCCGGTGAACCTCTCACTTGGAGTCGGGGGCATTGAATTTCTTCCCGCCGAAGAAATATCGGCTGAGCAGGAACGCTACGTCGGATCTAACTGGAAAGATAGCTGGTTGGTTGTTGCACGCGAAGCTGCCTGTGGAGATCCCATTTTCGTTGATCGCCGTTTGGCCGAGTTACCCGTATTTACCGCGATGCACGGCGAGGGCGACTGGAGCGCTATACCAGTCGCGCCGTCATGGAACGCTTTCTTGGCGGCAGTCGAAGCTTTTCGGCCCTTCACGATAGGTCGAGAGCATCCTGTTGGCGTTGAAAGAAAGCCACTGACGACGTCAGAGCAGCGCGCACTTGAACATTTTTTGCAAAATTTTCTTGGATCACCGCTGCCGGAATTCTGGGGGCTACTTCTCGATGAAGGCGAACCATAGTGCTCCTTCCGAACGACCGCTTTGAGGCGACGGATTCTCGCAGGCGAAAGTCGGCTCAGGAACGTGGGCGCCAAAAGATTGTCGGTAACGGAATGGTCGCGGCCGGACCGCTGTCCGCCGCATCGCCGACATGGAATGGCGCTCGAACCGGGCGGCGCCCAACCACCGCGTAACGACGGCCACCTCGGCGTAACCGGGTCGCACCGCGCCTTCTTCCCGCAATCCCATGGACCGGCATGCTTCTGACTCCGCCGGTCTGCGGCTCGGCAGCTACGACCAATCACCGGAAAGTCAATGTTGATCCGGCCAGTCGGTCCCTACCTGGCAGGCGATCGCACTGCCAGTACGACTCGAGCAACGACGCCGGCGAACAGTCCCGGGTACGGAGCTAGGCAAAAAAGCGCCTAACCTGGAAAAACGGAGTAGTTGTCTCTGAAATCCTGCCGATGCGCCGAGCCGGTAATGTTCCAGGCACGGAATCGACATACTCCATCTCCGGTGCTTGGGCACGGGGCCGCCCGGCAGTACCATTCCCGCAGGAGGGAACACATGAATCGCTCGATCCGCAGCGGCATCCTGTCCTTGGGGCTGGTTGTCGCGTGCTGCCTGGCGCTGCCGCGATCGGTCGACGCCGCGCCCTATCAGGGCCTGGCCGAGATCATCCGGACATCCGCGCCGGGCGACTGGCGCACTCCCGATCCGGAGAATCTGCTCTACCTTGAACTTGATCGCGGCCGGGTGATCATCGAGCTGGCCCCCGATTTCGCGCCGCAGCATGTGGCCAACCTGCGCACCCTGGCGCGGCAGCGCTATTTCGATGGCCTGGCGATCCTGCGCGTGCAGGACAATTACGTCGTCCAGTGGGGCGATCCCGACGAAAAGAATCCGCGCCCGGTCGGCGCCGCCAAGGCACGCCTGCCGGCCGAGTTCAGCCGGCCCAGCCGCGGCCTGGCGTTCGATGCGCTCCCCGAAAGCGACGTGTACGCGCCCGAGGTCGGCTTCTCCGGCGGCTTTCCGGCGGCGCGCGATGCCGTCCAGGGTCGCGCCTGGCTGGCGCATTGCTACGGCATGGTCGGTGCCGGCCGCGACGACGATGCCGACAGCGGCGGCGGCACCGAACTCTACGCCGTGATCGGGCATGCGCCGCGCCACCTTGATCGCAACGTCACCTTGCTGGGTCGCGTGCTGCAAGGCATGGAATGGCTGGCCAGCCTGCCGCGCGGCGGTGGCGAGATGGGCTTCTACGAGCAGCCCACCGAACGCACGCCGATCCGGGCCATGCGGGTCGCCGCCGACGTCGAAGTGGCCCGCCGCACGCGCATCGAAGTCCTGCGCACCGACGTCCCGACGTTTGCCCGGGTCATCGAGGCGCGGCGCAACCGGCGCGATGCCTGGACCAAGGTCCCCGCCGGGCACATCGAACTTTGCAACGTTCCGCTCCCGGTACGGGTGCTGCCCTGAGCGGATCCAACGCGGGCGGCGCCACCGCCGATCCGGCGATCGCCCAGTCGGCAACGGTGGCCGCCCCACAAACCGGCGCCGGGCCCGCGCGCCTCGCCTTCGTCCTGGCCGGCGGTGGCAGCCTTGGCGCCGTGCAGGCCGGCATGCTGGCCGAACTCATCGCCAACGACCTGCGGCCCGATCTCGTGGTCGGCGTTTCGGCCGGCGCACTCAATGGCGCCTTCCTGGCCCATGACCCGAGCAGCGCGACGATCGAGCGCATGGTGGCGCTCTGGACCGGCGTGCGCACCCGCGACGTGCTGGGCCTGTCCTTCGGGTCCCTGCTCGCGCTGGTCGGGCTGCGCAGCCATTTCGCGCACGCCCGCGGCGTGCGCCAGCTGCTCGAGCGGGAACTGCCCTACCGCCAGATCGAGGCGGCGCGCGTGCCGCTGCACCTGGTTGCGGCCGAGCAGCACACCGGCGTCGAGGTGCTGCTGTCGCGCGGCGATCTCATCGAGGCGGTGCTGGCCAGCACCGCCATCCCCGGCGTCTTTCCGCCGGTGGCGATCGGCGGCCGCACGCTGGTCGACGGCGTGGTCGCCACCGGTACGCCGATCTCCACGGCGGTGCGGCTGGGCGCAACCCGGCTGATCATCGTGCCCTGCGGTTTCACCTGCGTCGGCCGCGCCATTCCGCGCCATCCGATCGGCCGGGCGATGCACGCCTTCGCCCTGCTGGGCGCCCGCCAGCTGCGCACCGACTTTGAAAACTACGGCGCGCGCGCCGAGCTGCACCTCGTTCCGCCGCTGTGCCCCATGGCCCAGTCGCCCTATGATTACTCGCAGGGCGCCGCGCTGATCGCGGCGGCGCGCACCGCGACGCGGCGCTGGCTAGACCGCGGCGGGCTGGAGAGCGCCGAGTTTCCGCCCGAATTCCTGCCGCACACGCATCCCTGAGGCCGGGCCGGCGGGCGCGGCCGCGCCCGCGGCGTTCAGTACAGTGGTGCGCTGATCGGCAGCGGTGCGTTGATCGTGCCGCCGATGTTGGTCTTCGTTGCGCCGCCCAGGATGTTGTTGCCGGTCGAGGCCGCATAGGCGGTCGCAGCGACATTGACGTCGGTGCCGCAGTTGTCCATCACGTTGTCGACCAGCCCGACGCTCGCCGCGCCGGCGACGTTCACGCAGTATGCTCCCATCGAAAGATAGTTCGATTTGAGGACCCCGCCTGTCTTCGAGTTGGCATTGTTGGCGCCCGAAATGTCGCCGATGTACACGCTGCCACTCGTGTTTCCGACGAGGCGCGAATTGGCGATACCAGCCTGCGTCGTGGCGCCGGCGATGGTGGTTTGCACGTACACGCCATAGCCCTCGTTCATCGACACAAGGCTCCCGTCGACGCGCAGCATGACATTGTTGAAGGCGTCGATGCCGTCGCTGATATTGCTTGCAGCGACACTGTCGGCGATGACCGCGACCAGCGTGCCCGAGGTCGGCACCAGCCGGAAACCGATGATGCCGCCGCGTGCCGCGCTGCGGGTGATCTCGATCGATCCGGAACTCCCGTCATATACGCCGTAGCTCAGGCCGACCAGTGTCGCATCCTGCACCGCCACCGTTCCTGCCGAGACAACGTCGATACCCAGCGTGGAGGTGCCCGAAGCGGAGCCCGGCGGCGAAGTTCCGCTGATCGAAAGGCCGCGCAGGATCACCTGCGCTCCGGGTGCATTGATCACGACGCCGGCATTTCCCGGCGGCACCGAAATGGCGCCTTCGATCCCCGACGGGATGACGATCGACACCGATTGCGTGATCGTCATCAGGCCGTAGCCGCCCGAGTCGAGCACCACCACCTCGCCCCCGACATTGGTCACGGCCAGCGCGGCGCCGAAGGTGCGGCAAGGGGTCGTCGGCGCGCAATTGCTTGCGCTGTTCGCATCGCTGCCCGCCGTCGAGACGAAAGTCCGTCCGGCGCTGGCGCTCGCCGGGTCCGAAAAGGCCAGCAGGCCGGTCAGGCCGCAGCCGTACAGAAGTGCCCTGAGCATCTCATCCTCCTCCTTGTTTTGTATTTGCGTCGCTATCGCGGCGGGCCGTTCCCGCCGCACCGGCCTCGATCAGTAATACGTGCCCAGCGGCAGCGGCACATTGGCCTGGCCGCCCAGCAGGGTCTTGGTCCGGCTGCCCACCGAGTTGTCGCCGGAAGATGAAACCAGCGCGCCGCTCGCCGCATTGACCCCGACGGTGCAGCCCGACAGGGTGTTGTTCAGCAGTCCCATGCTCGCCACCCCGGCGACATTGACGCAGTTCCCGCCGCCCAGCACCAGGGTGTTCTTCATCTCGCCGCCGGACGTTGAACTGTTCGTCGTGGCGCCCGAGGTGTCGCTGACCGAGACGCCGCCGCCGACGTTGCCGAAGAAGCGGGAATTCCAGACCCCCACGCCGATCGTGGCGCCGAGCACCGTGGTACTGCCGCTCACGCCATAGCCGCCGTTCACCGAGAACACGCTCGAGTCGACACTGAGCAGCGCGTTGTTGAAGACATCGATGCCATCGCCGGTGCTGCCGGAGATGTTGCTGCCCTGGACTGTCGCTGTCAGCGTGCCGGTGGCGGGCGCCAGCGCGATGCCGGTGAAGCAGTCGTTGATCGTGCTGGCCGTTACGTCGAGCGATCCGCCGCTCAGCGCGGAGATCCCCGAGTCCAGTCCGATCAGGTTGGCGCCCTGCACCACCACCCGACCGGCGGCAACGATGTCGATGCCGATGGTCGAGGCAACCGACTGGCCGGTGATGCTCAGGCCGCGCAGCACGACCAGAGCACCCGGCGCGTTGACCGTGATGCCACTGGTGGCGGCCGGCACGCTGATCGCTCCATCGATCCCCGACGGAATCACGATCGAGACCGCCTGCGTGATCGTCGCCGTGCCGTATCCACCGGAATTGAGCGCCACCACCTCGCCCCCGGCATTGGTCGCGGCCAAGGCGACATTGAACGTCCGGCAGGGCGTGGTCGGTCCGCAGTTGCTCGCGCTGTTGCTGTCGGAGCCGCTCGTCGAAACGAAGGTGCGAGGTGCGGCGGCCCAGGTCGCGCTCGAAGCGACGAGCAGGGCGGCCAGTGCCGCTTGGCGTAGAGCAATGGGATGCATGGATTCCCCCGTGGATTGGATGGCGTGTTTTGGAATTGCCCTTTGCCTTGTGTCCGGCAGGTGCCTCGGTCGCGCAAGCGGCAAGCCGCCCACGCCCCGGGCCACGGAAAATATAGTGCGAAGGGCACGTCAGGGAAACGGTCTTGCCGCTGGATCGGAAAAGGTAACCCGCCGTCGACCTTGCCCGCCCCGCCCCTCATTCATGTGAATGGGTGGGTCGCCCGCGCCGGCCTGCCCCTCAGATCGCCGCGCGGCGCCGGCGCGGCCACAACAGGTTGAGCGCGAGGCCGGCCATGACCAGCGCCGCGGCGATCAGCTTCCAGGCCGGCAGCGCCTCGCCCAGCAGCAGCGCCGCGGCGCCCATGCCGAATACCGGCACGAGCAAGGCCAGCGGCATGACCGTGGCGGCCGGATGGCGCGCCATCAGCCAGGCCCACACGCCGAAGCCGAACAGCGTATTGCCCCAGCCCTGCCAGGCCACGGCGGCCCAGATGGCGGGCGTCGCGTCGCGCAGGCTGTCGAGCACGGCCTGCGGTCCGTCGAACAGCAAGGACAGCGCGAGCAGGGGCGGCGTGGCATAGGCGCTCGACCAGACGACATAGGCCAGCATGTTCGACGCCTGGCCCTGCTTGGCGGCGATGTTGCCGCCGGCCCAGCACAGCGCCGCCACGAGCACCAGCGCGAGACCGGTTGCGCTCGTGCTGCCGTCCGTATTGCCGAGGATCACGACGATGCCTGAAGCGGCAAGAAGCAGTGCGAACCACTGGAACGGCCGGACCCGTTCGCCGGTCAGGCGGATCGCCAGGCCGATCGTGAAGAACACCTGGGTCTGGATGACGAGCGAGGCGATGCCCGGCGAGATGTGTCCGTTCATCGCGATGTACAGCAGGCCGAACTGGCCGATGCCGATCAGCCAGCCGTAGACCGCGACGTTGCGCCAGGCGACGGCTGGCCGGGGCAGGAAGAAGATGGCCGGCAGGCATGCGCTGGCAAAGCGCAGGGCGGCGAACAGCAGCGGCGGCAGATGGCCCAGGGCCAGCTTGATGACGACGAAGTTGCTGCCCCAGACGGCCACGACCGCGAGCGCGATGAGGAAATGACGACAGGGCAATGCGATGGACACGGGCGCATTTTCGCACGGCGCGCCGCCGCGGCCGGCTCAGCGCAGCCGGCTGTGTTCGGGGTAGACGCTCAGTTCGGGATGTTCGCCGCGCGCCAGGCGCTCCTGCAACTCGCGCCAGTAGGCGACCTCGAGCAGGTCGGCGTTCACCTCGCGGAAGGCCTGGCGTGCGGCTCGGCTGTGGAACAGCATGCCGACCTCGAGCTCCTCCGGCAGGAACACCGTGCCGTCCTCGAAGAACCAGTCGGGTGGTGCGTCCTCGCCCGGTTCGCGGTCGCGGTTGGTCCTTATCTTCACCCCGGTGAGGGGTTCGACCGCGTCGTAGTCGAACAGCAGCACGCGGCCGTAGCGCCCGACGCCGTAGTTGCGCGAGTCCAGGTCGCGGTTGAAGATATTCGTCGCCGCATTGTTGCGGATGCAGCGCCCCAGGTTCGCCATGACCGCCCGCATCTCGTCGTCGCTGGCCGATTCGAGATACACCGGCAGCGGCACGATCTTCAGTTGCACGATGAGCGAACGCAGCAGCAGCCCGTCGCCGTCGATCTGCGCGCTGCCCGCGGCCTGCGCCAGGATCTCCTGCAGCAGTTCCGGATCGAACAGCCGCTGGTCCAGCCTGAGATGGAAGTAGATGACATTGTCGAGCATGCTGCTCGCGCGGTTGATCTCGTGCACCACCCGGTATTTGTCGACCACCGCGGCCAGCCCCGGGTAGGCACCCCATTTGTACGCCTTGGTCGGCTGGTCGCGGATGATCTTCAGGTGATAGGAACAGTCGTCGTACGTGAAGCCGATCGCCACCGTTCCCGGCGTGCCCGGCGAACGCCGGAAGCGCTGGCCGGTGCGCCGCATCTGCTCGAGCATCTCGTTGAGGATCGCCACCTTGCCGACATGATTGAAGCCGATCGTCGAGTAGTGCTGGCCGAGCGGGCGCAGCGGCATCAGGCTGAACAGGAAGCGGCAGGTCTGGTAGTAGAGCCGCGTGGTCACGTGGAAATTGGCCAGGGCCGAGCTGAACAGGTCGTGGATGTCCGCGGTCCGGTGCAGCAGGGCCTCGACCTCGATCCCCGCCGGGCCGTTGCGCAGCCCGACGACGAAGGGCAGGTAGCGGCCGTCCTCGAGCACCCAGCGGCCGACGACCACCGCGATCCGGTCGCGATAGAAGCCGGCATCGACCACGTCCAGGGCAAGCGGCCGGGCTCCGGCGAAATCCGGATCGCCCGCGGCGCCCGAGAACAGCGCGTCGAGGCGCGCGCGCAGGCGCAGCAGGTCGCCGGGCAGGTCGGCGAACGGCGCTGCGAACAAGGGTGCCTGCAGGGCGGTGCCCAGCACGGAATTCTGCAGGCCATCGGGCAGCGGCAGGCGCCGATGCACCGCCTTCATCGAGAAAGCGCGATGCTTGCCCGGCGGGGGAAACGAGTAGGCCACCGGCCGCCAGAGCTCGTGGGCGATGTTGCGTCGCATGGAATGCACGAAACTGAAGGCGATGTCGGCCTCGTAGCGCTCGACGATCATCGCGCAGAACCGCTCATCGAGCGCGTCCCAGGCCGGCGCGCTGTGGCCCAGGCCCGGATACGCCGCGGCGATGCGCGGTCCATGCGACGCGATATAGCGGCTGTACAGCTGCAGCCGTTCGGCGCTCACGCGCACCGCCGCGGGCACGTCGCGCGCTTCGAATGCGCGCTTGGCCTGGAACGGGTAGTCGCACAGGCGGCGGTAGAAGTCGTCGAAGATGGTCAGGAGCAGGGCAGCGGTGGCGGCCACGCGCCCGGGTTCGTCGGTGGCGGCGCCGAGCCGGGCATAGGCCGCTTCGATGGCCGGTCCCGACGCGTCGACCGCCGCTGCGCCAGCGTCGGCTGCGGTGTCGGCCGCGGCGCCGGCGTCGGTCGCGGCGCTCGGCACGTTTACGGCCGCGGCGGCGGTGCGGGCCATGTTGATCTCGCTGGGTCCCGGTACCCGGCCGGTGTACGCTCGCGGCTGCGCCGGCCGGCCTGCCGCCTCGGCGCCATCCCACCGAGAGTCGCGCCATGCCCAGCCGGACCCCGCACGTGCTGACCGCCATCCTGCTGCTGCTGGCCGCCGCGGCGCCACCGGCGCGCGCCGACGGGCCGGCGCTGGCCTACGTCACCAACCAGCAAGGCGCGGTGAGCGTGATCGATCTCGACACCCTGGCCGTGCGCAGCACCCTCGAGGTCGGCGCCCGCGGTCCGCGCGGCCTGGGCCTGACCGACGACGGCCGCTGGCTGGTCACCGCCAACCTGCAGGACCAGAACATCTCGGTGATCGACACGGCCACCGGGGAAATCCTGCGCCAGGTCGCGATCGGCAAGAATCCGGAATTCGTGCGCGTGCTGGGCAAGACGGCCTACGTCACCTTCGAGCCGGGATCGGCCGGCGCGGGACCGCAGAAGGCCGGCAGCGCCGCGCCCAAGGATGAGGACGACAAGGTGCCCGGCCACGTCGCCGTGGTCGACCTGCAGGACGGCAAGGTGGTGCTCGACATCGTGGGCAAGCCGGAAACCGAGGGCGTCGAGTTCTCGCGCGACGGCAGGCTGCTTGTCCTGACCAACGAGTCGGACAACTCCTTGAGTGTCCATGAGCGCAGCAGCGGCCGCCTGCTGCGCAGCGTCGCGGTGGGTGCGCACGGCGAGCGGCCGCGCGGCATCAAGGCGCGGCCCGACGGCAGCGGCTATGTCGTCACGCTCGAACTGTCCGACAAGCTGCTGGTCTTCGACGAGCACTTCGAATTCCTGCGCGAGGTCGCCACGGGCAAGGCGCCCTACGGCGTGGCCTTCGATCCGGCGGGCCAGCGGGTGTTCGTGGCCGCGGCCAAGGCCAGGATGCTGCAGGTCTTCGACGCCGTCACCTTCCAGAAGATCCGCGACATCCCGACCGGCGAGCGCTGCTGGCATTTCAGCTTCACGCCCGACGCCCGGCGCATCCTGGTCGCCTGCGGCAAATCCAATGAGGTCGTGGTGATCGATGCCGCCAGCCTCGAGGTGGTCAAGCGGATCGGCGACCTGAAAACACCGTGGGGCATCGTCACCTGGCCGCGGGCTGCCGGCAGCATCGATTGACGCCCCGTCGGTGATCGCAACCATGGCGGGCGGGTACCGGCTGTCGGGCCGATGCCGCCCTCAGTCCTTGCCGTTGGAATAGTAGACGTACGAGCCGCGCGGCGGCTTGGCCTTGTCCCAGCGCGCGACATCCTCCGGGTCGGACGCACGGTCCCACCAGAGCGCGCGGCCCTCGCGTTGCTTTTGCTCCAGGTCCGGGTGTTCCTGCTTGAGCCCGCGCAGGAATACGCTCAATTCCGATTCATAATTTGCCATCGCCGGCATCCTCGTTCGCGGCCGACCGGTCCGCGGGGTCAATACGCGACCACGGCCGTCGCCGCGACCGTGGCGGCGCTCGAATTGCTCGAGGCGGCGGCGCCTGGCCTTGCCGCGGCCGCGTCGGCCGTCACCGATTTCGGCGCCGGGTCGGCCAAGGGCGCGGCCGGCGGACCGCCGCCGCACGAACATAGGACCAGCATCGAGGCCGCGGCCAGCCCTGCCGCCCGGCGCGTGTGTCGTTCCAGCAAAATCACGATTCGGCTCCTCCAGCGGGCGCGCGGGGCAATTCGTCGGCGCTATTTCTGGCAAACGCCAGCCGCTCCGGCATTTTGCCCACCCGCAGTGGGATTGAAGAACTGCAGCAGGGCGGTGTTGCCGCCGTTGACCGGGATGAGATTGATTGTGAGGGTGTTGGCCGCGGCCGTGAACGTGAGCGTGTACGAGCCCGCAACCGGCCCGGAGGACACCGTGTAGGGCACCGAAAAGGCGGACTGCGACTCGGTCGTCGTGTTGGCCGCCGCGGGATTTTGCAGCACGATATTGGCGCTGATGGTCTTGGTGCTGTAGTTGATCGTGCCCAGCATGTTCATCCCATAACCGGTGCCCGGATTGGACCCGAACAAGTAGGCGAACGGATACTGCAGCGACAGCACAAAGCCGCATTCTCCGCTGATCGGCATCGGGGCGATGGCCGAGGCCCATGGGGCGAAGCTCGCCAGCGCGCAGCAGAGCGCCAGCGCCTTCAACCGGCGCCGCGGCGATCCGTCAATGTAATGTGTGCTCATGCCGTTCTCCGTTCATCGGCGATCACTCCGGCGGACGGCGCCGGAACCGCTGCCAGGCGCACGCAACAAGAACCCGCCCCGCGCCGGCTCTGCGCGGACGGTTCCTGGACGGGAGCAGCGCGCATTTTTGCACGCGCGACCATTGCGTGGCTAGCCCCCGGCGACGGCGCATCGCCGGCGCGGTGCGGCTAGGGCGTCTTGGGCGCCTGCAGGTGGCGGTAGACCATGGCGCGGAACAGGCTGAGCGCCGCCGATTCGTTCGCCTTGTCGCGCTCTTGCGGCGCGTGATGACGCTTGAGCGCCGGCGTGCTGCGGCTGCCGAAATCCGTCGTCACCTTGACCATCTGCTTGTCGGTATCGACCCAGAAGCCGCCCTTGTACGTGACGCCGCCGATGGTCGACTGCACCGGTTGATAACCTTCAGGAAGGGGTGACATGGCGCTCCCGGCTAAGGAATGGATACGGCCAGTGTACGGCGGAATCGGTCGGTCGAATCGCGCAATACCCGCCGTTGCCCGGGACCGGACGGAATATCGACCTGGCGCCTGGGCGGCGGCGGTCTACTTCACCGGCATGCCCGGCAAGGCCCCGGGATGCGGATCGAGCAGGAAGATGCCCCCTGGGGCCTTCGGATCGGCCGAGCTCGCCGCCAGCACCATGCCTTCGCTGACCCCGAATTTCATCTTGCGCGGTGCCAGGTTGGCCACCATGACGGTGAGCTTGCCGACCAGCTGCTCGGGCTGGTAGGCCGCGCGGATGCCAGAAAACACGTTGCGCGTGCGCTCTTCGCCGACATCGAGGGTCAGGCGCAGCAGCTTGTCGCTGCCCGCCACCGTCTCGGCCGCGACGATGCGCGCGACGCGCAGGTCGACGCGCGCGAAGTCGTCGATCGAGATCGTGCCGGTTGCGGCGCCCGCCCGTTCCGGCGTGGCTGCCGCGGGGCTCGCCGCCTTGGTGCCGGCATCGGCGCCGCCGCCCGGAGGCTCGAACAGGGCATCGAGCTGCTTTTGCTCCACCCGGCCCATCAGGTGCCGGTAGGGCTCGACGCGGGTCAGCGCCGGCAACGGCCGGTCCCAGTGCAGCGCGCCGCCGGCGAGGAATTCCTCGGCCGCGCCGGCCAGCGCCGGCAGGATGGGTTTGAGCCAGAGGGTCAGCTGCTGGAAGCCGCGCAGGCAGCGCGAGCAGACCTGCTGCAATGCGCCGTGCTGCGCCGGATCCTTGGCCATTTCCCAGGGACGGGCGACATCGAACAGCCGGTTGACCTGGTCGGCGAAGCCCATCGCCAGGCGCACCGCCTTGCCGAATTCGCGCTGCTCGAACGCCTCGGCGATCTGCGCGTCGACCGCCGCGGCATCCAGCGCCAGCCAGTCTGCGTCGCCCGCCAGGTCGGCAAGCGCACCGCCGAAGTGGCGCGCGACGAAGGTCGCGGCGCGGCTGGCGATGTTCACGTACTTGCCGATCAGGTCGCTGTTGACCCGCTGCAGGAAATCGTCGGCCGCGAAGTCGATGTCCTCGACGCGTGCGTTGAGCTTGGCGGCGATGTAGTAGCGCAGCCATTCGGGGTTCATGCCCAGTTCCAGATAGCGCAGCGGATCGATCCCGGTGCCGCGGCTCTTGGACATCTTGTCGCCGCGAACGGTGATGAAGCCGTGCACGTAGACCCGGTCGGGCACCTTGTACGGCGCGCCGGCGAAATGCAGCATGGCCGGCCAGAACAGGGTGTGGAAATAGATGATGTCCTTGCCGATGAAATGTACCTGCTCGGCGCGCGGATCGGCGAGCAGCGCGGCGAAGTCCAGGCCCTGCAGCGCGCAATACGCCTGCAGCGCCGCCAGGTAGCCGACCGGCGCATCGAGCCAGACGTAGAAGTACTTTCCCGGGGCATCGGGGATCGGGATGCCGAAATAGGGCGCATCGCGCGAGATGTCCCAGTCGGCCAGCGCGGTCTCGCCCTCGAGCCACTCGCGCGCCTTGTTCGCCACTTCGGGCTGCAGCCGGCCGTCGCGGATCCACTGGCGCAGGAAGGCCCGGCAGCGCTCGTCGGACAGGCGGAAGAAATAATGCTCGGAGCTGCGCAGCTCGGGGGTCGCGCCGGTCAGCGTCGAGCGCGGGTTCTTCAAGTCGGTGGGCGCGTACACGGCGCCGCAGTTCTCGCAGGCATCGCCGTACTGGTCGGGGGTGGCGCAGCGCGGACATTCGCCGCGGATGTAGCGGTCGGGGAGGAACATGCCCTTGACCGGGTCGTAGAACTGTTCGATCGAGCGCGTGGCGATCAGGCCGGCCGCGCGCAGCCGCCGGTAGATGTCCTGCGACAGCGCGGTGTTTTCGGGCGAGTCCGTCGAGTGCCAGTGATCGAAGCCTAGGTGGAAGCCGTCCAGGTAGCGCCGGCGCCCGGCGGCGATCGCCGCCACATAGGCCTGGGGCGTGCTGCCGGCCTTCTCCGCGGCGATCATGATCGGCGCGCCGTGCGCATCGTCGGCGCCGACGAAGTGCACGCGGTGGCCGCGCAGGCGCTGGAAGCGCACCCAGATGTCGGCCTGGATGTACTCCATGATGTGGCCGATGTGCAGCGGGCCGTTGGCGTACGGCAGGGCCGTCGTGACGAAGAGCTCTCTGGCGGTCATGGGCAAGGCTTGGCTGGGGCGCCGCGCCGGCCCGCCGCGCGCGCGCCCGGTGGCCGCAACGCAGCGCGGACGGCCATCGAGTCTATCAGTCCGCTGGGTCGGCCCGCGCGCCCGGGCGGCGCGCGCTCCCGTATGCTTGCGCCTGTACCCGGACCGGCGGGCCCTGGCGCGCCGCTCGCGGCCCGCGCGCTGGCGCGCCCTGAAAGACTCGGACAGGCAAAGTGACCCTCGATCTGCAAGCGGTGAATGCGGCGCTGGCCGCGGTGGTCGATCCGAACACCGGGATCGATCTGGTCGCCGGCAAGACCGTGCGCGACCTGCGCATCGACGGCGCGGCGGTGCGCCTGCGCGTCGAGCTCGGTTATCCGGCGGCCAGCCAGTTCCAGGAAATCCGCAGCCGCGTCGAGGCGGCCCTGCGCGCCGCCGGTGCGGCCACGGTGCAGGTCGACATCGGCTCGAAGATCGTCGCCCACACGGTGCAGCGCGGACTCAAGGTCATGCCCAACGTGCGCAACATCATCGCCATCGCCTCGGGCAAGGGCGGCGTGGGCAAGAGCACGGTGGCGGCCAACCTGGCCCTCGCACTGGCCGCCGAAGGCGCGCGCGTCGGCATGCTCGATGCCGACATCTATGGCCCGAGCCAGCCCACCATGCTCGGCATTGCCGGCCAGCCGTCGAGCAAGGACGGCAAGACCTTCGATCCGCTGGTCGGCCACGGCATCCAGGCCAGCTCGATCGGCTTCCTGGTCGATCCGGACCAGCCCATGGTCTGGCGCGGCCCGATGGTCACCTCGGCGCTGCAGCAGCTGCTGACCCTGAGCAACTGGAACGATCTCGACTACCTGGTCATCGACATGCCGCCCGGCACCGGCGACATCCAGCTCACCTTGTCGCAGCAGGTTCCGGTGACCGGCGCGGTGATCGTCACCACGCCGCAGGACATCGCGCTGCTCGACGCGTCCAAGGGGCTGCGCATGTTCGAGAAGGTCGGCGTGCCGATCCTCGGCCTGATCGAGAACATGGCGACCCACGTCTGCTCCAAGTGCGGCCACGAGGAGCACATCTTCGGTTCCGGCGGCGCGCAGAAGATGGCCGAGCGCTACGGCGTGACGGTGCTCGGTTCGTTGCCGCTGGACATCCGCATCCGCGAAGACACCGATGCCGGCCGGCCCACCGTGGTGGCCGACCCGGACGGCGACCTCGCGCGCAGCTACAAGACCATCGCCCGGCGCGTCGCGGTGGCGATCGCCGAGCGGGCCAAGGACCTTTCGGCGAAGATGCCGACGATCAAGGTCAGCAACACCTGAGCGGCGGCCCGACGCTCAGCCCAGGCAAAGCGGCGGCCCGCCGCTCGCGCCAGGCAGAGCGGCGTCTCGCCGCTCAGGCCGGGCACAGCGCCGGCCCGCCGCTCAGGCCGGGCAGCCCGACTCCACCGCCGCCGCGGCCGGCGCGACCGGCTCCGGAATGCGGTAGCCGTACTTGGCGCCGGTCATCTCGGCGAGGATCGAAACCGCGATCTCGGGCGGCGTCCGCGCGCCATTCTTGAGCCCGACCGGTCCGTGCAGGCGCTCGAGCTGGGCATCGTCGACGCCGAATTCCTTGAGCCGCTCCTTGCGCTTGGCCTGGTTGCGGCGCGAGCCGATCGCGCCGACGTAGAACGCCGACGAACGCAGCGCCTCCATGAGCGCCAGGTCATCGAGCTTGGGGTCGTGCGTCAGGGCCACCACGGCGGTGTGCGGGTCGGGCTGCATCTCGAGCACCGTATCGTCGGGCATCGTGCGCACCAGCCGGGTGCCGGCCACCGACCAGGCGTCGGCGTACTCCTCGCGCGGATCGCAGATGATGACCTGGTAGTCGAGCGCCAGCGCCATCTGCGCGACGTACTGCGTGAGCTGGCCGGCGCCGATCAGCAGCATGCGCCAGACCGGTCCATGGACGCTCACCAGGGCCACCTCGTCGACGGTCAGCGCGGCCGATCCCGGCCCGTCGCCCAGCGTTACCTCGCCGCTGCGCAGGTCGAGCCGGCGCAGCGTCTGGCGGCCCTCGGCCATGCGCTGCAGCAGCTCGTCGATCCTTGAGGCGGGCGACAGCGGCTCCAGCACCACCTCGAGGGTGCCGCCGCAAGGCAGGCCGAAGCGCGTCGCCTCCTCGGCGCTGACGCCGTAGCGCACCCGTTGCGGCGCCGTGAGCGCCATGGCGCCGCTGCGGATCCGGTCGATGAGGTCATCCTCGATGCAGCCGCCCGAGACCGATCCGGCGATCTGCCCGTCGGCACGGATCGCCACCAGGGCGCCAACCGGCCGCGGCGCCGAGCCCCAGGTGCGCACCACGGTTCCCAGCACCGCCCGCTGGCCGGCGCGTACCCACTCGCTGGCCTTCTTCAGGACCTGCGTATCGACGTTGTCCATTCTTTTCGTCCCTGGCGGTGCGGGCAGCTCGCCGGACTTTGGCGACGATTGCGCCCGCAGTTCGCGTTTATACCCGTAGCGGCGGCCGGGCGGGCGGGGCGGCCGCCGCCGCAAGGCTGCGCCGCAGCAAACCGGCCGGCGCATGGCCCCGCCGGCGCTCGCATGTGCACCGAAATTCTCGGGCGCCGCCGCCGGCGCCGCAATCGATCGCGGCTGCGCCGCCCGCCGGCCTCAGTAGCTCTTGCCGCGGGCGTCGATCGGCCACACCGCCTCGACCTTGCCCTTGCGCGTGGCCACGATCCAGTCGTGCAGGTTGACGGTCGGATCGCAGTGGCTGGGCACCAGCAGGGCCTTGTCGCCGATCTTGATCGGCGTGCCGGCGAACTCGCGCATCAGCACCGCGTGCTCGTCGGAGACCGAGCGCACCCGCCAGCCCTCGAAGGCCGGATGAGCCGGGCCCATGTCGGTGGAGAAGGACTTCAGGCCGGCGTCGAGCGTCGCGCGCTCGCCCTGCATGCTGATCACGGTGGCCAGGACGAACAGCGAATTCTCGAAGGCCGGCGCGTCGGCGTCGACCTCGTTCTTCGCGTAGTCGACGTCCATGAAGACGTAGGAGCCGGGCTGGACCTCGGTGTAGACGCCGCTTTGCAGGTCGTAGGGCAAGGTTCCCGTGCCACCCCCGGTGACCACCTCGCAGGGCAGGTCGGCCGCCCGGATGGCGTCGCGCGCCTGCGCGGCGCGTTCGGCCGCCGCGCGCGCCGCGCCGCGCCGCTCGGGCACCCCGCGCCGATGCTGGGCCAGGCCCGAGTAGGCATGGATGCCGCGGAAGTGGAACATCGGACTGCCGTTCAGGAAGCGCGCGATGGCCACGGCGACATGCGGTTCGGTGACGCCGCAGCGGTTCTGCCCGACGTCGATCTCGACGTAGACGTCGAGCGTCGCCTGTTCGGCCTGGCAGATGGCGGCCAGGCGCCGCGCCACCTCGATCTGGTCGACGCAGATCCCGACCCGCGCCGGCGCATACGCGCGCGCGATGCGCGCCAGCCGGCGCATCTTGGCCTCGCCGACGATTTCGTTGGTGATCAGCACGTCGTTGACGTTGCCGGCCAGCATGGCCTCGGCTTCGCCGAGCTTCTGCACGCATACCCCGACCGCGCCCGCCTCGATCTGCTGGCGCGCCAGCTCGGCGCACTTGTGCGTTTTCGCATGCGGCCGCACCTGCACCGGCCGCCCGGCCACGGCGCTCATCAGGCGCGCCAGATTGGCCTCGCAGCGGTCGAGATCGACGATCAGTGCCGGCGTATCGATTTCCTTGAGCAGGTCGCCCGGCTGTGCCGGGATCCAGTCGCTCGGAATGATCCGCCTAGGGCGAAACTCCTTGAGCACGCTGCTTTGTCCCGCTGCGGTCCAGTCCAATGCCATGTTTGACCAAGCTGTTCGCGGCGCCGCAAACGGTGGCATGACCGGCCGCAATCCACCCCAACGCTTGGTGAAGCTCGACGCAGGGCGCACGAATACCCCATCGGCCGGATGCCGATGGCGACGGGGATTTTGTATCCGACAATGCGCCCACGCGCAAGTCACGGATTTGTATCGATTTGACCATCCGAATCCATGTCCGCGGACGCGCGCCAACGACGGCCGGGGCGGCGCCACGGGCACTGCCGTAAACTGCCGGGCTTTGCGCCGCGCCTCGTCGGCCGCGCAACAGGGGGCGGAACATGAGCATCAAGAGCGATCGCTGGATCCGGCGCATGGCGGCGCAGGGCATGATCGAGCCCTTCGAACCGGGCCAGGTGCGCAGCGTCAACGGCCAGCGCATCGTCTCCTACGGCACGTCGAGCTACGGCTACGACATCCGCTGCGCCGCGGAATTCAAGATCTTC
>Ga0209698_10003235_pt1 | contig 18224 bp, 16 predicted proteins | sample LitLauG_LLR_2012_FD_187203 | JGI IMG/M metagenome (GOLD analysis project Ga0209698, IMG submission 187203) | Freshwater sediment microbial communities from Pennsylvania, USA - Little Laurel Run_MetaG_LLR_2012 (SPAdes) (version 2) | ecosystem: Environmental > Aquatic > Freshwater > Creek >...
GTTCTTAACCCCTCACAACCGAGAAGGAGATTTTTATGGGAAAGACCCTGGAACAGGTCCGTCAGGACCTGCCGAACATCACTGGCCCTCTCCCCGGGCCCCGAGCCCGCGCGGTCATCGCCCGGGATGAGCAAGTCGTATCGCCTTCGTATACCCGGTGTTATCCGCTGGTGGCGGCGCGCGGGGAAGGCGCCATGGTCGAGGACGTGGACGGTAATCGTTTTCTCGATTTCAACGCCGGCATCGCAGTGGTGGCCACCGGACACTGCCATCCGCGCGTGGTGGCGGCGATTCAGCAGCAGGCGGCACGCCTCATCCACATGTCAGGTACCGATTTCTATTACGAAGAGATGGTGTCCTTGGCCGAGAAGCTCTCCGCGATTGCGCCCGGGGAGGCCGCCCGGCGCGTCTCTTTCGGCAATTCGGGCGCCGAGGCCGTCGAAGGGGCCATCAAACTGGCCCGCTACGCCACGGGGCGCGATAAGATCATCGCCTTCTTCGGCGCCTTTCACGGGCGCACCGTGGGGGCGCTTTCTCTGACGGCCAGCAAGGCCACTCAGCGGAAGGGTTTCGGCCCCCTGATGCCCGGCGTCGTCCACGCCCCTTATCCGTATTGCTACCGCTGTCCTTTCGGCAAGGAGCCGGATAGCTGCGCGGTGGAGTGCGTCGCGCACATCGAAAACACATTGCTCAAAACCATTGCGCCGGCCGAGGAGATCGCCGCGATTGTGGTGGAACCGGTTCAGGGCGAAGGCGGCTACATCGTGCCGCCCCGGAAATTCCTGGACGAACTGGCGCGGGTGGCCGGACAAAATGGTATTCTGCTCATTTTCGACGAGGTGCAGTGTGGCATGGGACGTACGGGAAAGATGTGGGCGGCCCAGCATTTTGATGCCGTACCGGACATCTTCGCCGTGGCCAAAGGAATCGCCAGCGGGCTGCCGCTGGGAGCCACCGTGGCGCGCGCCGATCTGATGACGTGGCCTCCCGGCGCTCACGCCTCCACCTTTGGAGGCAACCCGGTGGCCTGTTCGGCGGCGCTGGTCACGATCGCGCTGCTCGAAGAAGAGTTGATGCTGAACGCGTCGCGCATGGGAAGCTACTTGATGGACCGGATCCGCGATTGGCCGGAGCGCTTCCCCCATGTCGGTGAAGTTCGCGGGTTGGGTTTGATGATCGGCATCGAGCTGGTGCGCGATCCGGCTACCAGGCAACGGGCCCCGGAATTGCGTGACCGCGTAGTCCAGCGCGCCTTCGAGCGCGGCCTGCTGGTGCTGGGAGCGGGCGCGAATACGGTCCGGCTGAGCCCGCCGCTGGTGGTAACCCACGACCAGTGTGCCTTCGCCCTCGATACCCTGGAAGAGTGCCTGAGAGAGGCCGGCCAAAACACATGAAAGTACTCGACGTCGGCTGCGGGATTCACAAGCAGCCCGGTTCCATCGGAATCGACCGGAATCCCGCCAGCCGCGCCGATGTCCTGGTCGACTTGGACCGTTTTCCTTACCCTTTCGCCGATGGCTCCTTCGACCGCCTGACCGCCATCCACGTCATCGAACATGTCTCGGACGTGATCCGCACCATGGAGGAGTTTCATCGCCTGGTGCGTCCCGGCGGCACGGTCCGCATCGAAACGCCGCATTATACCGATTTCAGCTCCTTCTGCGATCCGACTCACAAAAGCCACCTGAACAGTTTCAGTTTCCGGTATTTTGGCGAGGACCACGGCGGCTTCGGGTACTACTCGTCCGTGAAGTTCCGTGAGATTTCCGTACGGGTGAAGCTACTGGCATTTTGGAAGTGGCTGGGGTTTGAACTGCTGGTAAACCGGTTTCCCCGGTATAGACGGTTCTGGGAGCATTACCTTTGCTACCTGGTGCGCGGCAAGGTGATGAAGTTTGAGTTCGAAGTGTTGAAGTGATCGGGCTTTTGTATCGCGCGGCCGACGCGCTGCGGCGCCGCCGGCTGGCAGATGACCACGGCCGCGTGGGTGAAGATTTAGCGCATCGTTACCTGCGGAAACGCGGCTGCACCGTGGTCGCGCGCCGCTACCGGCCACGATCCGGCGGTGGCGAAATCGACCTAGTGGCGTGGCACGGCGGCACGCTCGTCTTCGTGGAAGTCAAAACGCGCGCCACTGCGGAATTCGGCGCACCGGAGCGGGCGGTGGATGCGGAGAAGCAAGGCTATCTGACGCGAGCCGGGCGCGATTATGCGCGCCGCGCCGGCGTCGAGTGGGGCAAGGTCCGGTTCGATATCGTCAGCATCGTGCTCGGCCGCCCCCCGCGGATCGAATGGATTCGCGGCGCGTTCCGGCCCTCAGCTCACGGGACTCCGGCACTGTTCGGACGACCGCCCCGCTTATAATCAAAGCAGTGCATCTCGAAAAGACACTACTCCACAAAGTGGGCGAAGCCATCCAGCGGTTCAAGATGATCCGGGATGGCGACCGTGTCGCCGTGGCGGTCTCCGGGGGCAAGGATTCCATCACGTTGCTGGAGGCGCTGCTGCTGCTGGCCCGGCGCGCGCCCATCGAATTTTCTGTCTGCGCCTTTACCGTCGAACAAGGCAAGTTCCTGCGCCCCATCGAACCCCTGGGTGAGTATCTCAAGGCGCGCGGCGTGGCCTGGACCTACTATCGCGATGCGCCTTCGCTTCGCCTGCTCGAAGATCGGCCGGATCATGGCTGCGATCTGTGTAGCCGCTACCGGCGGCGCGCGGTCTACGAGATCGCGGGCGAACTGGGGGCCAACGTGATCGCCTTCGGCCATACGGCGGATGACTTCTGCGAGTCGCTCTTGCGGAATACCATGTTTACCGGCAAGCTCAGCTCGCTGCCCCCGGTCACAACCTCGCGCAACGGCGATTACCGGCTGATCCGTCCGCTGGTCTTCGTCACTGAGGACATCACCCGCGTCTATGCCGAAGCGCTGGGCGTTCCGGTGGTGCCGTGCGCCTGCTCGCAGAGGACCGGCACCGTGCGCCGCGCCTTGCGCGATATGTTCGCGGAGTTGGAACGGGAGCATCCGCGCCTGAAGGAGAATATCCTCGCGGCCATGGGAAATGTGGATACCGCCCGCCTGCTCGATCCGCGCTTCCTCGATCTCGAAGCCGCGCCCGCGGACCTCTTCCCCATCGTCTCGGAACCCTGACGCGCCTCGATTGACCTGCAAGCCGCCTGCCGATTAACATGGGGGTCTTTCGCTCAACAACCGATCACTATGCGATTCTTGCCACGCGAGGAAGTTCTACTCCCTCTTTTTGAAACAGGTGGCGATTATTTAGGCTTCACGGCTTCTGCTGGACGGGATCCGCGCGGGAAGTGCGCGTTTATCCAGCGTGGCCACCGAGATCAACGTCTTGGAGCACAAGGGCAACGAGGTGATCCAGGAGGACTTCACTCGCCTGAATCAGACCTTTATCACACCGATCGACCCGGAAGATATCCACAATCTCTCCTCGGCGCTGGATAACGTGCTTGACGGTATCGAAGATACCGTGCACCGGATGGTCTCATACCGGATCAACCCGATCCCCGCAAACCTGGTCACCCTTACGGAGATCGTGGCGGCCTGCGCCAAAGCTGAAAGAAGTTTACGACTTCATTGAGGCTACCATCGATTGCTGTGAGGACGTGGCTGACGTGCTGCAGACCGTCGTGGTGAAAAACAGCTAGCCTCTGTCGGTCTTCGAGCTCGCTGTCATCATCATCGGGATCGCGTTGGTTTTCGATTTCGTCAACGGTTTTCACGACGCTGCCAATTCGATCGCTACCGTGGTGGCGACTCACGTCCTGACGCCCTCTCAGGCGGTCGTCTGGGCGGCCTTTTTCAACTTCGTGGCCGCATTCTTCTTCGGCACGGCGGTAGCCAATACGGCTAGCTGACACGTGCCATAGACCGGTTGCATCGAGCCGCACCGTGACGGGACAGCCCACGGGCTTTTTGCCCCCGAACCCCGCCCGTGAGGGAGCGGCGCCTTCGACGGAGGGCCATTCCGGGGGCATACTAAAGCCATGGCGAATCTCGAAGAAGCCCGCGAGCGCCTAGCCCAGGCTCGATCGGTTGCGGTGTTGACCGGCGCCGGCATTTCCGCCGAGAGCGGCGTCCCCACCTTCCGCGGCGCCGGAGGGCTCTGGAACAATTTTCGCGCCGAAGACCTGGCCACCCCCGAGGCTTTCACGCGCGACCCGCGCCTGGTTTGGGAATGGTACAACTGGCGCCGCGAACTCATCGCGAAAGCCGCGCCCAACCCCGCGCACCACGCCCTGGTGCGGCTGGAAAAGACCAAGCCGCGATTCACTCTCGTTACCCAAAACGTCGACGGGTTACACGACCTGGCCGGTAACGGACGGATCCTCAAGCTCCATGGCGACATCTGGCGCATGCGCTGCACCGAATGCGGCGCCAACTGGCCCGACCGTCGCCCGTCGCTGCCCAAGCTGCCGCCTCATTGCGGTTGCGGCGGCCTGGCCCGCCCCGCCATCGTGTGGTTCGGCGAACCGCTGCCCGACGGCATCATGATGGAAGCCGAACACGCCGCCGCGTCCGCCGAAGTCTTTCTGGTGATCGGGACTTCCGCCGTGGTCTATCCCGCGGCCGGCCTCGTTCCCTTCGCCAAACAAAGCGGCGCCAGCGTGATCGAGATCAACCCCGAACCCACCGCCTTCTCCTCCATCGTCGATTTCTCGTTCCAAAGCCCCGCGGGCGAACTTCTCCCCAAGCTGCTTTGAACCCATGCCGGCGTAGGCTGGCGGCTAGCCAACGATGGATTTCCAGTTCTGGATCAGGTGCTCGGCAGTACGCCAGGAGAGCGCCTGGATCGTGAGCGTCGGATTGCGCGAGCCATGCGTGCAGAGAACCGATCCGCCGAGGATGCCGAGATTCTCAGCTTCGTGCGAAAAACCCCACTCGTTCACCACGTTGGTCTCCGGATTCCGTCCCATCCGCGTGCCGCCTACCGCGTGGGTGGAAATCTCCGGGGCGCCACCGGTCCGGTTGCGCACCACCTGGATGGCGCCGGCCGTCCGAAACCACTCCTCGGCTTTGTCCGCTGCGTAGTTCGAGGCCCGCGGTTCGTTCTCTTTGGGACCCGCCGTGATGCGGCAGACCGGGTCTCCGAGAGGATCTTTCACGTCCGGATCCAGATCCAGATAAGTGTTCTCGTATGGGAATGAGTTGCACTGCACGTAGGCGGCGATCCAACGATCGGCGTTGTCGTGGACGAATGCCTTCCATTTCGAGCCCCAGGCGGGCGCGCGGCCGAACGTGTCCATACTCGCCGCGGCAATGGGATGCCGCTCGTGATTCACAAAGATACTGCCGCCGCCAATGAATCCCAGGCCCGAATGTTCGAAGTGATCTTCCGACCAGTTGCTCAGGCTGACGCCCTGGGCCATCGCGCCGTACCAGAGGTTGAGTTCCTTGGGGAAGAGAGCTGCGCAACCGCCGCGGCCCGCCCAGTGGCCGATATAGTGTTTGCCCACCTGGCCCCGATTGTTCGAGAGGCCGTTGGGGTAGGCTTTGGACTTCGACAGCAGCAGCAGGCGGGAGTTTTCATAAGTGTACGAGGCGATCAGCACCACCTTCGCCGGCTGGAAATACTCCTGGCCGTTTCGCAGATACTGCACGCCGGTAACCTAACGCTGGCGCGCCTTTTCGAAGTGATGCCGGTAATGCCGCCGGGCGAAGCCGAAGCCATCGGGATCTTGCAGGGCGTGAAGGCACAATACGAAAAGTTTCACGGGGTGGCGATCACCGATGAGGCAGTGGAGGCGGCGGTTGCCGCGTCGCGGTTTTTTCTGAGGTATCGCCATCTGCCGGACCGCGCGATCGACCTGATCGACGATGCTGCCGCACGCGTCAAGCTGCGACGGGGAACCGAGCCGCGCGAGATGGCGGAAATCCGCAAACGCATCCGGCTCATTACCATGCAGATGGAAAACGCCATCGCGAACTACGAGTTTTCAAAGGCCCGGCTTCACTCGGAGCAGGAGAGCCAGGAGCGGAAAATTCTGGAGCGGCTGCAGGAGGAACGGAAGCTGACGCCACCTGGCAACACGGTCACAGCGGAAGACGTGATAGAAGCCGTCGCCAACCGCGCGGGCGTGGCTGTTTCCGCAGTCCAGAGCGTACTCGCCCGAAAAGACGCGGCGCCCTTGGAACGGGCAGCGAAGGAACTGAGCTCTCGCATTCCCGGAGCCCCACCCTGGCTCGACGGGCTGGCGGCTCACCTGGCCGGCTGCTCGGCGGAGGAAGCCGAACGATTGGTGGAGGCGATCCGGTCAATGAAGAAGCCCGGCGACAAGGAGAACCCCGAAGGTAGCGGCCAGGCCTAACTCCGACCAGCCCAGCGCCCGCACGGCCAGCGGGCCGGAACGGCGCAGGAACCAGGCAAACCCGCGAATCAACGCCGGCAGGAAAGCCACCGCCGCGTACCAACTGAACAGATGCAGGCTGACGGCTACGGCGATCGCCGCCATGAGGACCGTCTGTGCGGCCAGGAATCCTTTGCCAAGGGAAAACTTCTCCCGGCGCGTGATCGGCTGCGAGGCGTGGATGCGGAGCTGCACGAACTGGATCTGGTTTACGGCAAACAACAGGTTGGCGATCCACAGATCCCAGGCCATCGGCGTCACAGACCCGGTGGCAACGTAAAAGGCGGCGGGAGCGGCCGAAGCCAGACCGGCGGCGCCGATGATTTGCGCGCTTACGCGGGAGTTGCGCCGCCGTTTCTTGAGCACGGCCTGCGCCAGAAAAGCCAGCGCGGCGGCGGCTCCGATCCACAGCAGTTGGGCATGGCGTCCGCCCCACAACAACCAGCCGAGGGCCAGCGCGGCTACGGCGGCGAGCGCGACGACGGTCTTACGGACCAACCGCACCTCCTCGCCTGGGTGGGCGCGCATGGGCGTCGTGCCCAGCCAGCTCTCCACGGGAGTCCGCAACCAGAACAGGGCGAGGGCGGCGATGATGAGCGGCCCCAGCGCCAGGCTTCCGCCGCCGGCCAGAACGCCCACCGCTGCGCCGCTCGCCAGGGGAACCAGCAGAATGCCCCAGGCTCCGTGTTCGCGTGGAAAGATCAGGGCGTGGCGGTGCTGGCTGGTCATGGTAGGCGGCACCCCTCAGTGTCCCGCCGGCGCGTGCAAGCCGTTGGGAATCGGCATCGTGGTAGTCTTCCCCCGCCGGCCCAGGAACACAAACGCTACCAGTACTACCGCGCCGATCGCGAAGACGGTATCACCGGGCACGCGCATCCAGCGCAGCCTCTGCATCAAGGGCGAGCCGAGAAATTCGCTGCTGCGAGCATACCAATAGCCTTGGTCCACCGACGCCCAGGTTTGCGCGAGGCCTACCGGCAGCAGGCTCCCCACGCACATCAGGAATAAGCCGGCGTTCATCCCCCAGAAGGCGAAGCGCAGCCAACTCTCCCGCCATTCGAGCTGTGCTCCCATCGCGCGCAGGCACACCAGCATTAGGCCGATCCCCAGCATGCCGTACACGCCGAACAGCGCGGCGTGGCCGTGCAGCGGCGTCGTGTTGAGGCCTTGCATGAAATACAGCGCGATGGGCGGGTTGATCATGAAGCCAAACAGGCCGGCGCCCACCATATTCCAGAACGCCACGGCTACGAAGAAGTACACCGGCCACTTGTAGCGCGCGGCCCAGGCGATGAGTCGGCCGCGCCGCAGATCGTCGATCGCTGGATACGCCACCATGACGAGCGGCACCACTTCGAGCGCGCTGAACACGGAACCGAATGCCAGTGCCACGGTCGGTGTTCCCGAAAAGTAGAGGTGATGGCACGTGCCGATGATGCCGCCCGCAAGGAAGATGGTGGCGGAGAGCAACGCGGCTTTGGCTGCCAGGGCGGGACGGATCAACCCGAGACGAGTGAAGAAGAACGCGATGACCGTCGTTGCGAAGACTTCGAAGAAACCTTCCACCCAAAGGTGCACTACCCACCAGCGCCAGTACTCGACAATCGACAGATGAGTGTGCTGTCCCCAATTGAGACCTGCGCCGTAGAAGAGGCCGATGGCGGCTGCGGACATGAGGAAGAGCCATAGAAGCGGGCGTTGCTCGCCTCCTCCCCCCTTCTTGAGCGCGGGACGGATCGCCCGCACTACCAGGAACAGCCAGATCAGCAGACCCACGAACAGCAGGATCTGCCATCCGCGGCCGAGATCCACGTACTCGTAGCCTTGATGGCCCCAAAGAAACGCGTTGGCGTCGGAAAGCTTGTTCTGGATGCTCATCCACTCTCCGGCCAGCGAGCCCGCCACGATCGCCAACAGCGCCCCGAACAGCACGTGCACTCCCAGTTTCTGGTGCTTAGGCTCGTAGCCGCTGACCAGAGGGCCGATAAACAGGCCCGCCGCCAACCATGCCGTGGCGATCCAGAAAATGCCCACTTGTACGTGCCAGGTGCGCGTCACGCTGTACGGCAGCCAGTTGGAGATTCTGAGGCCGTAAAAGCCGTTCCCTTCCACCCCATAATGTGCGGTGACGACGCCCATCACGATTTGCACCAGAATCAGCGCGGAGACCACCCAGAAGTATTTGAGAGTGGCGCGCTGCGAAGGCGTGGCCGACCAGGTCGCGAGGGGATCGGTCGCGGGAATGGGTTCCTTGTCCTCCTCGGCCTTCTGCGAAGCGTACCACCAGACCATGGCGCAGATGCCGGCGAGCAGCATGATGATGCTGACCCCGGTCCAGAGCACGGCGTCGCCGGTGGGCTGGTTGCCGATCAGCGGTTCGTGAGGCCAGTTGTTCGTGTAGGAGACGTGGTCGCCGGGTCGGTTGGCGGCCGCCGACCACGCCGTCCAGAAGATGAAACCGGCGAATTGCCGCATCCGCTCGGGGCTGCTTACACTGCCGGGCGGTATGGCGTAGGCCGGCCTGCCCCCCATGAAGACCTCGGAATAGTGTTGGAGGCAGGCTTCGAAGGCCCGCGCACGCACGGGGTCGATCCGGATGGCCCCGGTGGCGCCATCGTAATCGTTGCGGCGATACATCTGTTCCAACCGGCCGCGCAGTTTGGCCTGGTCCTCGGCAGCCAGGTTCGAGTACGTGCCGCGATATTCCGCTGCAGCCCATTGATCGAGCACGAAGCTGGCTTCGCGGTGGAGCCAGTCCGCCGTCCAATCGGGAGCCACGTAGCTGCCATGCCCCCAAATCGAGCCGACCTCCATGCCGCCCAGCGTCTGCCACACGTTTTGGCCCCGGCCGATATCGCCGTCGGCCACCACCACGGCGCCATTCGTATCGACGACACGAGCCGGAATGGGCGGCATTTCCTGATAAATGCGGCTGCCTATCCAGCCCAGGACCGCGAACGAACCGGCGAACACGATCGCAAAACACACCCAAAGCCGTTTCATTAGTTGCCCTCAAATCACAGGATAAGAACCAGGTAGCCGCCGCTCAGTGACTTCGGTCACGCTGCCTGCGCGAATTGGCTGCGAGCGTCGCCAGGCATCCCGGTATTGCCAGCCAGGTGGAGTGGCACTTCGCGGAGATGGACCGGGTCCAATCCGCGGGCAGCGCGACGGTTCGCCCAACCGTTTTCTGTCGCCGGAAAAACCACCCACCCGATTCCTTGACCATAGGCCAGCCATTGATTAGGATGCGTTGCGCTTCGGTATAACTTAATCATGTAGTCCTCCTGTTCCATCTATTCGGAGTAAAAATACCTGAATTTGTGGATTTATTCAACAGGTCTTTTGAGGGCGAGGCTGGAATACCCTCAAGCGAGGGGACCGAAAAGGCGACAGCCCCGGACACTCTCCTTTTGGCAGCCTAGTTCTTTTTGCCGGCGGCCGTGTACAGTTCGGCCATGGTTACTCTGCGGTTGTCGCCGGGTAGGTGGACCGGAATGATCCGGTCGACATCCAGCTTCAACCTCTCGATGTTGGCCAGCAGGTTGGTGTGGTAAGGATTGATGTTCGCGGGCGTGGGTGCATTGGCCGCGCCGACGTTGAACTCATCGGCCTCCAGCAGAACTTTCTGCTTCGGCAGGTAAGCGATGATCATGCCCTCATTGTGCGTGCTGCCCTGCACGTGGTACAGATCGATGACGTGCTCGCCATCGGTTAAGACCTTTTTTTCCGTCATCGTCTCGATTTTCACCTTGGGCTGCGGGTTCATCTGCGACAGCTTGTCGGGGACCAGGGTGTGCGAGTCCTTGAAGATCTTCTCGTAATACGCCTTGTTCACCTGGTGGGTGATGATCGTGGTGCCCTCGGCCACAAAGGCACGCAATCCGCCGCTGTGATCGAAGTGGGCGTGCGTGTTGATCACGTACTTGATGGGTTTGTTGGGAACCAGGCGCTTGGCCTCCGCGATAATCTGCGTGGCGCGCATATCGTTTTGCGGTCCTTCAATCACCACGATGTAGTCTTTGAAGTCGGCTACGATCGCCGCGTACCCGCCGGTGATCAGCCAGAAACCTCCGCCGAGATCTTCGGAAATGGAAGCCGGGGCTTCTCCGCCGCGTCCTCCGCGCCCACCGCCGGCCGGGCCTCCGCGTCCGCGGCCCGCGGGCGGAGTCAGATCGACCGGGGCGTTAGGCTTCACATCGTTTACCGCCAGCTCGAAGTATTTCGGACTGCCCTGATACTGCTCGATGTGCGCCGGGAATTTCACGCCATTGAAGTCTTTCCAATCGGTGTAAATGGCGTTCCAGGTGATATCGCCAAGCACATTGTTGTCGATCTTGGTTTCGACTTTCTCCACATAGCCCTGGTCGTTGATGTAGCCGTTCACCGGAGCCTTGTTGTCACCCATGAAGGAGACAACGGTGTATTTTTTGCCCTTGATCGTCTCCGGGCTGACGGTCGCGTTTTTTTCCAGGGCGACCCGCAGGAAACCTTCGGGCAGGAAGATGTACTCTAACTGCGTGTTCCACGGCGCCATGGCGCCGGCCATGGTCACCTGGTTCTGGGTGGTGTCGGCAACCGGGCCCGCGTTGCAGCCGCCGCGCGCGGGATTCTCGCCTTCTCCGCGGACCCGTTGCAGGCGCCAGCCCCGCACATCGAAATCGATCGACCGAACGTAGTTCTTGTTGGAGAACTTGCGCCACCAGGGGGTATTCGGATTGTAGGGCTGCCCCACGCAGCCATCCCAGCCTTCACCCGTGATCACGAGGGTCTTGAGGTTTTCGGCGCCCATGGCCTTCATCGATTTGTCCACGGCCGCTTTGAGATCCGCCGGCGCATCCGCGTGCAATACACCGGTCAGAAGCACGCCGGCTGCCACCAGCGCAGCCGCAGCCCTACCTTTACTCATATTCCCCTCCCACTGAGACTCGCGGTGGCACAGGTATTCCTGCCTGTGTCTTGCTATTCCTACCGGGCAGCTCCACCAGCGGCGGGATAGACCGGCAGCGTGACGTGGTCGCCGAACGTCGCCTTCAATCCCTCGATCGCGCAAGCCTCATCGCCGCCGCCCGCGCCGCCGCCCACGCCGATGGCGCCGATCATTTGCCCGTCCACCACGATCGGGATCCCGCCCGAGTTCGTGAAGAAATTGAAATAAGCGAGTTGCCGCGGAATGCCATCCGGATCGTTCCGGAGTTGCACCGTGCGGATAGAAGTCGGTTGGCGTGATCGCAGGGCCGTTTGCGCCTTCAACAGCGCGGTGCGGATGTTGTTAAAGATCTGGCCGTCCATGCGCTCCATGTGCACGAACTCGCCGGCATTGTCGATGATATAGAGTGACATCGTGCCGCCCTTCGAAGCCGCCCAGTCGCGGCAGGTTCGGGCGATCTTCTTGGCTGCGGCAAGCGAAATCTGATTGCCGTCAAAAACATTCGCCGCTCCCTTGCCCCCGACCACGAATTCCGATGGCAAAGTCGACTTGGGCGTTGTGGCGGAGGCAAAGCGTGGAACCGGCGCGTTGCCCGCGTTGGGATTCCGGCGAGCCGGAAGATCTTTCTCCAACGGCGGCACCGATGGCCCGAAAACCTCCACCAGCGCCTTCTGCGCGCAGATCTCATCGCTCCATACGGGCACCCGCGGCGCCGACCCCCCCACTCCGACGGCGCCGATCAACTGTTTATTGACCACGATGGGAAGCCCGCCGGAATTCGCAAACTCGCCAAGCTGAATCAACTGCAGCTCCTGCGTGGGGTTCTCGTTCACCCGATTCATCAGAAGCTTGCTGGGTTGGCGAGTCATCAGCGCGGTGCGCGCCTTCATGTCCGCTGTAACGACGTTGAGATAGCCCTGGCCGTCCATCCGATCCATATATACGTGGTTGCCGTCGTTATCGAGCACCATGATGCTGATCTGTACGTTTTCGGCTGCCGCGGCCTTCTCGCACGCAGCGGCAATCCGCTCGGCGGTGGCCAGGTTGATGGTGGTGAAATCCTGAATCTTTTCGGCCGCTTTGCCGCTGACGACGAATTGCTCCGGCACATTTTGTGCCTGCGCCCCGCTAACCAGCCCGATGACGCCGGCTGCCGCCAATACCAATCCCAAGATGCGAAGTGTCATTTCATCCTCCTCTGACGTGTGTCGCAATGCTTTGCCCCGGCCCCGGCCGGCGGCAGTTCCCGATGGATACCACGTCGCATGAGACAGTATACTCCGCCACCGGCCGGATCGCAGCCCGGCCTTCCCACAAGCGCAACGCGAGCCGCTCTGCGAACCGGCGATCAGAACTTCGGCGCGTAGCCGAACGTCATCGTCAGCGAGATGCTCCGCGCCGGCACGAGCGTCAGGATGTCGCCTGGTGACGCGGCATTGCTTTTCGTGGAGAACGGGACGACCCCAACCACGTTGTGTTGATCGAAAAGATTGTTGATCGCGAACCGGATCTTGGTCCCCCTCAAGTAATTATCGCCCCTGAAGGTGTAATTGAAAAACAGGTTGGTTACATTAAACGGGTCGATGGAGACCGCCTGGTTGATGGTCCCATTGTCGTTGTACATGGGGCCGACCCGCTTATTAAACATGCCCACGTCCCAGTTCTTCACCTGGTACGTCAAGCCGATCGCTTCGGTGTTTTTGGGAGTGAACGCGATCCACAGACCGCCGTTGCCGTAGTTCCTGCCTTCCTGGTATTTCGCCGATCCCAGCGTTCCGTTCAGGTACAGACTAAAGCCGTGACTGATCGCAATGTTGCTCTCGGCTTCGATACCCTTGGTGTTCGATGGACCAGTCTGATAGAAGTAGGACTCGCCGGTGGTGGCGTCGATTAAAGACGCGTACGGATTCTGGAAGTGGCTGTAATACGCATCGACATCCAGTGTCCAGCGATTGAACTTGACCACGGAGCCGACCTGGTACGTTTTGACGGAGGTCGGTTTCGGCAGGACCGCTACCAGTGCGTTCGCGGAGTCAAATACGCTGCTCGGAGGTATATTGGTCCCGGTGCCGAACTGCGCATACGCCGACCAGTTGGTTTTGATCTTGTACCGCAGATCGGCCGACGGCATCCACGAGCGGTAGGCTGCCGAGTGGTATGTTCTCGGCGCGCCGCCAATGCAAACAGTCGTCGGCGTGACTTTTGTTGTAGAGAGCACTCCGCCCAGGCAACCAACGGTCTTGCCGTTATCCTGATCCTGGTTCAAATCCATTCCGTACTGGGCGACTTTTATCCCGGCCGCTATGCTCAGCTTCCTGGTGACCCTGTATTCATACTCGACAAAGGGCTGCGCCGAAGTGGTGATGAAGTGCTCATGGAAGTTGGGCAAGGCTGCGTCCACCCAGGTGCGCGGATCGGAGGGTGTCTGGTAACGGTCGGTATAGGCCCACTCGAACCACAGGCCCGCCCGCAGGATACCGCGGCTCATCTCGTAACTCACCGTCGCGATGTCGCCCACCTTGCGATATCCGTTCAGTTTGTCCACTGCGCTGTTCGTCGTGATGGACGTCGCCGCCGGGGCGAAAAAGCCGTCCGCCTGGATGGAAGGATTGTTATAGTTCTGCTTGTTCCAGTAGCGGTACGTGTACAGCTTGTTATCGAACTTCCAGCCATGGCCTAACTCGCTGTGGATGCCAATGTACTCGAAGTCCGTTTGCACGTGGTAGAAGTTGTAGCCGTAGTAATTCGGTTGCGACGGATCGCCGCTCAACAGGTAGTTGTCTCCAAACTGGGCGATCTGGGCGCGCGACGGTCCCTTCAGGTTGGGGGTGTTGGCCCAAAGATCGACCAGGCCGCCGAAAAGCGTGACGGTCGTGCGATCGTTGATCCGGTACTGATACTTGAGGAACCCGGCGACCCGTTTCTGATAGTTGTAAGTCTGGTATCCGTCCGACAACATCTGGTGCACGTTGATCGTCAGGCTGGATTTCTTGCCCGGGCCGAACTGTCCGGAATCCAAGTCCAGAGCGAGCATTCGCGTATTGAACGAACCATAAGACGCGGTCGCGCGAATATCCGGAGAGTAGGCCACGCTGCGTGACAGCAGGTCGACAGTCCCGCCGAAGTTCGTGGGTCCGATCGACGAGGCCGAACCGGGGCTGCGGTCGAAATCGACGCCGGCAATGAATTGGCTGGGGAAGAATGCCCAGGAGTGGTGCGTGGGATCGTTGGTGTCGTTAAACGGAATGCCGTCGGCCTGCATGGTGTATTGGCCGTCTTTGAAACCGCGAAAATAGGTCTTGCTGTCGCCTAGCCCAACCCCGTTCGGATTCACGCTGAACGTGCCCGGGGCGTTGTTGAGCAATTCGGTGTAATCCGCCACCGGCGAAGCGAAGTTCTGGATGTACTCCGGGCTGATCTCGGATCTCGCCGAACGTGCATCCAACGTGTTCTGAGACGGCGCTGCCTCCGCAGCCACCGAAACCGTTCCCTCGACCGTAATGCTCTGCGCCAGTTCGCTGATGTTCAGCGCCAGGTTAACGTTTTCCGTACCCCCCGCGGCAAGGTTCACCCCCGCGCGGCGGCTAACCGAAAAGCTGGGCGCGGAAGCCTCAACCGTATAGGAACCCTCCCCCAGATCGGTAATCGAAAACTTACCGTCGGGTCCTGCCGTCGCCTGGCGAGGAGCCCCTCCCGCTTCGTTTCGCACGGACACCGAGGCGCTTGGAATGGGCTGCCCCGCAACGTCCAGGACCGTGCCCGTAATCGCCGCGGATTTATCCGGCGCCTGGGCGTACAGCGAGCCGAACGGCCCAATCGCGCAGAGAACAACCAGCACACTTCTTCTGAGTGGGTGCATGCCTGACCTCAATTTCCGGCTTCGTGGTGAAGATTTATCCTAGCGATTGGATGTCACAAAGTGATGTCAATCCAGTGAGAGCACGGTAACAAATGGCGGCGCGCTGCCCTCACCCCCGCAAGTGCGCTTTGAGGAACCGGCCCGTGTACGACGCCTTGCAGCCCGCAATCTCTTCCGGCGTGCCCGTGACCACTACTTCTCCCCCGGCGTGTCCGCCCTCCGGACCCAGGTCGATCACATGGTCGGCCGTCTTGATCACATCAAGATGGTGCTCGATTAAGAGCACCGTGTGCCCCGCGTCCACCAACCGGTTCAAAGACTCCAGCAGACGCTCGACGTCGGCCAGGTGCAGGCCCGTAGTGGGTTCGTCGAGGATGTAAACCGTATGCTTGGAGCGCTGCAGCTTGCTCAGCTCCGACGCAATCTTGATCCGCTGGGCCTCGCCGCCGGATAGCGTCGTGGCTGACTGTCCCAGCGTCAGGTACCCCAGCCCCAGGTCGTTGAGCACCTCGATCTTTTTGCCCACCGCCGGCTCGCCGGCAAAAAACGTCACGCCTTCCTCAACCGGCATCTTCAGCACGTCGTCAATCGTCTTTCCGCGGAGCGCCACATCCAGCGTTTCGCTATTGAAACGCGCCCCCTTGCATGCGCCGCAGGTGACTTCCACGTCTGGCATGAAGTAGAGCTGCGTAGTGATCGCGCCCTCGCCCTGGCACTCCTCGCAACGGCCCCCCTTGACGTTGAAACTGAACCGGCCTGCCTTGTAGCCGCGCTCTACCGACAAGGGCGCCTGCGTGAACAGGTCGCGAATGTTGTCGTAGAAGCCGACGTACGTGGCGGGGTTCGACCGGCTGTTGCGCCCGATCGCCGACTGGTCGATGCTGACCACCTTGTGCACGTGCTCGGCGCCTTCCAACCCGTCGTGCTCTCCTGGCAGCGTGCGCGTATCCACCAGCCTCTTCCACAGCGCCTTGTAGAGGATCTCGTTGATGAGTGTGCTCTTTCCGGAACCGGAAGCGCCCGTGATCGCCACCAGCTTGCCCAACGGAAACATCACGTTCACCGATTTGAGATTGTTCTCCCGCGCCCCGCGCACGGTGAGTATCTTGCCGTTGCCGGGGCGCCGCCGCGGCGGGCTCGGAATCCGCCGTTTTCCCGAGAGGAACTGCCCGGTCGCCGATGCTTTGCACGCCATCACGTCTGCGAGACATCCCTGCACCACCACCTCACCGCCGTGCACTCCCGGCCCTGGGCCCATCTCCACGATGTGGTCGGCCGCGCGGATGGTGTCCTCATCATGCTCCACCACGATCACCGTGTTGCCGATATCCCGGAGACGCTCCAGCGTTGCGATCATCTTCACGTTGTCCTTCGGATGTAGGCCGATGCTCGGCTCGTCGAGCACGTAGAGCATCCCCATCAGTCCCGAGCCGATCTGCGTGGACAATCGGATGCGCTGCGACTCGCCGCCCGACAGCGTGCTGGAGCGGCGATTGAAGTTCAGGTAGTCCAGTCCGATGCCCAGCAGCAGCTCCAGTCGGCTACGGATTTCGCCCAGCACCTGCCGTCCGGCATCGGCTCCGCGGCCTGCCGGCTTGACTGTCCCCAGGAACGCGTACAGCTCGTCGAAATGGAGCTGGCCGGCCTCGTAGACGCTCTTGCCCTCTATCGTGAACAGCAGCCGTGTGGCGCGCAGCCGCGCGCCGTGGCAGTCGGGACAGGTGTGCTCTACCATCACCTTATCCAGCCATGCCTCCATCCCTGAGCTGGCTTCTCCGCGCTGGCGGTAGCGGCGGTATTGGCGCTCGATCCGCCGCGCGATCCCGCCAAACCCGATTTGCTTGCCCTCCCAGTCCTCCCGCCGGACCTTCGCCTCCGGCGGCGTGTGGATCGCGACCTTGTTATGGTCGAACCCGTTCAGAATCCCGTTTCGCACCGCCTCCGGCAGCTTCTCCCACGGTGTGTCGAGCGAGAAACGCAGGGTCTTGCCCAAACTGTACATGACCCGTCCATCCCACGTGTCGGGATTGTACCGGAACGCCTCGCGCACGAAGCAGCCGCCCCGGATGCTTCGTTTCGGGTCGGGCACCAGCAATTCCGGGTGGGTCAGCTTGTGCACTCCCAGGCCCCCGCAGGTGCGGCATGCGCTCTCCGCGTTGTTGAATACGAAGTACTCGGGCTGGATGTCGCCATAGACCAAGTGGTGTGTTGCACTGCACAGTCCGCGCCAAAATCGCTCCACCTCCGCCTTACTCGCTCCTTTCAGAACCTCAACCTGGAGCAGGCCGTCGCCCACCAGCAGCGTGGCCGCGATCCCGGCCTGAATCGCCTTTTCGTGCTTGCGGCTCACCACCAACCGGTCCACCACCGCGTCCATGTTTTGGATCTTGGATTCATCGAGCTCCACCTCCGCTGACAGGTCCACTCGCTTCCCGTTGGCGATCAGTAGCCGGCAGCCCTTTTTGCGCACCTCGGTCAATACGAAATCGAGCTCCTCGCCGTACTGCGGGAAGACCGGCGCGCGCAGTTCGATCTCCGTTCCCTCGGGCAGTGACAGGATCGCTTCCAGAATCTGGCTCGCCGTCCGGCTCGGCGCCGGCTCCCCTGTGCGCGGGCAGTGAGCCTGCGCGATCGTGGCGTAAAGCAGGTTGAGGTAGCTCGAAATGTCCGTCATGGTGCCGACCGTCGACCGCGGATTGCTGGCGATCGTCTTTTGCTCGATCGAGATCACCGGAGACAGGCCGTAAATGAAATCGACCTCGGGCTTGGCCACCTGGGCCACAAACCGCTTGGCGTAGCTCGAAAGCGATTCCATGTAGCGCCGCTGGCCCTCGGCATAGATCGTGTCGAACGCCAGGCTCGACTTGCCGGAGCCTGACAGGCCCGTGACTACCACGAGTTGGTCGCGCGGGATCTCTACGGAAATGTTCTTCAGGTTGTGAACCCGTGCGCCGCGCACCGCGATCGTCGAGCGCGCTGCCCTGGCCTTAGGCGTCATCTGAGAAGCCGGCCTGGAACTCATCGGTCTCTTCCCCCATGTAGACGAACGCCAGTTCCTGCAC
>Ga0209698_10003236_pt1 | contig 18222 bp, 12 predicted proteins | sample LitLauG_LLR_2012_FD_187203 | JGI IMG/M metagenome (GOLD analysis project Ga0209698, IMG submission 187203) | Freshwater sediment microbial communities from Pennsylvania, USA - Little Laurel Run_MetaG_LLR_2012 (SPAdes) (version 2) | ecosystem: Environmental > Aquatic > Freshwater > Creek >...
GAAGTTGGTCATGATCGCCCGGTTGCCCTCGATCTTGTAGCCGACCGGGTGCTGCATCCAGGCGTTGGCGGCCAGGATGAAGTACGCCGACAGCATGGTGCCGATGCTGACCAGCCAGATCGAGGCCAGGTGGACCCGGTCCGACACCCGCCCCTTGCCGAAGATCCAGATGCCGAGGAACGTCGATTCGAGGAAGAAGGCGAGGAGCGCCTCGACGGCGAGGGGGGCACCGAACACGCTGCCGACGTAGCGCGAGTACATCGACCAGTTCATGCCGAACTGGAACTCCTGGACGATGCCGGTGACGACGCCGATGGCGAAGTTGATGAGGAAGAGGCGCCGCCAGAAGACGGTCATCTGCTCCCAGGTCGCCCGCTTCACCTCGTCGTGGCGGGCCCGGTACGCAGCGGTCTGCATGATGGCGAGCATCAGCGCCAGACCGATGGTGAGGGGCACGAAGATGAAGTGGAACACGGTCGTGATCCCGAACTGCCAGCGTGAAAGGAGGAGTGTCATCAACGTCGACTCAACCAGTCGGCGCCCCCGGCACCTAGGGGCGAAGGTCCCATTGTGATCGGGTGGACGAGTGGAATCGCCCAACGTGATGGCGCCCATCCACGCGGGTGCCGCTCACGGGCCGTGCCGACGTGCGCCGTCGCCGTCGGCGCTGCGGTCCCTGCCGTCGCCGTGGGCGCGGCGGACCGGCACGGTCCCGATCGCGGACGCCGGGCGCGCGCTGGCGCTCAGATGAGGTAGAAGGCGTCCTCCGCGTCGTCGGTCCCGTCCGTCGGCGTGCCACCCGGAGGTGCCGGAAGAGCGGCGTCGCCGGACGACCGTCGACCGCCCACCGGCGGTGGGAAGCCGACCATCCGCCCGGTCTCGAGCAGTGCCCGTTCGAACATCGGCTCCACGACATCGATCACCGAGTGGAAGTGCCCGAACAGCTCGAACGAGATCATCCCGAACAGCTGCGTCCAGGCGATGACGGCCCGGACGACCACCTCGTCGGACGCGTGCGGGAAGGCGAGGTCGGCGAGCCCGCGGGACTGCGCCAGCAGTTCGGCATCGAGCGGAGGGAGGCCGGGAGCGTCGCGGGGAGGACGCAGCTCGCCGGCGTAGGCGGCCTCGTCGACCAGCGTGGCCAGGACGAGGGTCACCCGGCTGGCCGGTCCGATCGTGTCCTGGGGAGCGCGGTAACCGGGCACGGGTGAGCCGTAGACGAGCGCGTACTCGTGGGGGTGTGCGAGGGCCCAGCCACGGATGGCCAGGCCGGCCGCCCGCCACCGCCCGCCGTAGTCGCCGCGGTCGACCTCTGCGTCGGCGGCCTCGGCGGCGGAGCCGATGGCGTCGTACGCATCGATGATCAGCGCGGTGAGCAGATCGTCACGGCTCGGGAAGTAGCGGTAGATGGCGGACGAGGCCATCCCGAGCGACCTGGTCACCGCTCGCAGCGACAGGCCCGTGGCGCCCTCGGCGGCAAGTTGGCGGCGGGCTTCGTCCTTGATCTCGCCGGTCAGTTCGAGCCGCATTCGGGCCCGGAGCCCGGTGGAGGGAGGCATGGCTCCAGCCTCCCATATCGAGAGCGGTACATCAATACATGAGCAGTGCTCTTGCATTGGTCGCTCAAATTGTGAATACTGGTCCAGTACGAGAGCAGTGATCACAACAAGGAGGCCCACCATGGGACGTCATGCCATCGTCGGAGCAGGATCAGTCGGGACGGCCACAGCGCTGACCCTCGTCGAACAGGGCCACGACGTGGTCCTGGTGACCCGATCGGGTTCGGGGCCCGACCACCCCGGCATCCACAAGGTGGCCGCCGACGCCGCCGACCCGGCCGCCCTGGGGGCGGCCGTCGGTCGGCCCGATGCCCTCTACAACTGCGCCAACCCGCCCTACCATCGTTGGCCGGAGCTGTGGCCTCCCATGGCGACGGCGCTGCTCGACGTGGCCACGTCGTCCGGGGCGGTCCTCGTGACCATGGGCAACCTCTACGGGTACGGGCCGGTCGACCACCCGATGACCGAGGACGACCCGCTGGCCGCCACCGGGTCGAAGGGCAGGATCCGGGCGGGCATGTGGGACGACGCCCTGGCAGCGCACCGTGCCGGACGGGTCCGGGTCACCGAGGCCCGGGCCTCCGACTTCTACGGTCCCGGCGTGGTCGAGACGAGCTTCTTCGGACGGAACGTCGAGCGCCTGCTGGCCGGCAAGAAGGCCTACGTGCTGGGGGATCCCGACGCACCCCATGCGGCGACCTACGTGCCCGACGTGGGCCGGACGTTGGCCGTGCTCGGCACGGACGAGCGGGCCTGGGGTCGGCCGTGGCACGTGCCGACGGTGCCGGCCGTGAGCCAGCGGCACATGGCCGAGCGCTTCTGCGAGGTGGCCGGCGCCCGGCCGGCCCGGGTGGGCAGGCTCCCGGCCCTGGTCGTGTCGGCGGTCGGCGTGGTCGCGCCGCAGGTGCGCGAGTTCAAGGAGACCCGCTACCAGTTCGACCGCCCGTTCCTGCTCGACTCCTCGGCGTGCACGGCCACGTTCGGGATCACCGCCACCCCCATGGACGCCGCGTTCACCGCCATCGCCGACGCTGCGAGGGCGGCGGCCGGGTCGGCTACGGCGCCGCGTGGTGGGCGTCCCGTCACCGCCCGCAGGCAGTCCGACAAGGTCGCATGACGTCGCCGGGGCCGGCGGGAGTCCCCGTCGGCCCCGGCGGGTCGGAGGCGGGGGATCCGCAGCCGTGTCGGCGTGACCGCGGTGCCGTCCTCGTGCGTCACTAGGGTCTGGGCCACGTATGGAGGCGACCCGGAACCACCTGTCGACGTCGACGGGGACCCGCCGTGCCCACCGCCGGGGCGCCCTGGCGGCCGTCCCCGCCCTCCTGCTCGCCGGGTGCTCGGTGGCGGCCACCCCGGATTCCCCCCTGGTGACGAGCGGCACGTTCGCCCCGCGTGGCGCCATGGGCTACGTCGTCTGTCCCACCGCCGTCACTCCGGTCGAACTCGGGTCCCGGACACCGGAGGCCCCGATCGCCCTTCCCGTCCGGGGCACCCCGTCGCTGGGCAGTTTCTCGATCACCACCTCACCTGACGGGCGGACGGCGTACGTGGGGACCGAGACGGCGACGTCGACCGGCACGGCGGACGTGGTCATCCCGGTCGACCTCGTGACCCAACGGGCCGGACGGCCCATCGTGGTGCCCGGAGCCGACGGGGTCCGGGCGGTGGTGGTGACCCATGACGGGCGGACGGTGCTGGCGGCGAGCGGCACGTCCATCGTCCCCGTCGACCCGGCGACCCGGGCCGTGGGGACGCCGCTCGACCTCGGTGCGGGCCGGACGGTCTCGGGCATGGCGCTGAGCCCGGCGTCGCCCGTGCTCTATGCACTGGTGCCCGGTGGCCTGGTCCCGGTCGACACGGGCACCGCACGCGCCGGCACGATGATCCCCACCGGACTGAGCGTCTCCTCGGTCACCTCGCCCCACGGGGTGGTGGTGGGCTCCGACGGCGCCACCGCCTACGTCGTGGGTCAGGGCGGCGCCGACTTCGGGGGGCGCCTGGTCCCCGTCGCCACCGCCCCGGGCGCCGCCGGACCGGCCGTCGGCTTCGACCAGTTCGGCATCGGCGACCCGTCGGCGGTGGCATTGAGCGCCGACGGCGCCACCGTCCTCGTGGCCGACTCGGCCAACAATTGGATCATCCCCGTTCCGGCCGCCACCCTGGCGGTTCCCGGCGGCCCGGTGCGCCTGCCGTCGACCGGCTCCGCCACGGCCGGCACCGACCACCCGAGCGACATCGTGGTCGGCCCGGGCGCCACCGGGGCCTTCGTCGTCACCGGGCTCGACACCGTGCTGCCCTACGCCCCCGACACGGGCACGTTCGGTCGGGGGATCCGTGTGTGCCCGGGGGCATCGTCGATGGCGGTCACCGCCGGGTAGGACGGGTCGCGGCGCGCCGGTCGCCGTGCACAGGCCGCCGCAGGGGCCGCGGCGCGTGGCCGCCGATCGCCTGCCGGTGCGTCAGGAGAGGACGGTCGGTGCGGTGATGTCCGAGGCCGGCAGGTCGCCGACGGGGTTGTCGCCGGGGTCGTCGGCGGGCTCGTCGGCGGAGTAGTCGGCGAGGTCGCCGCCGGGGTCGTCGGCGGAGTAGTCGGCCGGTCCCAGGCCCGCCGCAGCCAGGAGCTCATCGAGCGCGCCTGGTATGTCCGCAGCCAGCTCCCACACCTTCGGCAGGGTCTCGGGGCAGGAGATGATCCCCCAGTAGAGGACCCCCCGGTAGCTCATGATGGTGATGTTCACCCCGATCCCGTCCATGACCGGTCCGAGTGGGAACCCGGCCACCATTTCGGCGCCGGCCAGGTACAGCGGGAAGTCAGGGCCGGGCACGTTCGAGATGATCAGGTTGGCGACCGGGCGGTGCCGGTCGGCGAGCCGCATCCGGCTGTAGAGGCGGGCCGCGGCGGCGAACGTGTTGGGCGTGGCGTGCTCGGCCCAGTTGACGAGCATGTCGGCACCCAGCGCGTTGTGCTCCTCCTTCGCCCCCTTGGTGCCCTCCCGGATGGCCACCAGGCGCTCCATCGGGTCGTCCAGGTGGGCGGGGAGCTGGACGAAGAGGGCGGATACCTTGTTCGACCCGAACGGCGCACCGTGGTCGGGCTGCACCGACACGGGCACGACGGCGACCAGCGGCTTGTCGGGGAGCTCGTCCCCGTCGATCAGGAACCTGCGCAGTGCACCGGTGCACACGGCGAGGACGACGTCGTTCACGGTCGTCCCGGTGGCGTTCTTCAGGCGCTTCACGTCGGGTAGGCCGATGGCGGCCAGCGCCACCTGCCGACGACGGGTCAGCGTCCCGTTGAACGAGGTCCGGGGGGCGGACAGCGGAAGGGCCGCCTTCGCCTGCGGTGACCGGTGCTCCGGTTCGTTGCGCACGCGCCGCACGTCGAGCAGCCGCTGCCCGGTGCGCAGGATGTCACGGGTCATCTCGAAGGGCCGGAACATGCGTGCGGCCATCGCCTCACTGATCAGCTCGGCACTCGACGGTATCCGCGACGGCGCAGTGGTCGGCGGCTCGGGCTCGGGGCCCGGATCGGCCTCGAGGTCGAACAGCACCGAGAGCAGGGCGGCACCCGACATCCCGTCCACCGTCGAGTGGTGCATCTTGGCGATCACCGCGATGTGGCCGTCAGCCAGTCCCTCGACGATCCAGATCTCCCACAGCGGCTTGGACCGGTCGAGCTGACGACTGGCGATGTCCCCGGCCAGGTCGGCCAACTCGCGCAGTCCTCCGGGCTCGGGGACGGCGGAGCGACGGACGTGGTACTCGATGTCGAAGTGCGGGTCGTCGACCCACACCGGATGGCCCAGTCGGAACGGGACCTCGACCAGCAGCCGCCGGAAGACCGGAGCCAGATGGGTGCGCGAGGCGATCTGGGCCTGCATCTTGGCGAACGAGTAGCCGCCCGGGACGGTCGACGGGTCGAACACGGTCACCATTTCGACGTGCATGTGGAGCGTGGGGGTCTCGAGATAGAGGAAGCTGGCGTCGAGTCCGCTGAGCTGTTCCATGCCACACCTCCCTGTCGTCGCTCGTGCCCGCCCGCCGGGCGGAACGGCGTCCGCCCACGGTCGGCGGGCCGCACCGGTCATGCGCACCCGCTACAGATGATGCCCCACTGCGGCGAGGGGGTCCACGGCCGAGGGTTGTGTGTCCGGGGTGCCGACGGTGTTTGATGGTGGGGTGCCCTGGGTGTCCCTGGCCTTCGTACTGGTGTTCGCCCTGGTGGCGGTGGTCACGGTTGCGCCGATCCGCAGGGAACCGTTCACCGTCCTCTGCTTCGTCGCCACGTTCGTGATCGGTGAGCTCCCGATCCACACGGCGGTGGTGGTGCTGGCCGGCACGGTGACCTTCGCCTCGGAGGTGCATCGCCACGGCTGGGCGTGGTGGTCGTCCCTGGCGATCGGCCTCGCCACCACGGCGGCATTCGTCTGGCTGGGGTCCGTGGCCCACCGCGCCGGAAGGCTGGTGGCGGCGTCGCTGGACGAGGCGAACGGGGGGACGATCGCCGGACCCGGACCGGACCCGCAGCCGGCCTGGCTCACCTGGTGGCGCCTGGTCCTCGCCGTGCCGTTCCGGTTCCGCCGGATCCGTCGGATCCGCGGCATCGACTACGCCGGTGACGGGCTCCACCGGCACAAGCTCGACGTCCTGGTCCGCCGGGACGATCCCCCGGTGTCGGGACCCGTGCTCGTCTACATCCACGGCGGCGCGTGGATCATCGGGGACAAGCGGGAGCAGGGCATCCCGATGATGCACGAGCTGGTCGAACGCGGCTGGGTGTGCGTGGCGGTCAACTACCGGCTGAGTCCCCGGGCCACGTGGCCGGACCACGTGGTCGACTGCAAGCGGGCGCTGGCCTGGGTCAAGGAACATGTCACCGACTACGGAGGTGACGCGTCGTTCGTGGCGGTGTCCGGGGGTTCCGCCGGAGGTCACCTGTGCGCCCTGGTGGCGCTCACGCCCAACGAGCCGGAGTGGCAGCCGGGGTTCGAGGGCGCGGACACCTCCGTCGACGCCTGCGTCCCCTTCTACGGCGTCCACGACGTCACCGGTGACCCCGAGTCAGGAGGTGTCTACGGTCCCGGACTGGTCGACCTGGTGGCTCGCCGGGTGATGAAGCGGACGGTGGTCGACGATGCGGTGGTGTTCGAACAGGCATCACCGGACCGACGGGTCTCGGCGACGGCACCGCCGATGTTCGTGATCCAGGGAGCGAACGACACGCTCGTCCCGCCCCAGGTCGCCCGGCGGTTCGTCGAGCGCCTGCGGGAGGTGTCCCGCCAACCGGTGGCCTACCTGGAGCTCCCGTGCACCCAGCATGCGTTCGACATCCTGGCGTCGATCCGGACCCGCCACACCACGCTCGGCGTGGTGCGGTTCCTGGAGTCGGTGCGGGGGCGCGCCGACGGGTGAGTCCCGGTCTCCGGGTTCCTGGGAATACGCCGGAATTCGCCCGGTTCGCTGGACACACGGCTGAGTTTCTGACGTAGAGTCACATATTCGTGTCGGACCGGCTCCGTCCGGGCCCGCGCACGTGATTCGCCAACAGACGATTCGTCGATACGACAATAGGGGGAGCCTTGCGTTCAGCTTCATGGAAGAGCCGGTCTGCCGCGCTGGGTCTGACCTTGACCGTCGCCCTGGGTGCGGCCGCGTGCAGTTCGACCAGTTCGTCGACGACGACGACCGCGGCCGCCTCGGGCGGCGGTTCGACCGTCGCAGGCCGGCCGATCCCGCAGAGTGCCTTCAGCGACCACACGGGTGTGACCGCCACCTCGGTGACCGTGGCCAATGTGTCGACCCTGTCGCTCGGCCTGTTCAAGGGTGCGCAGGTCGGCGCCCAGGCCTACTTCGACTACGTGAACTCGACGGGAGGGGTGAACGGCCGCAAGATCTCGATCGACGGTGCCGATGACGGGTTCACCGGTGCCGGCAACAAGCAGGCCACCCAGAACGCCGTGCAGACCGACTTCGCCATGGTCGGCAACTTCTCCCTCGAGGACAGCTTCGGCGGCGCCGTGCTGGCCACCAATCCGGGGTTCCCCGACGTCTCCCAGGTGCTGGACAACGCCACCAACAAGCTCCCCAACGTCTACAGCCCGATCCCGCTGGCCGACGGCTGGGCCTCGGGACCGATGAACTACTACTACAAGAAGTTCACGCCGTTGGCGAGCTCCGCCGGCGCGTTCCTGGCCGACTCGCCGTCGGCCTCCCAGACCTGGGCCGGCGAGAAGTACGTCGCCGAACAGGCGGGGTTCAAGTTCGTGTCCGAGCAGACCTACACCACCACCCAGACGGACTTCACCCAGCAGGTCATCGCCATGAAGAACGCCGGGGTGAAGATCATCTTCATGGACCAGATGCCGTCCAACTACGCCGGCGCGGTCCTGAAGGCGCTCCAGCAGCAGAACTACCACCCCCAGGTGCTGCTCGGCGCAGCCACCTACTCCAACCAGCTGGTCAACCAGTCGGGCGGGGCGGCCAACGTGGAAGGCGCCAACCTCCAGCAGAACCTCGCCCTCTACCTGGGCACCGACCAGACGGCGGTGCCCGCGGTCGGCACCTTCCTCCACTGGGTCCAGGTGGCGTCGCCCGGGTTCAGCCCGGACCTCTTCACGGCCTACGGCTGGCTGTCGGCCAACCTCTTCGTCCAGGGTCTGAAGGGCGCCGGTACGAACCCGAGCCGGGGGTCGCTGCTCCAGGCCCTGTCCAAGGTGACGTCGTTCAACGGTGACGGGTTCAACGCACCGTCGAACCCGTCGGCCAAGATCCCGCCGCACTGCTACCTGATCGCCACGGTCACCAACGGGCAGTTCGTACGCTCGTCGGACGACCCGCCGACCACCGGGAGCACCGGCGGGTTCCGTTGCGACGGGTCCTACATCGTCAAGCCCGGCACCTGACGGCCGGCGGCTAGGGACACGGAGATGGCCCCGGGGGGGGTCCTGAAGGGGATGAAGGAGGTGGCATGAGCAACTTTCTCCAGTTCACGGTGTTCGGGATCATGCTCGGTGCCGGCTACGCCATAGCCGCCACCGGCCTGGTCGTCACGTACACGACGTCCGGCGTCTTCAACTTCGCCCAGGGCGCAGTGGGGATGATCGCCGCCTTCGGGTACTGGGAACTGGTCTCCGCCCACCACGTCCCCGTCCTCGCCGCCCTGGTCATCGTGCTCATCCTGGGGGCGTCGATCGCCGGGGCGTTCGTGGAGCGGGTGCTGATGCGCCGCCTCCACGGCGCATCAGCGGAGCGACCGGTCATGGTCACCCTGGGTCTCATGGTGATCCTCACGGGCATGGCCACCATCGTGTGGTCGCCCACCACCCAGCGCAGCGTCGAGCCCATGATCAGCGGCCAGTTCCGCCTCGTCGGCATCAACATCCAGTACCAGTACGTGCTGATCATCGCGGTGGCGGCCGCCGTGGCGTTCGGCCTGCGGGCGCTCTTCTACAGGACCCGGACCGGCTTCGCCCTGCGCGCCGTGGTGGACGACCCCGAGCTCCTGGGCATGTCGGGTGTCTCGCCCAACCGGATGAGCCAGTACGGGTGGATGCTCGGCTTCATGATGGCGGCCCTGTCCGGGGTGCTCCTGGCCCCGACGCAGACGACCGGCATCAGCATCCCGGCCCTGACCCTGCTGGTGGTCAGCGGATACGCGGCCGCCATCATCGGGCGGCTCAAGAACATCCCGGTGGCGTTCGCCGCGGCCATCGGGATCGGCCTCGCCGAGAACTACATCACCAACTACATCGAGCCCCACCTCTCCTCGGCGCTCCAGACCGACGTCCAGGCCGCGGTCCCGATGATCTTCCTGTTCGCCGCACTGGTGACCCTGCCGTCGGTCCGCCTCCGTGCCGTCGGCCGGCTCACCTCCCTCCGGGCGCCGCGCGTGGCGGGGGGACGCGAGTCGCTGGTGGCCGGCGGAGTGTTCCTGGCGGTGGCGGTCGTGGCCATGCTGGTCTTCGCCAACTCGAGCTGGAAGGGCATCACCATCCTCGACCTCGGTGCCGAGGTGATGGCGTTCGGCATCATCGCACTGTCCCTGGTGCTCGTCACCGGGTACTCGGGGCAGGTCTCGCTCTGCCAGTTCACGTTCATGGGCATCGGGGCGTTCATCATGGGCAAGGTCGCCGGTGGCGGGTCGGTCCTCGGCCTGCTCGCGGCCACCGCCATCTGCGCGGCGGTGGGGGCCCTGATCGCCTGGCCCACCGTGCGCCTGAGCGACCTGTACCTGGCCCTCGCCACGTTCGCCTTCGCCGACGCCGTCTTCTACGGGTTCTTCTCGGATGGTCGGATCTACGGGTCCGGGGGACTGTCGATCGGGCGGATCGTGCTGCCCGGCCTGTCCCTCGGCAGCGACAAGGCCGAGTTCCTCCTGGTCACCGTCTTCTTCGTGCTGTCGGCATGGCTGGTACTGGCCATCCGGCGGAGTCTCTTCGGCCGGCGCCTGGTGGCGGTCAACGACTCGCCCGCCGCCTACGCCACGGTCGGGCTCGACATCGGGTTCACCAAGGTGGCCGTGTTCGCCATCGCCGCGGCCATGGCCGGGCTGGCCGGTGCCCTCTACGGCACCGTCCAGGGGACGGTCGGGACCACCGACTTCGACCTCTTCTCCGGCATCATCTTCGTCCTGTTCGTCACCATCTGGAGCATCCGGACCGTCTCGGGCGCCTTCCTGGCCGCACTCACCTACGTCGCCCTGAACCAGATCTGGCCGAGCAGCATCGGCATCTTCGCCGGCCTCGGCGTGATCCTGATCGGCCGGGCGGCCAACGGGATCCTCGGCATCGAGGCCCTGCACTTCCGGCTGCCGTGGGTCAAGGCTCCGGCCGCCCCACCGGAAGCCCTGGCCATGAGCACCTTCAGCGGGGCACCGACCGGGAGCGAGGGACTCAGTGCCGCCGGCTGAGGCCACCGCCACCGACGTGCTCACCGTCGAGGGAGTGGCCGTCCGCTTCGGGGGGGTCGCCGCCCTCAGCGACGCCAACCTCCGGGTCCGGGCCGGTTCGGTCACCGGTCTCATCGGGCCGAACGGCGCCGGCAAGACGACCCTGTTCAACGTCATCAGCGGTCTCCAGGCTCCCGACCGGGGCACCGTGCAGCTGAACGGCACCGAGATCACCCATATGCGGCCCCACCGCCGGGCCCGGCTCGGACTGGCCCGGACCTTCCAGCGCCTGGAGCTGTTCGGGACGTTGTCGGCGGGCGAGAACGTGCAGGTCGGACTGGAGTCCTCGGTCAAGTGGTGGCAGTGGCGCCATGTGAAGCGCAGCTTCCCGTGGGTCAAGCGGGGAGCGGCCGCCACGGTCGAGGACGGGCCGAGCGGACCGGGCTCGATCGCCGTGGCCACGGCGGACCGCCTCCTCGAGGGCGTAGGACTGGGGGGACTCGGGGCCGAGCAGGCGAGCGCCATGCCCACGGGACTGGCGCGGATGGTCGAACTGGCCCGGGCGCTGGCCATGGCGCCGAAGGTGCTGCTGCTGGACGAGCCAGGGTCGGGGCTGGACGACGCCGAGTCCCAGGCCCTCGGGGAGCTCCTGACGACGCTGGCCAACGGTGGCATGGGCGTGCTCCTGGTGGAGCACGACATGGAGCTGGTCATGCGCATCTGTGACTACATCTACGTCCTCGACTTCGGCGACGTCATCGCCTCGGGCACGCCCGAGCAGATCCGGAAGGATCCGATGGTCCAGGCCGCCTACCTCGGAACGGTGACCGACACCGAGGCGGACGCCGTGGCGGAGCAGTCGCCGCCGCCGGCGCGCTCGGCGACCCCGGAGGACGGGGCCGGCGGGGCGCGGGGGGCCGACGAGGAGGACGACGAGGTGGCCGAGGCATGAGCGACCGGACCGAGCCGACCTCCGACGGCGCCACCACCACCGTGCTGCCCCCTGCTGTCTCCGTCCGGGGCGTGCACGCCTCCTACGGCCGGATCGAGGTGCTGCACGGGGTCGACCTCGAGGTGCCCGCGGGCAGCGTCTTCGCGCTACTCGGCCCCAACGGCGCCGGAAAGTCCACCCTGTTGAAGGTCCTGAGCGGCCGCATGCGGGCGACCGCGGGCGAGATCCTGGTCGGCGACGTGGCCATCGGCAAGACCCCGTCCGAAAAGCTGGCCCGCGACGGGATCTGTGCGGTGCCCGAGGGCCGGGGCATCTTCCCCAACCTGACCGTGCGCGAGAACCTGCGCATCTGGACCTACCGGGGCGGCATCTCCATGAAGGACGTGGAGGAGCAGACCTACGACACGTTCCCGGTCCTGAAGGAGCGCCGCCGACAGATGGCCGGCACCATGTCCGGTGGCGAGCAGCAGATGCTGGCCATCTCGCGGGCCCTGGTGACACGGCCCCGGGTGCTCTACCTCGACGAGCTGTCGATGGGGCTGGCCCCGCTCATCGTGGCCGAGCTCTACGACCTCGTGGGCAGGCTCGCCCGCCAGGGGATGACCATCGTGCTGGTCGAGCAGTTCGTGACGACCGCACTGGCGGTGGCCGACCACGCGGCAATCATGGTCCACGGACGGATCGATCAGCAGGGCACGCCGGCCGAGATGGGCGACGCCGCCCTCAGCATCTACCTGGCCCACTGACCCACCTGGCCCACCGGCCCACCTGGCCCACCGGTCCACCTGGCCCACCGGTCCACCGGTCCACCGTGCACGGCAGCCGGGACCGGGCCGCTCGGCTACTCCTCGGCGAGCTCGACGTCCACCGACGGTGCGTCCGCCACCACGGTGACCAGGTCGACGACGCCACCGGCGTCTCGGAGATCGCCCGCAGCCGCCGCCAGCGCCTCGAGACGGGCCGGTGTGTCGGCGACGGTGAGACGGGCCACCGGTGCACGCATCGACCGCTTCGCCGTCGTCTTGGCCCGGCGGACCACGCCGAGCACCTCCGCGGTCACCTCGAGCACGGCGTCCATTCCGGGGTCGGTCGCCACCTCCGCTCCGTCGGACCCTCCGTCGACACCCAGCTCCGGCGCGGTCGGCCACGGGGCGGTGTGGATGGAGCCGGTCTGCCACCACGACCACACCTCCTCGGTGACGAACGGCAGCACCGGGGCCAACAGGCGCAGCAGCACCGACAGGGCCCCCGCCAGCGCGGCCCGCGCCGACGCGGTGCCGGCATCGGCGGCGCCGGCCGATTCCCCGTAGGCGCGGGTCTTGACCAGCTCGAGGTAGTCGTCACAGAACGCCCAGAAGAAGGCCTCGGTGCGCTCGAGCGCCCGGGCGTAGTCGTAGGACTCGAACGCCGTGGTGGCCTCGTCGACCACGACGGCCAGCCGGCCCAGCACGGCCCGGTCGATCGGCTCGGTGGCCGCACCGATCGGAGGCACCACGACCACCCCGTGCTCGTCGACCAGGCGGCCGAGGGCGAACCGGGACGCGTTGAGCACCTTCATGGCCAGGCGCCGGCCGACCTTCATCTGTCCCTCGTCGACGGCGGTGTCGGTGCCCGGCCGGCCGCTGGCCGCCCAGTACCGCACGGCGTCCGCCCCGTGCTGCTCGAGGAGCGGCAGCGGGGTGACCACGTTGCCCTTCGACTTGGACATCTTCTTGCGGTCCGGGTCGAGGACCCATCCCGAGATGGCGGCGTTGGCCCACGGAAGGGCCCCGTGCTCCAGCTCCGAGCGGACCACGGTCGAGAACAGCCAGGTGCGGATGATGTCGTGGGCCTGGGGCCGGAGGTCCATCGGGAACACCCGCGCGAACAGGTCGGTGTCGTCCTCCCAACCTCCGGCGATCTGCGGCGTGAGGGACGAGGTGGCCCAGGTGTCCATGACGTCCGGGTCGCCCACGAAGCCGCCGGGCACGCCGCGCTGGTCCTCGGTGAACCCGGGAGGCGTGTCGGTCGACGGGTCGACGGGCAGTGCCAGCTCATCGGCCAGGACAGGGGTGTCGTAGTCCACCTCGCCCAGTGGGTCGATCGGGTACCAGACGGGCAGCGGCACCCCGAAGAAGCGTTGCCGGCTGATGTTCCAGTCGCCGTTCAGGCCCTCGACCCAGGCCCGGAACCGGTGGGCCATGTAGGGCGGGTGCCAGGCCAGCTCCTCCCCCCGTGCGAGGAGCGCCTCGCGATGGGGCATGGTCTCCACGAACCACTGGCGCGACGACACGATCTCCAGAGGACGGTCGCCCTTCTCGAAGAACTTGACCGGATGGGTGATGGGTCGGGGCTCGCCGATCAGGTCACCGGACTCTCCCAGCAGCTCGACGATTCGGGTCTGGGCCTGCTTGACCGACTTGCCCGCCAGCTCCCCGTAGTGGGCGTCCGCCCTCGCCGGGTCGTCGGACTCCCAGCCCTCGGTGCCGAACGTCACCGGCAGCAGTCGGCCGTCGCGTCCGACGACCGTCCGGGTCGGCAGCGACAGCTCCCGCCACCACACCACGTCGGTCGTGTCCCCGAAGGTGCAGACCATGGCGATGCCGGAGCCCTTCTCGGGGTCGGCCAGTTCGTGGGCGACCACCGGCACCCGGACACCGAACAGGGGTGTGGTGACCAGGGTGCCGAACAGCGGCTGGTACCGCTCGTCGTCAGGGTGGGCGACCAGCGCCACGCAGGCGGCCAGCAGCTCCGGCCGGGTGGTCTCGATCTCCACGCCGCCCTCGGCGTCGACCCGGGGGAAGCGCAGCCGGTGGTAGGCGCCGGGGCGCTCCCGGTCCTCGAGCTCGGCCTGGCTGACGGCGGTGCGGAAGTCGACGTCCCACAGGGTCGGGGCGGTGCGCTGGACGACCTGGCCCCGGCGGGCGAGGCGGAGGAAGCCGCGCTGGGACACCCGTTGGGCCCGTTCGCCGATGGTGGCGTAGGTGTGCGACCAGTCGACCGACAGGCCCAGCGTGCGCCACAGGTGCTCGAAGACCTGCTCGTCCTCGAGCGTGAGCTGGTGGCACAGGGCGACGAAGTTGGGCCGGGAGATGGCGACCGGATCCTTCGGCGGGTCGGCCGGGGGTACGTAGTCCGGGTCGTAGGGGAGGCTCGGGTCGCAGCGGACGCCGAAGTAGTTCTGTACGCGACGCTCGGTGGGCAGCCCGTTGTCGTCCCAGCCCATCGGGTAGAAGACCTGCTTGCCCCGCATCCGCTGGAAGCGGGCCACGGCGTCGGTGTGGGTGTAGGAGAACACGTGGCCGATGTGGAGCGAGCCGGAGACCGTCGGCGGTGGGGTGTCGATCGAGAACACCTGATCACGGGTGGCGGTGCGGTCGAACGCGTAGACGCCCTCGGCCTCCCACCGGGCCGCCCAGGCGGCTTCCAGGCCCTCGAGGCCGGGCTTGTCGGGGATGCCGCGGCCCCCGTGGGCGGCGGCGGTGGGTCCGTTCGTGTGCTCCGGCATGATCGGGTTACCGTACCCTGCGTGCTCCAGCTCCACGACACCGCCACCGGAGAGGTGGCCCCGCTCCGGCTCCGCCGACCCGGGGAGGTCGCGCTCTACGTGTGCGGCCCGACGGTGGACGGCGTCCCCCACCTGGGGCACGGCCGGTTCTCCCTCGTCTTCGACGTGCTCCGCCGCTATCTGCTGTTCAGCGGACTCGAGGTGACCTACGTCTCCAACATCACCGACATCGAGGACAAGATCATCGACCGGGCCGCGGCCCAGGGTGTGCCCATCGCCGAGTTCACCGCGGCCAACGAGGCGCTGTGGTGGGAGATCATGGACGCACTGGGCGTGCTCCGCCCCGACGAGGTGCCGCACGCCACCGCCTACGTGGACCGGATGATCGCTCTCATCGACGACCTCGTCGGCAGGGGCGTGGCCTACGAGACGGCCACCGGCGTCTACCTGTCGGTGCTGGAGGTGCCCGGCTACGGGCTCCTGGCCCGTCAGCCGCTCGAGTCGCTGCGTGCCGGCGCCCGCATCGAGGCCGACGAGGAGAAGCGGTCGCCGCTCGACTTCGTGCTGTGGAAGAAGGCCAAGCCGGGCGAGCCGAGCTGGGACGCGCCGTGGGGTGCGGGCCGCCCGGGCTGGCACACCGAGTGCGTGGTCATGTCCCTCGACCTGCTGGGGGAGGGATTCGAGCTCCACGGCGGCGGGCAGGACCTCATGTTCCCCCACCACGAGAACGAGCGTGCCCAGGCCGTGGCCGACGGCAAGGAGTTCGCCCGGCACTGGATGCACAACGGATGGGTGACCGTCGGGGGGGAGAAGATGTCCAAGTCCCTCGGAAACTTCACCTCCCTGTCCGATCTCCTCGCCCGCAGTGATGCCCGTGCCTACCGGCTGCTGGTGCTGCGCTCGCACTACCGGTCGCCCATCGAGGTCACCCCGGACACCATCGCCCAGGCCGAGGCCGGGCTGGCCCGCCTCGACGAGCTGGCCCGCCGGTTCGCGCTGCCCGACCTGCTCGCGGAGGGGCCGCCCACCGGACCGGTGGCCGCCGACGGTGACGTGGACCTCGATGCACTGACTGCGTTCACGGGGGCCATGGACGACGACCTCGACACGCCGGGCGCCCTCGCAACCGTGTTCGACCTGGCCCGCCGTGCCAATGCTGCAGCCGACGCCGGGGACACCGCGGAGGCGGGTCGGGCCGCCGGCACCGCCGGCCTCCTGGCTGCCGCACTCGGGCTCCGCCTGCACGATGGGGCCGGTGGCGAGGTGGACGAGGAGGCGGCGGCCCTGGTGCAGGCACGCGACGCCGCCCGGGCGGAGCGCGACTGGGGCCGTGCCGACGCGTTGCGGAACGCCCTCGAGGCGGCGGGCTGGCTCGTCGAGGACAGCGCCGAGGGGACCAGGATCCGTCGCCGGTAGGACGTGCCGACCGCTCGTGACGGAGTGCTCCGGCATCCGTCACGCGGACGTCACGCGGGGAGTGCCCGGGCGGGGTGGTGCCGGGTCGTGAACGCCGTGTGAACAGACGCCGTTCCGGCCGTTTCGCCCGCGAAACAGGCGTGGTCGACTGCTAGCGTTTTTTGCAGTCGGAGCGTCCCCGTCGGCGGTGCACCCCGGCCCGCTCCCGTGCGGGGGCGGCCGGTCCCCGGTGCCGGTGGCTGCTCCGTGAGCACCATGCAGGTGAAGGAAAGGGGAACGCCACCGTGGCTTCCGGAACAGTCAAGTGGTTCAACGCGGAGAAGGGCTTCGGCTTCATCTCCCAACCGGATGGTGGTGCCGACGTGTTCGTGCACCACACCGCCATCCAGATGAACGGATTCCGCTCCCTCGAGGAGGGACAGGCCGTCGAGTTCGACCTGCAGGAGGGCCCGAAGGGCCTGCAGGCCGTCGACGTGCGTCCCGTCCAGGCGTAGGGCACCCCTTCCCGGTCCGGGTCGGCGGGCCGGGCCGCATCGGCGCTCCCGCCGTCGGCCCCACGCCCACGGACAGGCGTGCCCGGGCGACGGGTCCCGCCTGTCCGCGTCCGTGCCGAGGTGGCCCTTCCGTCAGCTCCGGGGACCGGGTGGTTGCCCTTTTGCGCGGATCGTGGTTACTATTGAGTAACTACGAAGCGACCCGCCGGGATCCGGCGCGCGTGCGGCCACGGTGCCGACACCGGTCACGGCAGTGCTGAGGGGCCTGCGGGTCCAGATCGGAGCAGTGCACCATGTCTGAATTCTCCCTGGACCTCGACGAGGACCAGCTCCAGCTCCAGAAGTGGGTCCACGACTTCTCGGAGAACGTCATCCGTCCAGCCGCCCACGAGTGGGACGAGCGGGAAGAGACACCGTGGCCGATCATCCAGGAGGCGGCCAACATCGGCCTGTACTCCTTCGAGTTCATCGCCAACGCCTTCATGGACAAGAGCGGACTGCTGATGCCCATCGCCGCCGAGGAGCTCGCCTGGGGCGACGCCGGCATCGGCCTGGCCATCCTGGGCTCGACGCTCGGCCTGGCCGGCATCGCCGGCAACGGGACCCCCGAGCAGCTCATGGAGTGGGGTCCGCAGTGCTTCGGCACCCCCGAGAAGGTCCAGTTGGCCGCCTTCGCCGTGTCCGAGCCCGATGCCGGGTCCGACGTGTCGTCGCTGCGCACCCGGGCCGTGTACGACGAGGCCAAGGACGAGTGGGTGCTCAACGGCACCAAGACGTGGATCACCAACGGTGGCATCGCCGACATCCACGTGGTGGTGGCCTCGGTCGACCCCGAGCTCGGCTCGCGGGGGCAGGCCAGCTTCATCGTCCCGCCGAACACGCCCGGACTCTCGCAGGGCCAGAAGTTCCAGAAGATGGGCATCCGGGCCTCGCACACCGCCGAGGTCGTCCTCGACGACTGCCGGGTCCCCGGGCACTGCCTGCTCGGTGGCAAGGACAAGCTCGACGAGAAGATCGCACGGGCCAAGGAGGGCAAGAAGAGCGGAGGCCAGGCGGCCATGAAGACCTTCGAGGGCTCGCGCCCCACGGTCGGCGCCCAGGCCCTCGGGATCGCCCGTGCCGCCTACGAGTACTCGCTCGAGTACGCCAAGGAGCGCAAGGCCTTCGGCCGGGCCATCATCGAGAACCAGTCGATCGCCTTCAAGCTGGCCGACATGAAGACCCGCATCGACGCCTCGCGTCTGCTGGTGTGGCGTGCCTCGTGGATGGGCGCCAACGGCAAGGAGTTCACGTCGGGCGAGGGCTCGATGTCCAAGCTCTACGCCGGGGAGACCGCCGTGTACGTGACCGAGGAGGCCATCCAGATCCTGGGCGGCTACGGCTACGTGCGCGAGTACCCGGTCGAGCGGTGGCACCGTGACTCGAAG
>Ga0209698_10003237_pt1 | contig 18210 bp, 19 predicted proteins | sample LitLauG_LLR_2012_FD_187203 | JGI IMG/M metagenome (GOLD analysis project Ga0209698, IMG submission 187203) | Freshwater sediment microbial communities from Pennsylvania, USA - Little Laurel Run_MetaG_LLR_2012 (SPAdes) (version 2) | ecosystem: Environmental > Aquatic > Freshwater > Creek >...
ATCTCTGCGGAAAGAGCCTTCCGTTTTCCGGAAACTCCTGTATTCCTAGCAGACAAGGACTTCGACAGAATTGTAGATGTTAGTGATCCATAGGCCCGCGCCGGGAAAGGCCTGATCTTCCCGCCATCATGTTCGTTGAGGAGGTTCGACGATGTTGAAGGCAATCAGCGCATTTCTTTTGCTCTTCTCGATTTTGAGTGTAATTGTGCAAGCCGACAAACTGGGCGATCTCTTCGCCCTCGGTGCTCTGGCGGTATACGCCATCGATTTCGCACTGTCCCACTCCGCCCGGAACTCGCGTCCTTCAACCCGAATGCGCGAAACGGTTCTGTAGCGCCGGGCTAAAGTTTGGGAAGCACGATCCCCTTTTGCGCCTGGTACTTCCCTTTGCGGTCGGCGTAACTGGTCTCGCAGATCTCGTCTGATTCAAAGAAAATAATCTGGCACAGGCCTTCGTTCGCATAGATACGCGCCGGCAGCGGCGTCGTATTCGAAATCTCCAGGGTAACGAATCCCTCCCACTCCGGCTCGAACGGCGTAACGTTCACAATAATCCCGCATCGCGCATACGTGCTTTTGCCCACGCAGATTGTCAACGTGCTTCGAGGGATTTTGAAGTATTCGACCGACCGCGCCAACGCAAACGAGTTTGGCGGCACAATGCAAATATCTGTTTGCACCGTCACAAATGACTTTTCGTCGAAGCGCTTGGGATCCACCAGCGCATTATTCACGTTCGTGAAAATCTTGAACTCATCGGCCACGCGCAGGTCATAGCCATACGAGGACAGCCCGTACGAAATCACGCCCTCGCGTACCTGCTTCTCCGAGAACGGGTTGATCATGTCGTGTTCTAACGCCATCTTGCGGATCCAACGATCGCTCTTCAACATGAAACTCCTTGGGAATTGTGTAATTGGGTAATCTTGTAATTGAGTAATTTCGAAAGGCTTCCCGCGCGGAATGCCGCCAGCGGGCACACGGCCAATGGCCAAATTACCAATTACAAAATTGCTTCAATCTGTTCGGCTGGGTTCCTGCCAGTTTACGGGATTGGTGCTCCCGTTGACAATCTCCCTTATCTCCCTTAGCATCAATCACTTGTAGGACCATTTTGCCCTGCATTCGGGAGCCCCTCGTGATCAAGCTCGACATTATCAATGAAGTGGTGGCCAAGACTGGTATCACGAAGACCAAGGCCGAGATGGCCGTGGAAACCGTGTTTGAGAGCATGAAGAAGGCGCTGGCAGCGGGCAATCGCATTGAATTGCGGGGATTTGGCGTCTTCAACGTGCGCCCCAGGAAAACCGGCATCGGGCGCAATCCTCGAACCGGCGCCGAGGTTTCCATTCCTCCTGGCAGAGCGGTCAGGTTCAAGCCGGGCAAAGAACTGCAGTCCATCGACTAAAAGATCGTCTCCCGTTTTGAAAGGGCGCGGCTTTCAGCCGGCACCGATTCGGAGACACAAAGAAATCCGGGCTTTAGCCCTGAGGGCGGCTCGCCAATCTTCATCGCTTCACGCGCGACACAATCCTTCGCAACGTCGGCCGCAAACCCTTCGCGACCGGGAATATCGCTTTCCTCCACCACTGGTAAAGCGATTCCTGGAACACCGCCGTCACCGCCCCCGGATACGCAGTTGGATGCTCGCAGAATTGCTGTTTGAATCTCGCCAGCGATCCCGGCCCCGGCCCCATGTTGTATCGGCTCGCTCCCAGTCGATACATGTCGCGCATCGAGTGCCAATGCAACAGCACCGCCGCATGCCTGTGCTGGGCATGAAACGCTGCCAGCACGGAATGCGCGGTGGTGCGGTCCCGGAATACCAGCGTGCTTCCTACCATCTGGCCGTTCAGGCTCGCCGTGTAGAGCCGGGCGCAATTGGGCGCACCGGCAAGCCGCATCGCCTCCATGTAAACCGACAACGGACGTTCCAGGCGGAAGTGTTTCCGCCGCGCGCAGTCCTGATACAGCGGCCACGCTTTCTTCAACCCTTCCGGCGAATCGTCTGAGCGAAGTTCGTATCCCATTTCCGCCGCCCGGCGAAGCTTGCGGCGGACTTCGCGATCGAAGCTCCCCAGCGTCTCCTCTTCGCTCTCACATTGCCCAACAATGTAGTCCGGCGACTCCACCGGATAGTCGAGGAAATAGGGAAAGGCGTCAAAATCTTCGCAACGCACCGCAGCTCCCAGTTCGCTGAGCACCTGCGGATCCGAATGTGTGAAGCGGATAAACATGTACCCATTTCGCCGCGCCCACTCCACCAAAGCCTTGAGTGCCTCCCGGCGAGGCGCTTCACCCGATTGAAAAAACGTTGGCCCGCGAAAAGCCAAGCCGATCTTCAGTCGTCCAAAGCCAACCGTCAGAATGCAAATAAAAGTTCTAGGATCGTCCTTCGATCCCCATGCCAGATAACGCGGCCTCAGCCACAGTTCGCGATACGGCTCGTTCCAGAACGGATATTGATAGAGCGAGGCATCACTGGCCAGTAACCGCTCATTCCAGAGCGCAAGATCTTCACGCCGAACTTCGTGCCATGCATCCGACGAAGTGCGAACAGGGTTTAAAACTTCCAGCTCCGAGATCTGGGCGCTCAGGCTCATCGTTAAGAAAAATATGCGACGATTTGATTGCCCCGGAAGGTCGCCTGCGTCAGGGGAGCAGGTCCGCGTGAGCGGGTACCGGATTTTCGGACGGGAAACCGCGGGCGTCCAAATTCTAGACGGACTATTGTCTAAACCGAAATAGCCTATTGGTAATGGCTCGAAAGTGCCATCCGGCCCAGTGGGAGTAGCCCGGAACGACCACCGTCCAGCCCAAAGTTCCTCGCCCTCGTAGTAGCATCAAACAAGCGGCTTTTTCTTGGAGCGGCGGACCCCCTCGTTCGCCGAACCCCTCCACGGAGGAAGGCGTCCGAAACTCCTGATGCTGAGGGTCGCTGACCGGAAATCGCATGTCGGAAACCAGTCCCCCAATTCCAGTCTCCACGGCCGAGTATTACCCGCCTCTTCCGAGGCCAGAGGGAAGGCCCCCCACCGAGCGCTATTGGCTGCACGGACTGTTGCTGCTAGCCACCCTCTTCACGACAATGGTCATGGGTGCGCGGATGCAGTACAACTTCGACACCAATCGGCCTGCGCTTTCACTCAGCGACGAAGCAATACCGTATTTCCCTGCCAGTTGGATGGTTTCACATCCGGCCAGGTTCTGGGCAGGTTGGCCGTTTGCCGTCACGGTTATGCTCTTCTTCCTGGCGCACGAAATGGGCCATTATTTGTGTTGCCGGTATTACGGAATTCGAGCTACTCTCCCGTTCTTCATTCCTGTGCCGACTCCAATTGGAACAATGGGCGCCGTAATCCTCATTCGCTCAAAGATTCGCTCCCGGGCTGCTCTATTCGACGTCGGAATCGCGGGTCCGATTGCTGGTTTCATCGTTGCGCTGGGGGCGATGTTTCTGTCATTTATCTGGTCGAAACCGGCTGTCGCACCTCCAAGCCCGGAGGACTTGCAAGTAGGCCTTCCTTGGATTTTTCACGGTGTACATTGGCTATTCGCGAGGATTTTTTCCCTACATGCAACCGGGGCGCCGTTACGAATGACTCTGCTTCATCCAGTAGGGATCGCCGCGTGGGTGGGAATGTATGCCACGGCTCTGAACCTGCTACCGAGTGGACAACTCGACGGTGGACACATCGTCTATGCTCTCTCACCCCGAATGCACCGCCTCATCTCCTGGCTCACAGTGATTGGACTCCTCCTGCTGGGGCGGAAGTCGATGAATTGGCGGGTGTGGGCGGCTCTGATTCTAGTCATGAACGTCATGACCTACCGCCAGCGCCAAGCCCCTGAGCACCCTAAGCTGCCAGCAAGCAGGTGGATTCTCGCCGCGCTAGGACTCGCGATCCTGATTCTCACCTTCACAGTCTCCCCATTCCAACTGAACTGAAATAACGCGCCGCCCGATACGTAGCCCCCGGATAACGTAGCGCCGGCGTCCCCGCCGGCTGTCGTGCGGGCAACCTGCCCGCGCACCCGGACCATCGCATGAACTCTCCCCCAGCCTGTAAAGAATTTCATCTCCTTTTAACCGCCCCGTAACTTTCCGCCCCAGCCGCAGCGCTACCCTCGGACTCGCCCTACCCGGACAAATTCTCAGGAGGAAATCCATGCACATCCAACGCAGCGCCCGCTTGGCACTCGTCTGCTGCCTCGCGCTAACCACCCTCGCCGCATTCGGACAAGTCACCCCATCCACTCCCTATACCGTCTCCGTCTTCGCCACCGGAGTCGCCGGAACCTATACCAAGCCTGATTCCATTGCCATCCTGGGAGGCCACATCTTCATCGGTTACGGAAATAACGTCTCCACTACCGGTTCCGATGGCAAGAGCAGCACGATCGTCGAATACACGCTCGCCGGCGACATCGTCACCACGTACTCGGTAAAAGGCCACAATGACGGCCTCCGCGTGAATCCCAAAACCAAGCAACTGTGGGCCATGCAAAACGAAGATGCCAACCCCAACCTAGTGATTCTTGATCCTACGAGCGGCACCAAGACCCTGTACACCTTCGGCCCCACCCCGCACGGCGGCGGCTATGACGACATCGCCTTCAAGGGAGACGACGTTTTCTTCAGCGCATCGAATCCCGCCAATAATCCAAACTTCGGTCCCGCCGTCGTCAAGGCGACCTTTCGTGGAAACACAATCGATGTGACCGAAGCCTTGAATGCCAGTGCGGTCGCCACCAACATTCCAACCGACACGTTAGTGACCCTGAACCTGCAGGATCCCGATTCGATGATTTTCAATTCGTTCGGAGATCTGGTTCTCGACAGCCAAGCCGACGGCGAACTCATTATCGCGCACCACCTCGGTGCCGTAGATCAGAGCGTCTACCGCCTCGCGCTCCATCTCAATGGTGCGAGCACGCAAGTCGACGACACGATATTCGCCACCAGCACCCATGGTGTCATCCTTGTCTCCGATCGCGACGGTGGCTCCGATGGCTCAGGCATCGTCTACGCCATTTCCAGGAATATTTTTGCCCCTGGAGCCGCCTACACGGCGACGCCGAATTCGGTTGGCGCCCTTGATTTCGAGACGGGACGGATCACGAACGTTGTGAGTGGAATGGTCAGTCCACACGGCATGGCATTCATCGGGGACTAGTTTGTACGGGGGCGACTCCGGTCGCCCCCACATCTCGCACCGTACCACCGGCCTCCCCGACGTAGAGCTAGATCCCAGTTGGCTGTCGCGCGGGCAACCTGCCCGCGCACCCGGATGAGCAGGCCCTGTCACATCAACCACACCGCATCCACATCCACGATCACTTGGGTACGCGGAATCTTTCGTTCCGTTGCATAAGCGAGCATCGCCCGAAGCGTAGTGTTGAGCTTCTCGCGGCTCGGCGACTTCAGCACAAAGTGATACCGGTAGTCGCGCTTCAACCGCATGATCGGCGCCGATGCCGGTCCGAGGACCCGCACTCCATCGTGCCGTGTCGATTCAAACCATTTCCCCAGCAATCCAGACCATTGCAGAGCGTCATCCAGTTTGTCGCTGCGCACCAAAACATTCGCCAACGCAGAATACGGCGGATAGTGCATCCAGCTCCGAAAGCGCAATTCCTTCTCGTAGAAGCCGACGAAATCATGCTGCGCCGCGTATTGCACCGCGTAGTGATCCTGAAAGAAAGTCTGCAAAATGACTTTTCCCGGAGACTGCCCGCGTCCCGCGCGGCCCGCAACCTGCGTCAGCAACTGGAAAGTCCGCTCGGCGGCGCGGAAGTCCGGCAATCCAAGCGCCGCATCCGCGCCCACGACTCCGACCAGCGTCACTCCATGTATGTCATGCCCCTTCGCGATCATCTGCGTCCCCACAACAATGTCGAGTTCGCCCTCGTTCAACGCATTGAGCGTGCGCTCAAAATCCTCATGTCCCCGAACCGTATCGCGATCCAGACGCGCAATCCGAGCCTGCGGAAACATCCCATGTAGTAACTCCTCCAGCTTTTCAGAACCCGTCCCGAGAAAATAAACATATTCACTCCCGCAATGAACGCAAGTCTTGGGCACAGGTGCGATATATCCGCAGTAATGGCACACCATTTTGTGCTCGCGCTTGTGATGGGTGAGCGCAATGGCGCAGTTCGCGCACTCCAGCTTCTGCCCGCAGGTGCGGCACAGAACCACCGGCGAATATCCCCGCCGATTCAGCAGCACCATCACCTGCTCCTTGCGCTCGAGCCTGTCCTTGATTTCGCCAGCGAGTTTGCGCGAGATGACCTGCTCGTGCCCCGTCTCCTGAAACTCCAGCCGCATGTCTACAATCTCAACTTCCGGCAGCGGACGCTTCTCCACCCGGTCCGGCAGTTCGATCAGCGCGTACTTGTTCTTCTTGGCGTTGAAATACGATTCGAGCGACGGCGTAGCTGACCCAAGTACCACCAGGGCATTCGCCATCTTGGCCCGCATGACGGCAACATCGCGCGCATGATAGCGCGGCGTTTCTTCCTGCTTATACGAAGAATCGTGCTCCTCGTCCACGATGATGAGTGCAAGATCTGCCACCGGCGCGAACACCGCCGACCGCGTCCCCACCACCATCCGAGCTTCTCCGCGCTTGATCCGATGCCACTGCTCCGCACGCTCGCGATCAGAAAGTGCGGAATGCAGAATCGCGACTTCATCCCCGAAAATCTGGTGCAAGTCCGCGGCAACCGCCGGAGTCAGTCCAATCTCGGGCACCAGCAAAATAGCCGATCGTCCTGCCTCCAGAACAGATCGCATTCCTGCCAGATAAACGGCGGTCTTTCCCGATCCAGTCACTCCGTGCAGCAACATCCCTGCGAACTTGCGAGCCCCGACCGACTCGCGCAGCCGTTGCAATGCCGCCTTCTGCGCGTCATTGAATTCAAATTCAAACGGCGACGGCCGAGGCTTGCTACGCGACACCTTGAAGTCTGCAGGCTCCTCCACAATCTGCACCACCCCTCGTTTCACCAGGGTGCTCAGCGTCGCGCGCGGAATCTCCAGCCCTTGCAGCGTCTCGACCGCCACCCTTCCTCCGGCCGCCGCAAGCATCTCAACAATTTTCTGCTGATTCTCGTTCAGCTTGCCTTCTGCTGCATTGAGCAAGGCGAACTTGACTGTACGGGCCGCATCCTGCGGTGCGGAAACGTCCTCACGAACAATCCATTTCTTCCGCGCCATCCCCTCCAAAATGTTCCGCGGCACCCGGGTCGCCGCGCGCAATCTCTCCAGGCGTACCAACTCTCCATCATTCCCAGACAAGTAATCGAGCACGCGAAACTCGACGGCCTGCTCTTCCGGCGTGCGCCGCGAGCGCCCTGGCGATCCCGACATGCCCGCCAGATGCAGCGCCATCTGGCCGTTTTCGGTAATGCGGTAGCCGATCGCCCGTTTAAACTCCGCGCTCAGCGGAAGCATTGTGCGCAGTACTTCCCCGATCGGCGCCAAATAGTAGTCCGAAATCCACCGCCCAAGTCGCAACAGTTGCTCATCGAGAACAGGCGTCGAATCCAGAACAGAAATGACATTCTTCGCGGTAACGGATGGTTCCCGGTCGTGCAGATCAATGACGATCCCCGCCATCCGGTGCTGTCGAAAGGGCACCACCACGCGCCCCCCGACCACCGGCACTAAACCATCCGGGACTCTGTAAGTGAACGCCATGTCCAGAGGCACAGGCACGGCGACGTCGCAGAATTCGGGCATCGATTGGAAGAATAAACTACCCCGTCTTGCCGATGCTCAGCCCTCATGTGCCTTAGACCTTAGATCTTGGACCTCATGCCTCAGACCTCACGACGTCCACGTTCCTTCCGCCTGCGCAAAGGTCCGAGGTCTAAGGTCCGAAGTCCGAGGTCCGCTTTGATGGCGCAGAACCGAAGCAATTTCCCTAGCGCGGATTGTCACCCGGGAAGTAGCCTGTGCGGGTGCGGACGCTGAGGCGTCCATAGCCTGGGGCGTGCGCTTCGACTTTTAGTGACAGGTAATCGCGGCCGGCGTTCGGGCTCGCCGGGCGGAACGCGAGCGTGTACTGGCTGCGAATATCGTGCGCGACGGTGCGCGTGATGGAATCCACTTCTTCAAGATCCTGCGGGAAGTAGGCGACGCCGCCGGTCGTGACGGCGAGATCATAGAGCGCGTCGTGCGCCTTGCGGGTGAAACCTTCGTCGGTCAATCCAATGGCGTAGACGGTCAGGCCGCGATTCGGCTGGAGTTTGCGGATCGCTTCCTGCAAGGTCTCGCGGCTCATGTTGTCCTGGCCGTCGGTCACTACGAGCAAAATCTTCTTCTGCAGACGCGGATTGTTCCGCAGATGGACCGCCGACGCAACCACCGCGTCATAGAGCGCCGTGGTTCCGCGTGCGGACGTCTGGTGCAAGGCTGCCTCAAGCAGGTGTGGGTCCGAGGTGAAGTCCTGATCGAGATACGGCGTTTGGCCGAAGTTTACAACGAAGATCTCGTCGGCAGGATTGCTGGCGCGGATCAGGTTCATGACGGCATTGTTGACCTTGGCACGCTTGTCGCGCATCGATCCGGAGTTGTCGATCAGGATGCCTATCGCGACAGGAATGTCCTCGCGACGAAACGAGGTAATCGCCTGCGAAATGCCATTCTGCGAGATCGAGAAGGCGCTGCGGTCGAGTTGTGTGACGAGATGACCCGCGGCATCGGTGACCGTGGCGTGTAAGACCACTTCCTCTACTTCTTTCTTAAAAACGAATCGGCCGGCTTCCTCGTTGGCTTCGGGCGCGATGGAGGGAGCATTGCTCGGCGGCTGACCCGGTTGCGTGGGCTGTTGCGCGCCGGGTTGTTGGCTGGGCTGCGCTTCAGCAGGCTGTTCGGCGACCGGGGGCGGAACGGTGCGGGGTGGGAGATCGGGTTCATCTTGGGCGTGAACGAGGACACAACCGGCAAGCAAAAAGCTCATGACCAGGGAGCGGAGAAGAACACCTTTTCCAAGTGGCATGGACACGAAGCCTCCGTGAAGCCTGTTGGATGCCAAAGGCGTGCGCCGGGGATTACCTCCGCATCGGTCATAAGGTGAAGACAGTAGGCGGGGAGGGCAATTGTCGGGATGGAAAAACTTACACCCATTTTGTCCTGCAAAGCACACCAAATGGTGGAGCCTCAACAAGATGCGGGTTTGGAATGATTTGTGCATGAAGCGAAGCGACGGCGAGGGGTTGTCGATTTCGCTATGGACGAACTCCCTTTATCTCACCCTGGAGGTGGGCCGTGATGCGAATCTTGATTGCCGATGATCATGAAGTCGCAAGACGAGGCATCCGTTCGCTGCTCGAAACCCACGATGGGTGGGAGGTGTGCGGCGAGGCCAAGGACGGTCGCGAGGCTGTGGATATGTCGCGCGACCTAAAACCGGACGTCCTGTTACTGGACATCGCGATGCCCAACCTCAATGGCTTGGAGGCCGCGCGGCAGATACTGGCCGCGTCTCCCGATCTTGCCATCCTCATCCTGACCATGCACGACTCTGACCAGACCATCAAGGAAGTGCTGCGCGCCGGTGCCCGCGGTTTCCTTCTAAAGTCGGACGCGGGCAAAGATCTCATTGCCGCGGTGGAAGCGCTCCAACTGCAGAGAACATTCTTTACCCCTCGCGTCGGTCAAATGGTTCTGAACGGATACCTGGATCGCCACGATGGGCCTGCCCCGGATGAAAAGGGCCAGTCCAGCAATATTCTCACCACGCGCGAGCGAGAAGTGATCCAGTTGCTGGCGGAGGGAAAAACGAGCAAAGAGGTCGCGATCACGTTGAACCTCAGCGTCAAGACCGCGGAGACCCATCGGACCAATCTGATGCGCAAGCTGGGACTGCACTCCGTCGCGGATCTGACGCGTTACGCGGTACAAAACCGAATCGTGCACGTGTTCTAAGAATCATCGTCCACGGTTCTAAGAACCAGCGTCCGCGTGTCCTGTGAACCGTCCACTTGTCTCAAGACTAAGGAAAAACGCGATCGCATTGAGCTCTTGGGAGGGGCACGAGTTCCACTCGTGCCGTAAGCGCCGCAAAATCAATGCAGCTTTAGCCGCCGGAGTACGCTTTCGACGCTCTGAGTGCACTTTTTGTGCAACCTCTTCTAGTCAAGCTGTGCTTTTGGTGCAGTCGCTTCCATCACGCTCTGAGAAAGAATTGCCGACGAATTACCCGATTCTTCCGATGCACACCCACACGCCGCACTCTTAGCATCGAGGGCGACTCAAACTCTGTCTGACAGAAAGGATCTCCGCGATGCTTTGGACAATTGCTGCGTTGCTGCTCATCTTATGGTTGCTCGGCATGGTCAGTTCCTACACTCTGGGCGGGTTCATTCACATTCTGCTGATTCTGGCGATCGTAGCGGTGCTCATCCGGCTCATCCAGGGTCGGAATCCGGTCGCTTGAAGTATCGAACTACTGCGATCACCACGCAGCGCTCTCCTGTGTACCTGGAGGGCGCTCTGTCGTTTGGACGACTGAAAAAGAGTCAAACATTATCCTCGCGCCTGCCATCTGACTGGTGCGGGTCAGTAACAGTTGTGTCGAAACAAAATTTGTGAACTGAGGGTATTGACTATGAATCAGGATCCAAAAAACCAGAATCAATGCGATGTTTGCCAGCAGTCGTTCAATTCTCCACGCGAACTGCAAGATCACAAGATGCAAGCTCATGGGCAACAACAGCAGGGCCAGCATCAGCAAGGACAGGGACAGCGCCAACCGGACCAGCAGGGACAGCGGCAGCAACCTGACCAGATGAGAAACGATCGAGAGAAGAAGTCTGCTTAAGCGGTGGCGACAAGAGCTGCGGCTGTGTCGGAATACCCCAATCGGAATTCCGGCACAGCATTGTTCTTGAGAGAAAATTATCAGCGGAGGATTCCTATGAATAAAGATCGTGTGGAAGGGAAAGCGAAAGACATCGCCGGACGCGTGCAGCGCCAGGCGGGTGAGTGGGCCGATAGTCCGGAACAGCAGGCGAAAGGCGCCGCCAAGCAGGCCGAAGGTAAGGCGCAGAATGCCTGGGGACAGGCGAAGGACGCAGTCAAGGACGCGGCGGACAAGGCGAAGCAGCCACGTCGCACACCAGAAACAGAAGAAAAGGATGCCGAAGCGGAAGAACGGCGTCGCACGGGTTAGCATGAGTTAGAAGCAAATGTGATTCTCCCGCCGCCGAAATGCACAAAGCCCCGCTATTCATACGTTTTAATAGCGAGATCTGCGTGCTAGAATTCGCGGCGGGAGAATTCACATTATGAGCCGAGCGTCTGGCTGTTTCTGCCTCTGCTTGATGGTTTTCGCTTTTCTACCCTTCAGTGTTGCGCAGACAAATTCCTCATCCTCTGGCAAATTATCCGTTCATTGGGAAGAATTGACGGCGTCGGACTTTCGCGATGGCGTCCACCGATCGCAGGGGACGTGCCTGCTGCCGTTTGGAATTCTCGAGAAGCACGGGCCGCATCTGCCACTCGGCACGGATTTGCTCGATGTGCGCTACGCGGCGCTGCATGCGGCGGAGCAAGAGTACGCGGTCGTATTCCCGGAATACTATTTCGGCCAGATTGCCGAAGCGAAGCATGAACCGGGCACAATGGCCTACAGCCGCGGCCTGCAGATGGCTCTGCTCCAAGAGACGACCGACGAAATGGCGCGGAATGGATGCAAGAAAATCCTCATCGTGAATGGACACGGCGGCAACGACAGCCTGTTGCCGTACTTCTGCCAGACGCAGCTGGACAAGCCGCACGACTACGTCGTCTATTTCTTTGACGAACGCACTCCGCAACATGGTGGCCCCGAAAGAACTGACAAGCTCGATATGCACGCAGGCCAGAGCGAGACTTCGAAGATGATGATTGCGCGCCCGGACCTGGTGCATCAGGATCGTGCGAGTAACGAGTCCGGTGCCGACCAGAAACGCTCCAAACTCCCCGAGGACGTCTACACCGGTATCTGGTGGTATACACGCTTCCCATATCACTACTCAGGGGATGGGGCAATTGCGAATAAGGAACTTGGGAAATATCAGATGGATTGGTGGATTGCTTCGATTGTAAAGGCGATTCAAGCGGTGAAAGCGGATGATGTGAGCCTGAAACTGCAAAACGAGTTTTACGAGAAGAGCACGCACCCGCTCGACACGCGACCATAGAGACATAGCTTGCTAGGTCTCCGGCCGCGAAAATGGTTTCACGAAACCCCGTATTTCCCGATCAGCATGCCGGTGATGAACACCAATACGCCGCCTAAGCCTACCTGCAGGGCCGCGGAGATCCAGGGCGTATCCATGTAACGTTTGCGCACCCAGGTGATCGCTGCCAGTTCCGCCACCACTACAATTGCCGCTGCCCAGAGTGCCATCCTGAAGTCGTGCAACAGAAACGGCAGCGTATGCCCGATCCCACCCACCGCCGTCATTGCCCCGCAGATCAATCCGCGCACCCACGGATGTCCACGCCCGGTGAGGCTGCCATCGTCTGACAAGGCCTCCGCAAACCCCATACTGATCCCAGCGCCAGCTGACGCGGCTAGTCCGACGAGAAACGCGTCCCAACTCTTCTGCGTAGCAAATGCCGCTGCAAACACCGGCGCGAGGGTCGAGACCGAGCCATCCATGAGCCCCGCCAATCCGGGCTGCACGATCTGAAGGACAAATAACCGGCGCTGCGCGACCTCTTCGTCGGCTTTGACGTTGTCTGGCAGCTTTTGCTTGTCGAGTTCCTGGGCGCGGGTTTCATGCTCACGCTCTTCGTTGGCCAGATCGTCGAGCAACTGGCGGATGCTTGCATCCTGCGTGCGCACCGCGGCTTTTTCGTAGAAGCGGCGGGTTTCAACCTCCATGGTCGATGCTTCCTTGCGCACGGCTTCGATGCGCAGCGGGCGGACCAGCCATAGGGCGGGACGCTCCACGAATCCGCGCACGTCCTGGCGGCGGATGAGAGGAATATGGTCGCCGAATTTCTTCTGGTAGAGTTCGAGCAGGCGGCGGCGATGCCCGGACTCCTCTTCCCGCATCGCCAGAAACATGGACGCCGTGGCGGGGTAATCCTGCCGCAGGCCTTCGGCGAAATCCGCGTAGACGCGCTCATCTTCCTCCTCTAGCGCAATGGCCAGGGCGAGCACTTCCCGTTCTGTGAGTTCCTCGAACTTTTTCATGACGCCATAGATTACAGGTGCGTACGTGTTGGGGCAATGGTGGGATTGCCAGAAAGTTCGCTAGTGCGGTCGCGCTGCCTGGGCCCTGTCTGGGGGAACACTCGACGCTAAGTTTCGAGGTGGTCCTTCGATGCTACTATCCAACGTATGACTGCCCGGAAGGCATCTGTCCGTGCTCCTGTCGTATCGACGCATCGCCGCTCGCGATCCACGAAGCGAAGCAGGAAGAGAGCAGGCCACGACGAACCGCATTCGGCGGAACTGGTCCTGATCACGGGCATGAGCGGTTCGGGGAAGGCGTCGGTCCTGAAGGCTTTTGAGGATCTCGGATACTACTGCGTCGATAACCTTCCGATCGATCTGATTCCGCAATTTGCCGAGCTATCGCTGCAGTCCGGGGAGATTCGACGCACGGCCCTGGTTGTGGATGTGCGCGAGGGATCAAAGCTGGAAAGACTGCCGGGAATTTTGAAGTCCGTCCGGCGCACGGTCCCGACAAAGATCGTGTTCCTGGAGGCGTCGGACGCCGTGCTGCTGCGACGGTTCAGCGAGACGCGCCGCCCGCATCCCCTGGGCACCGATACGCCCGTAAAGGCGTCATTGAAGACCGAGCGCCGGCATCTAGGGGCGATCCGGCGATTGGCGGATTATGTCATTGATACTTCAAAGTTCAACGTGCACGAGTTGCGGGCGTACATTCACGAGCGCTTTCATGAGGAGTCGCCGGAGAAAGGAATCCTGGTCTCGTGCGTCAGCTTTGGATTTCGCCAGGGCGTGCCCGAGGATGCGGACCTGATGTTCGATGTGCGATTCCTTCCGAATCCGCATTTTGTACCCGAGTTCCGGCCGCTGACGGGGCGCCATCCCCGGGTGGCGAAATATATCCGTTCGTTTCCACAGACCCGGGAGTTTGTGTCGCGCATTTCGGATTTGCTGGTGTATCTGCTGCCGCACTATATCCACGAGGGCAAGAGTTATCTGACGATTGGATTCGGGTGCACGGGCGGGCAGCATCGTTCCGTGATGATCGCCGAGGAAGTGGGAAAGCATCTGCGGCGAGCGGGGTATCGGGTCAAGGTCGTGCATCGGGATAGCCCGAAGTGATGGAGGTAGATCGATGGTGAGTCCTCCCGTTGTAAACCCGACTTTCGCCAGCCAGAAACCAAACTGGCTTGCCAGGAACTGGAAGTGGGTGGTTCCGGTGGCAGTCGTAAGTCTGTTCGTCGTGCTGGCTTCGTTCGTCGGCGGCATCCTTCTGATCGTAGAGACCTCAATCCAGCACAGCGATTTTTATCCGGTAGCGTTGGCTCGTGCGCGGGCGAATCCTGAGGTGCTTGAAAAACTCGGTCAACCGGTTCAGGCGGGATGGCTGGCCTCGGGGAGCATAAACATTTCTGGCTCGTCGGGAAACGCTGACGTGTCGATCCCGATCCATGGGCCGAAAGGAAAAGGTACGCTCTACGTCGTAGCGAAGAAGAGTGCTGGCGAGTGGAAGTTCGAGACGCTTCAAGTCGAGATTTCGAGGGAATCGCAGCGCATCGACTTACTTCAACCCAGCGGCCAGTAGCTGAAACGCCATCTTCCCGGCAAGAAACTCAAGTAAAATAGGCGCTTGCATCCTATCGCCACTCGACGGATTTCCCACATCTCGCAACCTCGGCGAGATCCTTCGACTGCGCTCAGGACAGGTGCCGTGCTCACCCAAGTCTGCCGGGGAGTCCCATGCGGCAACTAGTGCGCCTCGTCCGCTATGTGGTGCCTTTCTTTCTGCAACTCGTCCCTGGAGTCTTCCTGCTGGCGGCTGTGGGATTTTTCGAAGCCTTCCGATTAATCCTCCTCAAGCCGGTGATGGATCGCGTACTGGTACCTTCGTCGGGCTCGGAAAATATCGTGCTGTTCACGATGCCGCAGAGCGGGCATCCAATCTACCTGCAGCGTTTCGTCCCGACGCACTTTCATAACGCCTGGACCATCGTCGCCTACGCTCTGGTCGCGTCAACCGTTCTAAAAGGCCTATTCGACTACGCGGGCACCTATCTCGTGAACCATGCTGGATTCGGCATGATCACGAATTTGCGAAATGACCTGTACAATTCGGTGCTGCGCCGTTCCGCGGCTTTCTTCCAGAAGCACACGACCGCGACGCTGATCTCAACCATCATCAACGACATCGAGCGTGTGCAGTACGCCATGTCCAGCGTGCTGGCCGAGTTCCTGCAGCAGTTTTTTTCCTTCGCCTTCACGGCGGTCCTGGTGGTAATTCTCGGCGGCAAGCTGGCCTGGGTTCTCGTCTTGTTTATTCCCATCATCATCTTCTCTGCGGTGCGCATTGGGCGCCGCGTCCGTTCCACGACTCGCACGGGACAAGACCAGCTAGCGGACGTCCAGAACATTCTGCAGGAAACCATCACCGGAAACCGCATCGTGAAGGCCTTTGGGATGGAGGCTTGGGAGTTTGCCCGCTTCCGCAGCGCGGCGCAGCGGCTGTTTCGCGCCAACCTGCGCTCGGTGGCAGCTTACGCGATCAGCTCTCCTCTGATGGACATATTCGGGGCCGTTGCGATCGCCCTGCTACTGCTGCTGGGCCGTGCCCGCATCGCGCACAACGAACTCACACTGGGAGCGTTCGTTACCTTCGTGGCCGCGGTGTTGAGCATGTATAACCCGGTTCGCAAGTTCGCCATCTTCAACAACAGTTTTCAGCAGGCGCTCGGCGCGTCGTCCCAGCTCTTCAAGTTCATGGACACGGAGGATGTGGTTCTCGAGAAACCGGGAGCCAGGGCCCTGCCTCGCTTCGCGCAGAACATCAAGTTGGACAACGTTGCGTTCTGCTACCAGTCCGACGGAGACGATTCTCGCGAGATCCTGCGCGGCATCGATCTTGAAGTAAAACGCGGCGAAGTGTTGGCCGTGGTCGGTTCCAGCGGAGCCGGCAAGAGCACGCTCGTCCATTTGATTCCACGATTCTTCGACGTGACTGGCGGAAGAATTTTGATTGACGGATACGACGTCCGTGATGTGACATTAGCTTCCCTGCGAGCGCAGGTCGGAATCGTGACCCAGGAGACGGTGCTGTTCAACGACACGGTGCGAAACAATATTGCCTACGGGCAGCCTCACGTTGCGATGAAAGAAGTGGAGGCGGCGGCGCGCGCGGCGCTCGCGCACGATTTCATCAAGGCGCTGCCCTCGGGTTACGATACCGTCATCGGAGAACGCGGGTTCCGGTTGTCTGGCGGCGAACGCCAGCGGCTGGCGATTGCGCGGGCATTGCTGAAGAATGCTCCGGTTCTGATTCTTGATGAAGCGACGTCGGCGCTCGACAGCGAGTCGGAAGCCCTGGTGCAATCGGCGCTGCACAACCTGATGACCGGACGCACCGTATTTGTGATTGCGCATCGTCTCTCCACGGTGCGGCGGGCGGATCGCATCGTCGTTATTGAGAACGGAGCGGTCGCCGACATTGGCTCGCACGAGGAGTTGATGAGCCGCCTCGGCACCTACCGGCGTCTTTACGAGTTGCAGTTTGCGCAAGTCGATGCCCCCAAAGCAGTGGCAGGAACTTAGGACACACGGCCCCTATGCCCATACGCTCGATGACAGGTTTCGCGCAGGTTCGCGGTGAAGTACAGCGACAAACCACAGAAGCAAATGCGTCCAACGGACACCTCTCGTTTTCGCTGTCGCTGAAATCGGTGAACCATCGCTTTCTCGATCTGCACTTCAGGACTCCTTCCGGTGCGGATGCGCTGGAGATGCAACTGCGAAAGTTGCTGAAAGAGAAGATGGCGCGCGGTCACGTGGAAGTAACGCTCGCGCTCGACCGGTCGTCGGGCGACGCGTTTACGCTGAATCGCGACATTGTCGGCGGATACATTACTGCGTTCCGCACCGCGGCGGCGGAGTTTTCGATTCCCACGGAGCCTGACCTCAACGCCATCCTGCGGATTCCGGGCGCGCTGGATACCTCCAGCAACAGCTTGGATGGAGAACTGGATACGGCGGTGATTGCAAAGGCGGGCGAGGCGCTCGACCTTCTGAATCAGATGCGCGAAGAAGAGGGCCGGCAGATTGCGCGGGAACTGCGCGAGCGTATGACGCACCTCCTGGAGGCAGGCAAGAGCGTGCAGCAGCGTCGCCAGGCAGTGCTGCACAACTACACCGAGAAGTTGCAATCCCGGCTCCAGGAGTTGTTAAGTTCCACCATAGATAAAGAGCGCGTGCTGCAGGAAGCGGCGTTGCTGGTGGATCGCAGCGACATCCAGGAAGAGATTGTGCGCCTGGAGACGCACGTCCAGCATTTCCTGGGCCTGCTCGAACAGGGCGGTGAAATCGGCAAGAAGCTGGACTTCCTGTTGCAGGAAATGAATCGTGAGGCCAACACTTTACTTTCTAAGACGTCCGGGCTGGCGGGGGAAGCGTTGAAGATCACAGAGGCAGGATTGGCGATGAAGTCCGAAATCGAAAAATCACGCGAGCAGGTGCAAAACCTGGAATGAGCGAAAATCGCAAGCCACTGGTCTACATCATTTCTGCGCCATCGGGTTCGGGCAAGTCCACCCTGACCAATGAAGTTCTCAAGCTGGTGCCGAACCTTGTCTTTTCCATTTCTTACACAACACGTGCTCCGCGGGGCAGCGAGCAGAACGGGAAGCAGTATCACTTCGTTTCGATGGAAGAGTTTGAACGCATGGTTCGGGACGGAGAATTCCTGGAACATGCGAACGTGCACGGGAGTTGTTACGGGACAGCGCGGCGGTTTTTGCGCGAGGCGGGGACAAGCGGTAACGACCTGCTGTTAGACATCGATGTACAGGGAGCAGCGCAGATCAAGAAGAATCTGACTGACGCTATCAGCGTATTTGTGGTGCCACCGGACCGCAAGACGCTGGAGTGGCGGCTTCGGAACCGAGGCGAAAACAGCGAAAAGGACATACAGCGTCGACTGCAGGACGCCAAGCGCGAGATTGAGCAATACGACAAGTACGACTATGTGTTGATCAACGATCAA
>Ga0209698_10003239_pt1 | contig 18203 bp, 18 predicted proteins | sample LitLauG_LLR_2012_FD_187203 | JGI IMG/M metagenome (GOLD analysis project Ga0209698, IMG submission 187203) | Freshwater sediment microbial communities from Pennsylvania, USA - Little Laurel Run_MetaG_LLR_2012 (SPAdes) (version 2) | ecosystem: Environmental > Aquatic > Freshwater > Creek >...
GACCGGCACGCTGCTCGACGAGGTCACGCCGCGCGGCGTGACCTCGTCGAGCAGCGTGCCGGTCTCGGGGTCGCGAACCGTGTCGAGGTACCCGCCGAAGCGCCGGGCGACCGTCGGGGTGCCGAAGGCCGCCGCCTCCAGGGGCGTGAGCCCGAAGTCCTCGAAGCTGACGGCCACGAGCACCGAGGCCGCCTCGTAGCAGCGCCGCAGCACGTCGTCGCCCACCACGCCGAGGAACGTCACGTTGGCGGGCGCCATCGCCTCGAGCCGGCGTCGCTCGGGCCCGCCGCCGACGATGACGAAGCGGCGGTCCCCGACGAGGCGCGCGGCCTCGAGGACGACGTCGACGTGCTTGTAGGGCAGCAGGCGCGAGACGCACAGCACGATGCCGTCGTCGATCCCCTCGGCCGCCGCGATGTCCCCGGCGGGGTCGAGCGCGGGCGGCGGGCAGAGGACCTCGGCGTCGATCCCGTAGATCTCGCGCACCTGGGCGGCGGTCGCGGTCGAGTTGACGAGGTACCGCGACGCGCGCCGCGCGCCCGCGACGTCGAGGCGCCCGAGCGCGGGGGACAGCACGCGCAGCGCCGCCGCCGCGGCGGTCCGCGTCGCGCCCGAGGAACCGCCGAGGTAGCGGTCGCGCTGGTAGAGCCAGCGCGCGGGCGCGTGGCAGTACACGATGAGACGCCCGTCGGTCCTGACCTCGTGCGCCCACCCTGAGCTGCTCGCGACGACGACGTCGGCGTCGACGCGCAGCGTGGCGAACCACGGAGCGAGCGCGGGCAGCGCCGCTCGGTGGTGGCGGCGCAGTGCGCCGATGCGGTTGAGCGCCCCGGTGCGCACGTCGCGGCCCGCGAACTCCTCGAACGTCCCCGCCGGGTCGTACATCGACGTGTAGATCGGGGCGTCGGGGAAGGCCCGGGCGATCACCGCGACGACGCGCTCCGCGCCGCCTCGCTGGGTCAGGTAGTCATGGACGAGTGCGACGGGGACGGCCGCCTCAGTAGGCACCGAGCCCCCGGATCATCGCGCGCGGCGTGTCGAAGCAGATCTTCACGTCCCACCACATCGCCCAACTGGTCACGTAGAGGTAGTCGAGCTGACGCAGCTCCTCGGAGGTCAGCTCGTTGCGCCCCGAGACCTGCCAGAGCCCGGTGATGCCCGGGCGCATGTCGAAGCGTCGCGCCGCCCAGCCGCTCGGCGGCTCGGACTCCGCGGTGATGAACGGGCGTGGTCCGACGATCGACATCGACCCGAGCACGACGTTGAAGAACTGCGGTATCTCGTCGAGTCCCGACCGGCGCAGGAACGCGCCGATCGGCGTCAGGTCGCCCTGCTCGTGGTGCTTGCCGCGCTCCTCGTGCAGCGGCCTGCCGCGCCCCGACGTCGGCTCGGCGACCGAGGAGGGATGCCGGTCCCGCTCAGCGGTGCCGACGCGCATCGTGCGGAACTTGAGGATCGTGAAGCTCCGGCGGTGCCGTCCGAGCCGCTCCTGGCGGAACATGACCGGCCCCGGTGAGGTCAGCTTGACCGCGACGGCGATGCCCACGAACAGCGGCAGCGTGAGCAGCAGGAGGATGGACCCGACGACGATGTCGAAGGCGCGCTTGAAGAACCTGTCCCAGTCGTTCATCGTGGCGGGCACGGTCTCGAGCAGCGGGAGTCCGGACAGCTCGGTGAGCCGCGAGCGCCACGAGACCAGCTCGAAGAGCCGCGGCACGAGCGCGACGTCCGCCAGCTCGATGGCCCGGCGGTACTCCGAGAGGTGGTCGCCCTCGAAGTCCCCGGTCGAGCCGATCACGATGCGGTCGACGCGATGCTCACTGATCACTCGCTCGAGGTCCGAGAGGCGCCCGAGCGCGCCCTCGGGCAGCGACTCGGTGGTCGCGACCCACCCGACCACCTGGATCCCCTGATTGAGCCGCAGGTGCGTGGTGAACCTTCCCACGCCGTCGCCCTGGTCAACGACCAGGACGCGCACCGGGCTCTGTCGGAGCACCTCTCGACGCAGCAGCGCGTGGCCGATCGGGAGCAAGAACACCGCGACGACCATCGCGGCGAGCACCTGGGTCGTGACCTGGACCGTGTAGGAGGCGAAGTGGTGCGCGAGGTACGAGAGCCCGAGGGTCAGGATTCCGCCGAAGGCGACGCCCGTCGTGAAGTCCTGGAGCTCAGAGAACGTGGACTGCGTCGGGCTGCGCCTCGACAGCCGGTACATGCCGGACAGCGCCATGCCGAGGACGATCCCGATGGGAAACGCCGTGCCGTGCGGGAAGTTCACCCAGAAGTTCGAGAGGCGGTTGACCGGGTTGCGCGAGGCGAGCCCGAGCAGGACGAGGCCGATGGCGAGCGAGCTCCACGCGAGCAGGAAGTCGCTGCACATCAGCCCGATCGTGTACGAGGTCGTGTTGAGCCCGCGACGGGGTCGCGTCGACAGGTCGGGACCTCGCGCGGACAGGCGCCGGGCCAGGCCCCTGCGCGTGTGGTCCACGCTCACCATTGCGGGCCGACACCCACGACTGGCACGATCCGATTCACATCCCCATCATGTGCACGCCGCCGTCGACGTGCAGCACGTGGCCGGTCGTCGAGCAGAGCAGGTCCGAGAACAGTGCGATCGCCGCGTCGGCGGCGGGCGTGGCGTCGTGGACGTCCCAGCCGAGCGGCGCCCGGTCGCCCCAGGCGTCCTCGAAGGCGGCGAAGCCCGGGATCGACTTCGCCGCGAGGGTGCGCACGGGGCCCGAGGCGACGAGGTTGACGCGGATGCCCCTTTGGCCGAGCTCTCGCGCGAGGTAGCGCGTGAGCGACTCGAGGCCCGACTTGGCGACGCCCATCCAGTCGTACAGCGGCCACGCGCGCGAGCCGTCGAAGTCCATGCCGACCACCGACGCGCCCCCGTCGGCACCGGCGACCTCGAGCAGCGGGAGCATCGCTCGGACGAGGGCGGCGAGCGAGTACGTCGAGATCTGGAACGCCGTGGCGACGTCCTCGGGGCTCGCCACGAGCATCCCGTGGCCCAGGCAGTCCGGCGGCGCGAAGCCGATCGCGTGCAGGACCCCGTCGAGGCGGCCGAAGCGCGCCGTGAGCTCGTCGCGTGCCGCGTCGAGCTGCGCGGGCGAGGTCACGTCCAGCTCGAGCACCTCCCCGACGTCGCCGAGCTTGCGCGCGGTGCGCCGCGTGAGTGACATCCCGCGCCCCGCTCCGGACAGCGCGACGGTGGCGCCCTCCTCGATCGCACGCCGTGCGACCGCGAAGGCGAGGGAGTCCGACGTCAAGACGCCCGTGATCAAGAGTCGCTTCCCGTCGAGGAGGGGCACGCGTCAACGCTACTTCGCACGCCACGAGCCGACTGTGGGAATGTTGCGGCATGCAGGTCGGCATCATCGGTGGTACAGGCCCCGCGGGACGGGGCTTCGCGGCGAGGGTCGCCAACGCGGGTCACGAGGTGCTCTTGGGCTCCCGCGACGCGGAGCGGGCGCACGCAGTGGCGGCAGAGCTCGTCGGGGGCCGAGGGTGGCCGGTCACGGGGTGCGCCAACGACGCCGCGGCAGACGCCGACTTCGTCGTCGCGGCGACCCCCTGGGATGCCCTCATCGCCACGGCGAAGCCGCTCGCGGGCTCGCTCGAGGGCAAGATCGTGCTGTCGATGGCCAACGCGCTCGTCAAGGAGGGGCGCGAGATGATCGCGGTGTACCCCGCGCGGGGCTCGATGGCCGCCCAGCTCCAAGCAGCGCTCCCGGGCTCGCGGGTGGTCGCGGCCCTGCACCATCTGCCAGCGGCCCAGATGGAGGACCTCGACAGTGGGCTCGAGGCGGACGTGCTGGTCTGCGGCGACGACGCGGCGGCTCGACTCGAGTCCTGCGCACTGATCGACTCGATCGCGGGGCTTCGAGCACTCGAGGTCGGCAGCCTCGCCCAGGCGGGCCCGATCGAGGCCTTCACGGCGGTGTGCATCACGCTCAACATCCGCCACAAGGCCCACTCGACGCTCCGACTCGCCGGCATCTGACGAGGTGCGCGTCTACGACACCCGCCGACGCGCCGTCGTCGACCTCGACGTCGGCCCGGTCGTCACGCTGTACTCCTGCGGCATCACGCCCTACGACTCGGCGCACCTCGGCCACGCCGCGGTGTACCTGACCTATGACGTCTTGCAGCGCCGCCTCCGCGACGCGGGGCACGAGACGAGGTGCGTGCGAAACGTCACCGACGTCGACGACGACATCTTGCGCAAGGCCCGCGAGCTCGGCGTGCACTACCTGGACCTCGCGGCCCAGGAGATCGCGAGGTTCGACCGCGACATGGCAGCGCTAGGCATCCTCCCGGTCTACGCCGAGCCGCGCGCGACCTCCGCGATCCCCGAGATCCTCTCGCTGATCGGCCGCGCGCTCGACGAGGGCGTCGCCTACGAGGCCGGCGGTGCGATCTACTTCCGCGTCGCGAGCTTCAAGGGATTCGGGTCGGTGAGCCACCTCGGGCGCGACGAGATGCTCGCCTTGGCCGCGGTCCACGGCGGGAATCCCGACGATCCGAACAAGGCCGACCCGCTCGACTTCGTCCTGTGGCAGCCGTCGCTGCCCGACGAGCCGGCGTGGGAGTCGCGGTGGGGCCCGGGCCGGCCCGGCTGGCACATCGAGTGCTCCGCGCTCGCGCTGCGCGAGCTCGGCGACACCGTCGACATCCACGGGGGCGGGCGCGACCTCGTGTTCCCGCACCACGAGTGCGAGGCTGCGCAGTCCGAGTCCGTCACGCACCGCGAGTTCGTGCGCTACTGGGTCCACGTGGGGCTCGTCGGCCTCGATGGCGAGAAGATGTCGAAGTCCCTGGGCAACCTCGTCTTCGTCTCCGAGCTGCTCGAAGACGCCCCCGCGAGCGCGGTGCGCTTGGCGCTGCTCGGCCACCACTACCGCCTCGACTGGACCTGGAGCGACCAGGACATGGCCGCGGCGACGCGGCGGGTCGGTGACTACGCGGCGCGATCCGGCGGGCGCGACGGCACGGGCCTGCTCGACGACGTACGAGCGGCGCTCGACGACGACCTCGACACCCCCGGCGCGCTTGCGGCGATCGACGCGGCACCTGCGGGCACCGACCTCGCCCCTTCGCTCGAGCTGCTGGGCGTTACGCTCTAGCGACCGGAACGTGGAAGAGGCGACGTCCAACATGGTCAACATCCAGCTGCCCGACGGCGCCACCGTGTCGATGCCCGACGGCGCCACCTACGGCGACCTCGCCGCGTCGATCGGCCCGCAGCTCGCCAAGGCCGCCCTCGCCGCGGAATCCAACGGCGAGCCCGTGGACCTCTCCGCGCCCCTGCGCGACGGTGCGATGGTGAGGATCCTCACTGCAAGGGACCCGCTGGGCCGTGAGGTCCTGCGCCACTCGACGGCGCACGTGCTCGCCCAGGCCGTGCTGCGGCTGTGGCCCGGCGCGCACTACGCGATCGGCCCCGTCATCGCCGACGGCTTCTACTACGACTTCGAGCTGCCCGGCGGCGCGCACTTCAGCGACGAGGACCTCGAGCGGATCGAGGCGACGATGCGCGACATCGTCGCCGAGGACCAGCCCTTCGTTCGACACGAGCACACCATCGACGAGGGGCTCGCGCTGTTCGCCGACCAGCCGTTCAAGACCGAGATCATCGAGGGCGTCGCGGCCGGCGCAGAAGAGCTCGCCTCGGAGGCGGCCCCCGGCGCGGTGACGAGCTATCGAAACACCGAGGAGTTCACCGACCTGTGCCTCGGTCCGCACGTTCCGGCGACCTCGCGGCTCGGGCACTTCAAGCTGATGCGCGTGGCCGGGGCCTACTGGCGCGGCGACGAGCACCGTCCGCAGCTCCAGCGCATCTACGGCACGGCCTTTGAGTCCGACAAGGCGCTCAAAGAGCACCTCGAGCGCCTCGAGGAGGCGGAGCGCCGCGACCACCGCCGCCTCGGCCTCGAGCTCGACTTGTTCAGCTTCCCCGACGAGATCGGCTCGGGCCTGGCGGTGTTCCACCCCAAGGGCGGGCTCATCCGCAAGCTGATCGAGGACTACTCGCGCGAGCGGCACCTCGCCGCGGGCTACGACTTCGTGACCTCGCCGCACATCACGAAGAAGGAGCTGTTCGAGACCTCAGGGCACCTCGAGTGGTTCGCCGAGGGCATGTACCCGCCGATGGAGCTCGACGAGGGCCAGCAGTACTACCTCAAGCCCATGAACTGCCCCTTCCACACGCTGATCTTCCGCTCGCGCCAGCGCAGCTACCGCGAGCTGCCCATGCGGCTGTTCGAGTTCGGCTCGGTGTACCGCTACGAGCGCTCCGGCGTCGTGCACGGCCTGACGCGCGTGCGCGGCATGACCCAGGACGACGCGCACCTGTACTGCCGTCGCGACCAGATGCACGACGAGCTGCAGCGCACGCTCGACTTCGTGCTCGGGCTCCTGCGCGACTTCGGGCTGACCGACTTCTACCTCGAGCTCTCGACGCGCCCGGAGGGAAAGGCCGTCGGGACCATCGACGAGTGGGTCGAGGCCGAGGCGACGCTGCACGAGGTGGCCACGGGCGCAGGGCTCGAGCTCGTCGCGGACCCCGGTGGCGGCGCGTTCTACGGGCCGAAGATCTCCGTGCAGGCCCGCGACGCCATCGGCCGCACCCACCAGCTCTCGACGATCCAGCTGGACTTCCAGACCCCGCAGCGCTTCGACATCACCTACGTGGGCGCCGACAACGCGCGGCACCGCCCGGTGATGATCCACCGCGCGCTGTTCGGCTCGGTGGAGCGGTTCCTCGCGATCCTCATCGAGCACTACGCCGGCGCGCTGCCGACGTGGCTGATGCCCGAGCAGTTCCGCGTGCTCCCGGTCCGCGACGACCACGACGAGTACGCGAGGACCGTGGCGGCGCGACTGCACGCCTCGCTGCTGCGGGGCAAGACCGAGGAGGCGTCCGAGCCGCTCGGCGCGAGGATCCGGCGCGCGAAGCTCGAGAAGATCCCCTACGTGCTCGTCGTGGGCGACGACGACGTCGCGCACCGCACCGTCGGCGTCAACCGACGCGGGCTCGCGGACCCCGAGCGCGGCGTGGACCTCGAGGCGCTCGCGGCCGAGATCGCCGAGGAGGTCTCGACGCGCTCGATGCCCGAGGCGACGCGGACCTGATGCCCCTCGAGCGGCTCTTCGCGGGATGGCGCCGCCAGTACGTGGAGCAGGCGTCGGGCGAGCCCTCGGAGGGCGCCGGGTCCCCCTGCGTGTTCTGCGACCTCGCCGACGGGCCGGTCGACGACTCGACGGGCGTGGTCCACCTCGCCGAGCGGACCTTCGTCGTGCTCAACGCCTACCCCTACGGATCGGGCCACGTGCTCATCTGCCCGCGGCGCCACGTGGCCTCGGTCGCAGAGCTCGACGAAGGCGAGTCCCTCGAGCTGTGGGGCTCGGCGACGCTCGCACTGCGCGCCGTCGACGTCGCGTACCGGCCCGACGGGGCGAACCTCGGGGCGAACCTCGGACGGGCCGGCGGCGCGGGCATCCCGGGTCACCTGCACCTGCACGTGCTGCCGCGCTGGGGCGGCGACACCAACTTCATGACCGCCGTCGCCGAGACGAGGGTCCTGCCCGAGGCGCTCGAGGCGTCCTGGTCCAAGCTCGCCTCGGCGTTCGCCTCCCTCGGCTGACCCGCCGGGGGCGGGCCCTCCCGGGGCCGCGCCGCCCGGGAGGGGCATTTGTGCGCACGGCCACAGGCCGCGGGGGCACGGGACCTGCCCGGAGGCGATCTGGCCGGAACGCACGGTGCCCGGAGCGTCACCGGGACCGTGGGGAACCTCCAGTAGCATGTCGTGAACGGAGCAGCCCGGCTCGTCGACGACGGCGGGGCATGGAGGACCGATGTTTGACGGACGGTTCCGAAAGACCGTCGACAGGACCACGGAGCCGGTAGGGCGGGCTCTTCAGCGCGCAGGCGTCACCGCCGACGTGCTGACCGCGACTGGACTCCTCAGCGCCACGGGCGCAGCCGTCGCGATCGCGGTCGGCATGTTCCCGCTCGCGATCGGCCTGCTGATACTCACCGGGGCGCACGACCTGTTCGACGGCGCGGTCGCCAAGGCGTCGGGCACCACCTCGGTGCGCGGCGCGTTCTTCGACTCGGTCACCGACCGGATCACCGACGCGCTGCTGCTCGGGGGCGCGGCCTGGTACCTCCTCGACCACGGCGCCGGCCACATCGTGCTGCTGCCCTTCGCGATCCTCGCGGTCACCTTCCTCGTCTCGTACCAGCGCGCCAAGGCCGAGTCGCTCGGGATCCCGGCCAAGGGCGGGCTCATGGAGCGCGCCGAGCGCATGATCGTCCTCGGGGTCGCGCTGCTGTCGACGGCGATCTTCGTGCCGGTGCTGTGGGTGCTGCTCGGGCTCACGACGATGACCGCGATCGGCAGGTTCCAGAGGATCTGGGTTGCCGCAGGACGTCCGGCGCGCACCGCGCGGTCGCGCCGGCGCTCGTTCGTGCGCAGGCCCGAGGGAGCGGGCGCCAAGATGCAGGACCGCTCCCAGGCGGCGATGCTGCGCTGGCGCACCGCGCGCGACGAGGTGCGCACGCGCGCACTCGGCCGGCGCCAGGCGCGTGAGCACCGTCGCTCGGACCGCTCGCACCGCGGCGGCGCGTGAGCACCAAGGCACGGCTCCGCTCCTTCCAGCTCCTCGGCACGATCCTCGAGCGTCTCCCCGAGCGCCTCGACGTCGCGCTCGTCGAGGCCGCGTTCGGCGTCGTGGGCAGGACCGCGATCTGGCGGCGCACGGCGCTGCGCGACAACATCGCCGCGGCGCTCGGCGCCGACGAGGGGCCCCTCAACGACGGGCTGCTCGACCGCATGGCGGCGCGTGGCGCCCGCGGCTACGGGCGCTACTGGGCGGAGGGGGCCAAGCTCCCCGCGATGCGTCCCGAGGACGTCACGGCCCGCATCGTGTTCTCCGAGGGCGGCGAGCACATGCGCGACGCGGTCGCCGCGGGCAGGGGCGTGATCATGGTCCTGCCCCACGTCGGCAGCTGGGAGTGGGGCGGCGCGTTCCTCGCCGACATCGGATGGACCATGACGGCGGTCGCCGAGCGCCTCGAGCCGCCCGAGCTCTACGACTACTTCGTGCGCCAGCGTGAGCGCATGGGGCTGCGCGTCGTGCCGCTCGACGAGCGTGCCGGCGGCGCGATCGCACGGGTGCTGCGCGCCGGCGGCGTGGTCGGCCTGCTCGCCGACCGTGACATCCAGGGCAACGGGATCCCCGCGCGATTGCTCGGACGGGACGTGTCGGTGCCCGCGGGCCCCGCGATGCTCGCGATGCGCTCGGGGGCCACGCTGCTGTGCGCCGCGGTGTACTCGGGCCCCGGCGAGGACCACCACGTCGTGGTCACGCCCCCGGTGGACACCTCGCGGCGCGGCCAGCTGCGAGAGGACGTCGCCCGCGTCACCCAGGCGGTCACCGACGAGCTCGGCTGGCTGATACGTCGCGCACCAGAGCAGTGGCACGTGCTCCAGCGCGTCCTCGGCCCGGCGGCGTGAGCGACGCGACGGCGCGCATCGAGCGCGTCGCGCTCGTGAGCCCCTACGCCCTCAGCGTGCCCGGCGGCGTCCAGACCCAGGTCCGCGCCATGGCGCGGTCGCTCTCGGGCCGCGGCTACGACGTGACGGTGTGCTCGCCGGGCGTCGTGGACGAGGAGCTGGTCGCCGAGGGCGTCGCGCACGCGGCGGTCGGCGCCGTGGTGTCGCTCCCGGCCAACGGGTCCCGGGCGCCGATCACCTTCTCGCCCCGCGCCGTGCGCGCGTTCCGCTCGATCGCGGCCACGCTGCGCGCGGGCGTGGTGCACGTCCACGAGCCGTTCGCCCCGGTGGCCGCGTACGGCATCCTGCGCGACCACCGCCGGCCGATCGTCGCGACGTTCCATCGCGGCGGGGGAGGGCCCGCCTACCGGATCGGGCGCCCGGTGATCGCCCGGCTGTCGTCATCGCTCGACGTGGTCGTCGCGGTCTCCGAGCGCGCGGCGGCGACGATCGAGGCAGGCTCCTCGCTGCGCCCCGAGGTCCTCTTCAACGGCATCGACCTCGCGGCGGTCGACGCGGCCGCACCCTGGCCGACCACCGCGCCGACGGTGCTGTTCGTCGGGCGCCACGAGGAGCGAAAGGGGCTCGGCGTGCTGCTCGAGGCCATGTCCGCCCTGGAGATGCCCATCGAGTGCTGGATCGTGGGCAAAGGGCCCCTCACGGACTCGCTTCGCCAGCGCTTCGCGTCCGACGCCCGGCTGCGCTGGATCGGGGCATGCGGTGACGACGAGACGCGCGCGCGGATGCGCGGTGCCGACGTGCTGTGCGTGCCGTCGCTCGGCGGGGAGAGCTTCGGGCTCGTGCCGCTCGAGGGCATGGCGGCTCGGACCGCGGTCGTCGCGAGCGACATCGACGGGTACCGAGAGGCGACCGCGGGGCACGCGACGCTCGTCGCGCCCTCGGATCCCTCAGCGCTCGCCGCGGCGCTGCGCGCCGCGATTGAGCGACCGGCGCCGGCCCGAGTGCTCGACGCGGCCCGCGCGCACGCGGCGTCGTGGTCGGTCGACGCGCTGATGGACCGCTACGTGGAGCTCTACGCCGAGGCGACGCGGCGCTTCGGCGAGCGCCGCGCGGTTGGGTAGCCTTCGGATCGTGGCGCACCCTGACAGCACGGCGCCGGCCTGGAGCTCCCAGTACGGCGTGACCGACACGGAGCGCAAGGCCAACCGCCGCGTCGCCGTCGTGGTCCCGGTCCTCCCGTTCGTCGTGATCGTGCTGTTCGGCGCGATCGCGGGGGGAGTCGTCGCGGCCGCCGGCGGCCTCGGGCTCGGCGCGCTGATCCTCGGGGCGAGCGTCGTGCTCGGCGGGCTCATCGTGGTCGCGGGGATCCTCGCGGCCCCCGCGCACGTGGAGCGGCTGCTCGGCGCGCACCGGGTCCCCGACGGCACCGCACCGCGCGTCGAGAACCTCGTCGAGGGGCTGTGCGCGACGCTCGGCGTGGCGCACCCGCCCCTGTTCGTCGTCGAGGACGCGCGGGTCAACCTTGCGATGGTCGCGACGCCGACGGGCGCGGTGATGGTCGTGACCCGCGGGGTCCTCGAGGACCTCGATCTCATCGAGCTCGAGGGCATCGTGGCCCACGGGCTCGCCCACATGCGGCTCGACGACGTTCGCCGGGGGACCCTGGCCGCGACGATCCCGGCGTTCTTGGGCAACGACGCGATCCGCCACCGTCTCGCGGGCCGGGGGCGCCTGCTGCGCGCCGACGAGGTGGCCGCCGCCGCGGTGCGCTACCCCGTGGGGATCGCCGCGGTGCTCGAGCGCTGCGTGGGCCAGGACGCGCCCGCGGCCGGCTCGCTGTTCGCGACCGAGCGATTCGCGCGCACGCGGTGGCTGTGGTTCGACCCGCTCCCGGGCCTCGGCGGTGACGTGCTCGGCGAGCTCGACGCGCCCGCGGTGCGCGCCCAGGCGCTCGCAGAGTGGTGAGGCGCCCCCGGTAGGATCAGGGGATGCCAGATCACCCTTCTGACCGCGTCGTTGGCTCCACCAACGTCAAGCGAGGCCTCGCGGACATGCTGCGCGGGGGCGTGATCATGGACGTCGTCACCCCCGAGCAGGCCAAGGTCGCCGAGGACGCCGGCGCCGTGGCGGTCATGGCCCTCGAGCGCGTGCCCGCCGACATCCGCCGCGACGGCGGCGTCGCGCGCATGAGCGATCCCGAGATGATCAAGGGGATCCAAAGCGTCGTGACCATCCCCGTGATGGCAAAGGCCCGCATCGGCCACTTCGCCGAGGCCCAGGTCCTCGAGTCGCTCGGCGTGGACTACGTCGACGAGTCAGAGGTGCTCACCCCGGCCGACGAGGCCAACCACATCGACAAGTGGGCCTTCACGGTCCCGTTCGTCTGCGGCGCGACGAACCTCGGCGAGGCGCTGCGGCGCATCGGCGAGGGCGCGTGCATGATCCGGTCCAAGGGCGAGGCGGGCACCGGCAACATCGTCGAGGCGGTCCGCCACCTTCGCGACATCCTCGGGGAGATCCGGCGCCTCCAGCTCATGGACGAGTCCGAGGTCTACGCCGCGGCCAAGGACCTCCGCGCGCCGCTGGGACTGGTCCAAGAGGTCGCCGGCACCGGCGCGCTGCCCGTCCCGCTGTTCTGCGCGGGCGGGATCGCCACGCCCGCGGACGCGGCGCTGGTCCGCCAGCTCGGCGCGCAGGCAGTGTTCGTCGGGTCGGGCATCTTCAAGAGCTCGGACCCAGAGCGCATGGCCCGCGCGATCGTCGAGGCCACGACGCACTTCGACGACCCGGCCCTGGTGGCCAAGGTCTCCACCGGGCTCGGCGCCGCGATGCGCGGCGAGGAGCTGGGCGAGCTCACCGAGCGCCTCGCGACCCGCGGCTGGTAGCGATGCGCGTCGGGGTGCTCGCACTCCAAGGCGACGTCGCCGAGCACTCGCGCGCACTCCGCGCACTCGGCGTCGAGGCACGCGGCGTGCGCACGCCCGACGAGCTCGACGAGGTCGACGCGATCGTGCTGCCGGGGGGAGAGTCCACCGCGATCGCCCACCTGCTCGTGACCTCCGGGCTGCTCGGCCCGCTGACGGAGCGCCTCGCGGGCGGGATGGCCGCCTTCGGGACGTGCGCGGGACTCGTGCTGCTCGCCTCGTCGATCACCGACGGCCGCGACGGCCAGCCCGCGCTCGGGCTCTTGGACGTCACCGTGCGGCGCAACGGCTACGGCCGCCAGGTCGCGTCGTTCGAGACGAGCTGCGAGGTCGACGGGATCGGCGAGGTGCCCGCGGTGTTCATCCGGGCGCCGAGGGTCCTCGCGGCAGGACCCGGCGCCGAGGTCCTCGCGACCCTCGACCTCGGCGACGGCCCGCACCCGGTGCTCGTGCGGCAGGGGTCGGTCATGGGCTGCTCGTTTCACCCCGAGCTGACGGGGGACCGACGGCTGCACGCGGCGTTCCTGGAGCTCGCCGCTTCCGGGGCCGTCTCTGGGCCCCACTAGCATCGTCCGCCGCGTCGATGAGGAGGATGAGATGTCCGGCCACTCGAAGTGGGCGACGACCAAGCACCGCAAGGGAGCGCAGGACAAGGCGAGGGCGAAGCTGTTCGCCAAGCTGATCCGACAGGTCGAAGTCGCGGCCCGCGAGGGTGGCGGGGACCTCAACTCCAACGCGACGCTGCGCACCATGTACCAAAAGGCCCGGGACGGCTCGGTGCCCCTCGACACGATCGAGCGGGCGATCAAGCGCGGCACCGGCGAGCTCGATGGTGTGCGCTACGAGGCCGTGACCTACGAGGGCTACGGTCCCGGCGGCATCGCGGTGCTCGTCGAGTGCCTCACCGACAACCGCAACCGCACCGGCGCGGAGATGCGCAACGTGTTCTCCAAGCACGGCGGGTCGATGGCCGAGCCCGGGGCGGTCGCCTGGCAGTTCGAGCGCAAGGGGGCGATCGAGGTCGGTCGCGACGTGGACGAGGACCGCCTGATGGAGCTCGCCATGGACGCGGGCGCCGAGGACCTGAGCGCGGACCCCGACGGCTTCTCGATCACGACGGCGCCCCACGACCTCAACACGGTCAAAGAGGCCCTCGAGGCGGCCGGGGTGGGCGTGAAGAACGCCGAGCTCACGATGCTGCCCACGACGAGCATCGAGGTCGCCGAGGAGTCCGAGGCCAAGAAGGTCCTGCGCCTCATGGACGCGATCGACGACCACGACGACGTCCAGAACGTCCACTCCAACTTCGACATCCCCGAGGCCGTCCTCGCCGCCTACGACGGCTAGGTCGGGTCGCCCGGCGCGGCGGTCGGGTCGGGTACAGTCGAACACATGTTCGTACTCGGGATCGATCCCGGCCTGACGCGGTGCGGCTACGGGCTCGTGACGCGCTCCTCGGACCCGAGGTCGTTCCGCGCGGTGGCGGCCGGCACGATCGAGACGGCGCCCGAGGCGCCCGTCGAGCGACGTCTCGCCGAGCTGCTCGGCTCGCTCACCGAGCTGCTCGAGGAGTACGACCCCGCCGTCGTGGTGGTCGAGCGCGTGTTCTTCCAGACCAACGTGCGCACTGCCACGGGGGTGGCCCAGGCCTCGGGGATCGCGCTCGCCACGGCCGCCTCCCACGGCTGCGAGGTCGCCCAGTACACCTCCAACGAGGTCAAGCTCGCCGTCGCGGGCTACGGGGCGGCGACCAAGCGCCAGGTCCAAGAGATGGTCGCGCGCCAGTGCGGGCTTCACGCCCCGCCGGGCTCGCCCGACGCGGCGGACGCCCTCGCCCTGGCGGTGTGCCACCTCGTCGGTGCGTCGCTTCGCGCGGCGGTGAGCGCCGCGGAGGCCCGGCGGTGATCGGCTCGCTGCGCGGCGTGCTGAGCGCCCGGCTGCCCGACGCCACGGCCATCGTCGACGTCGGGGGCGTGGGCTACCGGGTGGTCATGACGCCGCGTGCGCTCGCTGCGGTCCAGGTGGGCGCCGAGGTCGACGTCGCGGTGCACACCCACGTCCGCGACGACGCGATCGTGCTCTACGCGTTCTTGGAGCCGCGCGAGCGCGACTGCTTCGAGGGCCTCATCGGCGCGCCCGGGGTGGGCCCGACCCTCGCGATGGCGATCCTCGCGACGCTCGGGCCCGACGCGCTCACCACCGCGCTCGCCACCGACGACGTCGACTCGCTGTGCGCGGTGCCCGGCGTCGGGCGCAAGACCGCGGCGCGCCTGCTGCTCGAGCTGCGCGGCAAGCTCCCCACCGAGCTCGAGGCGCCCTCGGGCGTCGAGGGCGCCTCGGTGCGCGTCGAGGTCCGCGGCGCGCTCTCCGAGCTCGGCTACGGCCCCGAGGAGGTCCGCCGCGCGCTCGAGCAGCTCGACGACACTCAGAGCGTGGAGGACGCCCTGCGACAGGCGCTGCGCGTGCTCTCGAGGCGATGAGCGCCAAGCGACGCGAGCTGCTCGGCGGCGACGCCCGCGAGGGGGCGGGCGACGAGGACGCGGCACCTCGGGCATCCGAGGCGCCGCGACCGTTGGACCCGGTGGCCACGGGCGGCGAGGAGGGCGACGAGGCGAACCTGCGTCCGAGGACGCTCAGGGAGTTCACCGGCCAGCCCGATTTGGTCGAGCACCTCTCGATCGTGCTCGAGGCCGCTCGGCGTCGGGGCCTGCCGCCGGACCACCTCTTGTTCGCGGGCCCGCCGGGGCTGGGAAAGACGACCCTCGCGGGCATCGTCGCCCAGGAGATGGGCGTGGGCCTGCGCGTCACGTCGGGCCCGGTGCTCGCGCGCGCGGGCGACCTCGCCTCGACGCTGACGGACCTCCAAGAGGGCGACGTGCTGTTCATCGACGAGATCCACCGCCTCGCGCGCACGGTCGAAGAGGTGCTCTACCCCGCGATGGAAGAGGGCCAGCTCGACGTGATGCTGGGCAAGGGGCCGACCGCGCGATCGCTGCGCCTCGACCTCCCGCGGTTCACCCTCGTCGGTGCGACGACCCGCACGGGGCTCGTCGCGGGCCCCTTGCGCGACCGATTCGGGTTCGTCGGGCGCCTCGAGCTGTACGACGCGAGCGACCTCGAGCGCATCGTCACGCGCTCGGCGCGCCTGCTCGGGATCGCGATCACCCCGGGCGGTGCCGAGGAGATCGCCCGGCGCTCGCGCGGCACCCCACGGATCGCCAACCGGCTGCTGCGCCGGGTCCGCGACGTCGCCGAGGTCCGCGCGCAGGGCGAGATCACCGCGAGCGTCGCCACCGAGGGCCTCGAGCTGTTCGGCGTCGACGAGCTGGGCCTCGACAAGCTCGACCGCGCCATCTTGGAGATCCTCGTGGTCCGCTTCGACGGCAACCCCGTCGGGCTCACGACGCTCGCCCACGCCGTCGGGGAGGAGACCGAGACCGTCGAGGAGGCCTACGAGCCGTACCTCATCCGCCAGGGTCTCTTGCACCGCACCCCGCGGGGACGCGTCGCGACGGACCGCGCCTTCGCGCACCTCGGCGTGGCGCGGGGCGACGGTCGGCTCCTGTAGGCCTGTACAGGGCTTCGGGACCCGCCTCGGCTAGGGTTCCCGAGGTCCTAACGGGAGGAGCGTTGCCGCAGATGGCGCATGTGCAGATGGTGCTGGTCACCCTCGCAACGTCCACGAAGGCGAAGTCCTCGGGCTCCTACACGTTCCTGATCCTCATCGCGCTGTTCGGTGTCTTCTACTTCCTCGTCATCCGCCCGCGGTCCCAGAAGCAGAAGGCGGCGCGCGAGCAGGTCAAGAAGGCGGGCATCGGCGACGAGATCTCCACGATCGGCGGTCTCGTCGGCACGATCGTCGCCGAGGAGGGCGACCGGGTCACGATCTCGACGGGCAACGGCACCGAGCTCGTCTTCTTGCGCCAGGCGATCCGCGGGAAGATCGAGCCGGCGAACCCCGCGGAAGCGGCGGGCGCCGAGCCCCACGACGATCCGATCTCCTACGGCCCCGAGGGCATGGACGACGAGCCGCACGCAGACGGCGAGCCCCCCGCAGACGGGGAGCCCGAGACCAAATGACCGCCGTCCCCGGAGGCGGCCGTCGCCAGCGCGGCCTCGTCATCAGCCTCCTGCTCATCTTGATCATCTCGTTCGGCTCGCTGTTCGCGACCCTGCTCGCGGGCTGGTCCCCGAAGCTCGGCCTCGACCTCGCGGGCGGCACCCAGGTCGTCCTCACGCCGGCGAACGGCGCGAAGGTCCCCAAGAGCCAGCTCAACGAGGCCGTCACGATCATCCGCAACCGCGTCGACGGCCTCGGCGTCTCCGGCGCGATCGTCGAGGTCCAGGGCAACCAGATCGTCGTGCAGGTCCCCGGCGTCAAGAACGGCCGCCAGATCCTCGCCGAGCTCGTCACGACCGCGCAGCTGCTGTTCCGGCCGGTCGAGTGCTTCGCGAACCCCTACACCAAGCCCACCGGCAAGGTGAAGCCCGGCAACCCCCAGAACCTCCCGAACTGCGCGTCGGCCTCCCTGCTCACCTCGACCAACCTCCAGGTGACGCCCAACCAGAACCTCGCAGCGGGCTACTCGTACAACACGAACATCCCCGTCGACACCCAGTTCGACCGGTACCCCTCGACGCCGCCGAAGTTCGACAACCCGCTCAAGTCCGTGCTGCTTCCGGGGCTTCCCTCGGCGGGCACGGGGCGCTACGTGATGTTCCCCGCGGTGATGACCGGGCAGGCGGTCGCCTCGGCGAGCGTCGCCCAGGACGCCACCGGCGCGTGGGTGGTCAACTGCACGCTCACCCCGACCGGCTCCGCGCGCTGGGACCAGGTCACCAAGCTGTACTTCCACGAGTTCATGGGCATCGAGCTCGACGGCGTCGTGCAGTCCGCGCCGCTGATCTACCCGACCCAGACCACGTGGAGCTCGTTCGGCGGCCAGGTGTCGATCTCGGGCAACCTGACCCAGTCCGACGCCAACGCGCTCGCGACCGCGCTGCAGTACGGCTCGCTCCCGGTCAAGCTGACCCCGCTCAACTACCAGGTGATCAGCCCCACGCTCGGGCACGCGGCGCTCGTCGCGGGCCTCGGCGCGGGCCTCGCCGGACTGCTGCTCGTCATGCTCTACGTGCTCTTCTACTACCGCCTCCTCGGGCTGGTGGTGCTCACGGGCCTCGCGGTCACCGGCGCGATCCTCTGGGCGCTCATCGCCGCGCTCGGGCAGACCTCGGCGGCGCCGAGCTTCGACCTCGCGGGCGTCACGGGCCTGATCGTGTCGATCGGCATCACCGTTGACAGCTACATCGTGTACTTCGAGCGGCTGAAGGACGAGACGCGGTCGGGCCGCAGCGTGCGAACGTCGCTCGACCGCGGCTTCGCCTCGGCCTGGCGCACCGTCCTGGCCGCCGACACCGTCTCGCTGCTCGCCGCGGTGCTGCTGTACTTCCTCGCGATCGGCTCGGTCAGGGGCTTCGCGTTCTTCCTCGGCCTCTCGACGCTGCTCGACATCATCGTGACCTGGTTCTTCACGCGGCCGGCGGTCACCCTGCTCGGCAGGAACGACACGCTGACCTCGATGCGCGGCATCGGCGTCGCCCGCGGCCTCGCGGTGACCACGGGGGCGCCCGCATGAGCGACGAGCTCGACCCGATGGACCAGATGGACCTCGACGAGGTCGTCGAGGAGATCGACCTCGAGACCTCGACCACGACGACCCAGCGCGCGAAGATGGGCCCGTTCCGCCGCCTCTAC
>Ga0209698_10003240_pt1 | contig 18201 bp, 15 predicted proteins | sample LitLauG_LLR_2012_FD_187203 | JGI IMG/M metagenome (GOLD analysis project Ga0209698, IMG submission 187203) | Freshwater sediment microbial communities from Pennsylvania, USA - Little Laurel Run_MetaG_LLR_2012 (SPAdes) (version 2) | ecosystem: Environmental > Aquatic > Freshwater > Creek >...
TGACCGCAGCGAAGTACTTGGACGAACTGGTGGCAGGTGGCATCTTGGAGAAACGCAAGATCGGAAGGAGTAATTACTACATTAATGTTCCCCTCTTTAAAATCTTGACCGGGACGGAGCAGACGTGACGCGTGCCCGTTGGAGCGACAGATTGACCGCCCACACCGAAGGCAACTACAGGGTCACACGCAGAGCATAGCCAGTGCGCTATTGGTGGGCTAACCAGAGTTCGCGCGCTTCCTTGTAGGACAGCTTGTAGTCTCACCTGTGGCTCATGAGGAGTCGTTGCAACGAATGGGCATCCGGCGCAGCGAGAAGCTCAATGTCGGAGCCTTCTCTGAGCAGCAGCGCCGGTTTCTGGATTACCATCGGCAGAACGTGTTTCGCGAGGCCGTTGTTCGGCGCTAACGTAAGCGACGAGGACGGTATTGGACGGCGCTGGACTTGCGCTGAGGGTCGTAAGCACAATCATACTTCAGCGAGCAAGCGTCTGCGGTCTCAACGGGCCGCCTCTACCGCTTGCTCAGGAATCGAATTTCTTCCGAGTTCAAGCAAAAGGGCAACGTTCGGGGCAGCCGAGTTGCGCCGAATTGCAGAAATACTGGCGATTCCAGCTAGATTCTTCCCAGTGAGATTCCACCCCTGGCCACCATTAAATCAATCAGTTAGAAGTGCCTCTAAGTCTGGAATTTCTGCGTGGCAGCGCCTTGCTACCGACCATTCGTCCGCGCGCGCGGTCGGCGCGTGAAAACTCAGTGCGAGACCTAGACCAACGGTAGCAGTCATCGCGGTTATAGCTTTCATGATGGTTCCTCGATACCTTTTAACGCAATCCACAACGGCTTCGTGCGCGTCTCTTCGGTCGATAAATTTGCTGGCTCCTCTGCCCTCAACCTACACCCGGTTACCTGAACCGTCACTGAAGGCCGCAACACGCAACACTCCTTAGTCAGAACCGAATCCCAAACTCAACGGGGACATATTCAATCGGCTGTGATCCCAATAGTCGGTGATAGCCGACCTCGACGAAGTAGGCCGCCCGGAAGTACGCTGGAAACTCGATGCCAACGCCCGCGTCCCAGCCGGCCCGTGTGCGATTGTCCTCATAAACCAGGTTGTCGCCGACGAATACACCAAAATCACAATATCCAAAATACGGATCGCAAAAGTCGCCCTGGAAAAGGGCCGTCTGCGTCAGTTGCAGGCTTTCGTGGTAAATGCCCAACTGGGCAAATCCGTACGCGCGCGACCGGCCAACGAACGGCACAGTATAGGAAGGCCCCAGAGCAAACGAAAAGAATTGTCCGGTGCCAGAATCGACCTGCACTCCCGTCACAGCCGTTCCATAGTTGAGAAACTGATTTGTCGCCTCGTGAGCGCTTAAGCTGACATCTCCGCGAAGACCCAGCGGACCTGCGTTCGGAGCGTACGTAAACCCGCCAGAGAGCACGAAACCACCCTGCAAATAATCGGCGATCTGTCCTCCAGGAGCGCTGTAGCCACCGGAGACGTGCCACGTGATCGGACTTTGACCGGCATATTCGCCTGAATCGGCGAACGCCGTCGAACTCATCCCTAACCAGCAACCCCAGACCGTCACTGCCACGATCGTAGACTTAATTGCCGCACACGCCTTGTTCATTGCTTCACCTCGTGGCTGACACATGGAGCTGCTCCGCCATTTAGAAGGTTAGCGCAACGCCGCCACGTCCGAATACTGCACTGATCCTGAGGGCAGCGCGGCCCCGCCGCTGATCGCGTTGAACAAGTTTCGCCGGATAACCCTACGATGGCGATGAGATTCACATATGAGATCCGGTCCACAGATTCACCACTTGATACAGGTGTGTGCCTGATGAACATCATCGTGATCGGCCGCCGACTGCTCGCTTGACGCAGCGCCTGTGACGTCCAATAGACGCCGTTTGATGTACGCTTCGTGTCGGAACCTCCGCTAGCCTGTGAAGATTTGACCTCTTTCACCTCAGTCACTTTGATGCCACTGGCCACGTTCTCCGCTGCCAACACACATGGCTATCGGGAGCAGCATAACGATGCTGCCGAAGTCAGTCGACCCCGAAAACTTTACCACGACGGATTGAGCACTATCGACGGGTGCAGCACCCACCGCCAGACACATCTGTCCGCTGCCACCGCCGCCTCGGCCTGGAGAGGTCAAGTCGTAGTCGAAGAGTCCTTCGTCACGTCGGTGACGACCTTGCCGTCTTTGACCGGCAACGAGGCACCGGGGTCCTCGTTCATGTGCACGTGATGCCGCTGCCCTTTGTATTCGTACACCACATCGAATCCCGCCGGCTCTTCTTTTCGATCGTAGGCTGCGCTACAGCGCCGTTCTGTAACCGTGTAGGTATCGTCGTCCTGGGTCTTCTTCTGAATCCTATTGCCAGCGTAGCCGCCGGCCGCCGCACCGGCAACGGTCGCCAGCGTCTTCCCGTTGCCGCCGCCGACCTGGTGGCCGAGAACACCGCCTACCAGCGCTCCGATTCCGGTGCCGATCAATCGTTCATGGTCCTGGACCGGCTTAGTATGGGTGACTTGCTCATCGTGGCATTCCTGCCTGGGAATCCTCACCGTTCGCGTCAATGGCCTGGCACTGACAACCTTGGCAGAATGGGCCGTCTCATAGATACGGTAGCCCGCCACCGCACTACCCGCTGTCACGACTATGGCGCCTGTTAGCGCGCCTGTCACAAAGGATATCTTCATCGATCACTCCTCATTGCTGCCTACACCCACCGCTGCATTCATAAATTGCAACGAACCGGCCTGGGATTATCACGCCGGGTGCGCTGCAGCGTTAGCTGTCGGGAACTCGCAACATCGAAAAGTCCTGCGCCTTGGCGCGGTTTGCGCAGGGTAGCTATGCGCCGCCGTTTTCCGAGCGGCGCTGCGTCACATTTCGGACCACTGACGGATTAAAAGCTATTCATCAGCACGAACGACGATGCATGCATCAGGCGTATTCTCCGCCCAGGGACCCGCTCGCAAACGGTCCGAAGCGACAAGCCCGGAATCCACGTCGATTTGAGCCCGTCCCTCCCCGGATATGTCTACGCTCGACTCCGCCGCGTGCGCTCTCACCCGGGCGCGCCTACCGTTGTCGCCCGTCCTGCCCTTCATTCCTTCGCGGGTACGCGGGTAGCGGTGGACGCGCCTGCTGCATGCGGGGACTGGCGGCCGGATACCCCTGTGGCGCACGCTGCCCGCTCCAGCCTGGTGGCATAGCGGGCGGGCCATAGGCACGGCTGGGCGGAGCCGCAGGTGCATGCCATGATTCCGCATTGGGCCCGCGCGCGTAATTCAGCCGACCCTCGCTCGGCTGATTCCACGGTGTGGCCGGCGACCGCGCACCGAGGTTCGAATACGGCTGCGTCGCGGGCACACGGTACGCACTCGGCGGTGCCCCGATGACGGCGCCCGAAGAGTACGCTTGCCGGTTCTGGCGACTTTGCCCTGCCGACTCATAGGGTGTGCGCGCACCCCGCGGCGTGGCCCATGATGGTCGGTCGGTGCGCGCCGGCATTCCGGGCGAACGTGCATTGTTCATCGGGGTGGGCGCATGCGCCCCGCGGCCGCCGCCATTTTCGAATCCGTGGTACATGTTGGGCGGCGGTGCGGAACTCGGACGTGCCGCCACGATGCCGCTTCCGCCGAACACGCCCGGACGCGCCGTGGCCGCGATCGGCGGTCGACCATGGTTAAACGATGCAAGCATGCCGGGAGTCGTCCGGGCCTGCAGCGCCTGCGATTGCTGCGGCAGTGTCCAGCCACGATGCGGTTCATGCTGCGCAAGCAGTTCCGAGCCGGTCGGACGGGCGCGTACCCCCTCGCGTCCGTTGAAACTCGTGCGCTCGTCCCCGTAACGGTTGACGACGGCATTGGCGTAGATGTTTGCGACGTGAAGGTTGGCGACGTTGGCGGCAGCCCGGTTGTAATAGAAATCCCGGTCGCGCCAGTAGCCGCCGACGAAGCCGGTGCCAAAGTACCCGAAGCCGTAGTTGATGCCACCGTAGAATCCAACGTGCGACGCCCAATAACCGGCGTGCCACCCATACTCATCGTCGTCGCCTTCCGACCAGTAGCCCGGCGTCCACAGCATTCCTGGTGCGGGCGCGTACACCCAGGTCCCCGGTACCCAGTAGTAATCGTAGGCGTCGTCATCATAGGCCCAATACCCGGGTGTCCAGATGTAGCCCGGCTCCGGGCATGGGGGCTGGGCATAGATGGGCAGCGGCGGCGGTGGAAAGCCGACAGAGATGCCGATGTCGAACGAGTTCGCTTGAGATGCAAGGGGCAAGGCCAGCGCGCTCAACAGCAGCAGAAATGAACGGATAAGGTGTTGGGTTTTCATGGCGTCTATTCCGTCATTGGAATCCGTAGCCGTAGGCTGGGATCAGGCGGCGCTGCAGCCGCGTGCCGGCGAGCCGATGATCCTGGCAGCGAAGCGTAAGGAGGCCGCGTTGATGCCAGGCCGTGTCATCGTCGACGCCATTAAGGCATGATTCCCGAGTGTCGCACAGGGCATGGGTATAGACCACGTGGAGTATTCTTGCATGATGCCGATTGTCCCCGATTGCGGCTGAATGAGGCCTGAAGAGAGCACCGAGCGCAGGCCCCTTGGCGCGTCATTGTGGATTGCGTCTCAGTTCTCGACCGCTCGCGGTTTCAACCCCAATTCTTTAAAATCGGATCGCAGATCAATAACGCCCACTTGCTGAAGATGGCATCCGAGCCAAGCGCGGGGTCAATACAAGGAGACACACGGCATGAAGGCCATGTTGAAGCCAATCCTCGTCGCTGTGATCGCGAGCGCGATCGTCTTGAGTGCTTGTGAAACCCTGCAGGAAGCCTCGACGAGCCCGGACTATGCCAAAACCCGTCGTGACGCGGGCTATGGGGCGGCCGGTGGGGCGGTGATTGGTCTACTCACCCATGGGGATAAGCTGCAGAACGCGTTGATTGGCGCCGCGCTTGGTGGCATTGCCGGTGGTGCGGTGGGGAACTACCAGGACCGACAGGAGCGCAAACTGCGCGAGCAGCTCGCCGGGACCGGGGTCGGTGTAGTGCGCCAGGGCGATAATCTCACACTCAACATGCCCGGCAACATTACCTTCAACACAAACAGCGCCGATCTCAGCGCGAACTTCTATCCGATCTTGGATCAAGTCAGCGGTACGCTTCTGGAGTACGGAAACACCATCATCGAAGTGGCGGGCCACACCGATTCCACCGGCAGCGCCGCCTATAACCAGGCACTGTCCGAGCGGCGCGCGCAGTCGGTGGCTGCGTATTTGACCAGCCGCGGGGTCAGGCAGCAGCGACTCATGGTGGTCGGCGATGGCGAGAACCATCCTGTCGCCACCAACGCCACGGCGGAAGGCCGCCAGCAGAATCGCCGCGTGGAACTCACGATCGTCCCGGTCGAAAAGAAATCCTGAAAGCGCTCCATCGCCAATCACGGGCTCGAGCATTTCAACGCGTGCCGCCCTGCAACAGCGGGCCTCAATGCAGATTACCCTGTCTGCAGTTGGCGACAGAACAGCGTCGATCGGGGGTTGAATGGGAGCGTTGATAACGCGATCACAGTGTTTAGGTCGGCACCCTTTAGACTTCGCCGTACGAACGCCCCACATCGATCCAGGCCGCGCAAAGCGAGCTCTTAAAGGAGTATGCAGTTATAAAAGGTTTGTTGTTCGCCGCGCTTGCCGCCGCAGGGGCGGTACCCGCGTTCGCCGATGACGTCAGCGTCTCCATTGGCATCAATCGTCTGGGTTTCTATGGCCAGATTAACTTGGGTCAACTGCCGCCAACGGCACTGATCTATGCGCAGCCCGTCGTAATCCAGCGTGCGCCGGAGGTCGTCGTCGCGGATCCGATCTATCTCCACGTTCCGCCGGGCCATGAGAAGCACTGGCGCAAGCATTGTGCAGAGTACGACGCCTGCGGTCGGCCAGTGTATTTTGTGCGCGAGGACTGGTACCAGCAAGAGTATGTGCCCCATCACCATGATCGGGACGACGAGGATCGCGGCGAACGTGGCCATCACGATCGAGGACACGGGCATGGCCATGGTGAGGGTCGCGACCATGAGGATCGGGACGACTGATTCAATGGCGCCACGGTACCGGAACGCCGAACGGCGACATGGCGATACGTTGGGCTTCCCTTGCAGCACTGACCTGTCATTCGTGACGCCGCGTTCGGCTGTGCTCCGCGTGATGACTTGAGGTCGTGTACGGGACACTACGGAAGTCGGATCTCCAGCGGCCGCAATGCCACCGCACCGTTCAAGTCGGCGTTGCCTCTGGTGTCGCATCTCCAAATGTACCGAAACGCAACGCCAAAGCGGGCAGCACGAGCAAGTTCAAGGCGGTCGAGCTGACTAATCCGCCCAGGATCACAATCGCCATCGGCCCTTCAATCTCCTTGCCGGCTTCACCCGACTGCAAGGCAATGGGCAGCAGGGCCAGGGCGACGACAAGGGCCGTCATCAGAATGGGCACCAGCCGCTCGGTCGCGCCTCGAATGGCGGTCTGCATAGTCCAAGCCATTCCCTCCCTCGACACAAGCTCTTCATAGTGGGATACGAGGAGAATGGAATTTCGGGCACTGACGCCAAACAGCGCGATGAAGCCGATCAGCGATCCCAGCGACAACGATCCGCCGCTTAAGGCCGCGGCCACGACGCCTCCGGCCAGGGCGAAAGGAATATTGGCCAGCACCAGCACCATGTTGAGCGCGTGCTCGAAGACCAGCGCCAGCAAGACCAGAATGATCACCAGCGCAACGGTGGCGTGCAGGAGCAGTTCGCGCCGCGCCGTCGCCTGCGCCTCGGCCTCTCCGCCGAATTGGAGGGACATACCCGCAGGGAGATGCAGTTGTTGCGCAAGCCGGCCTTTGACCTCCGCAACAAAGGACACCAGATCGCGCCCTTGGACGTTGCAGGTCACCTGGCGGCGCCGAAGCGTTCCCTCGTGCTCCACCACGAAGCGGCCAGCGGTCGACTCCACGCGTGCCAGTTCCCGCAACGGCAGCCGCACGCCATCGGCGTTTTGAATGAACAGCCCCCCGATCCGTTCCGGATCGCCCCGGGTCTTGGGATCGAGTATGGCGGTGACGTCCACAATGCGATTGTGGTCATACACTTGCGCGACCGTCGCCCCCTGATAGGCTGTCTGCACGGCGTCCAGGACGCTCAAGGGTTGAAAGCCGAATTGCCGGAGCCGATCCTCGCGCAGGCTGACGGTAACTTCGGGAGAACCGGATTGGGCCTGCAGAAAGACATCCGCCGCGCCCGGTACTGCTGCAAGGATCTGGCGGGCTTCCTCCGCCTTGCGATCCAGGGCGCCGAGATCATCACCAAACAGGTTAACGACGACCTCGCCGCGCGCACCGGAGAGGACTTCCTCAATCCGCTCAGCCAGAAAGGGCGTCACCGCAAAGGCGATCCCCGGAAACTCTCGCAACGAGGAGCGAAGGTCGTCTTTAACCTTGTCCTCGGACTTCCCGCCTCCGGCCCACAGTTCCACGTGCAGTTCGCTGTACTCCGGCCCCGCGATATCCTCGCCCTGCTCGGCACGGCCCACCTCCTGAGAGACGGATTGGATGTCCGGACTCTTCAGCAGTTCCCGGCTTATAGCGGCCCCGACCTTGAGCGATGCGCCGGTGGAGGAGCCTGGCGCCAGCGTCATCCGGACAATGTAGTGCCCTTCCTTGAAGTCCGGCAGGAACTCCCCACCAAGGAACGGTAGCGCGGCGGCGGCCGCCACACAGGCGGCGGCTGTGAACGCCACGACGGCGGTGGAATGTCGGGCGATGAACTCGAGGGCCCGGTGGTGTTGTCGCTTGAGCCACGCGATGTAAGGCGGTTCACGGGTGTCCAGACGCGGGAGCAGCGCGTAGCACAACGCCGGGGTGAGGGTGAGGGCCACGAGGAGCGAGGCAAACGTGGCGAGCAGAAAGGCCACGGCGAGCGGCGCAAACAGCCGACCGTTGATGCCCGACATCATGAGCACGGGCCAGAACACTACAGCCACGATAAAGGTCGCATACACGATCGGGCTGCGGACTTCCAGAGTCGCGTGGAGCACGATGGAGAAGACGGACTGCCGATTGCCCTCGTCGCGGCTCTCACGCAGGCGACGCCAGACGTTCTCGAGTCCGATGATGGCATCATCGACGACCACGCCAATCGAGATGGCAAAGCCCCCGAGCGTGATCGTATTCAGTGAGGCGCCGAAGGCATTGAGCGCGATCACGGCGGTGAGCAACGACAGCGGGATCGTGATGAAGGCGATGAAGGCGCTCCGTAGATTCGCCAGAAAGGCGAACAGCACCACGATGACCAAGAAGCCACCGATCGCGAGCGACTTGTTGATGTTATGAATCGAGGCCTCGATGAAATTGGCAGGGCGAAACAGCGCCGGATGCAACGTCACGGATTCGGCCGAGAACAAGGGCTTCATCTCCTGGAGCGCCTTTTCAACGGCGCGGGTCACCTCAAGCGTGTTGGCGCTGTATTGGCTGTGCACCATCATGATGACGCCCGGTTTCCCGTTCACCAGACCCTCGCCCACCTTGGGTTCTGGCCCGTCGACCACCGTGGCCACGTCCTTCAGTCGGACACTGGATCCGTTCCGATGCGCCAGCACCACGCCGCCCAGCGCGTCGGCACTCAAGGGCTGCCCTTTCGTGCGCAGCATGATCCGCTGGTTCTCATTCTCGATGAACCCAGCGCCTCGTATACCCGTGGCATTGCGTGCCGCCGCCAACAGGTCATCGAGAGCGAGGTCGTACGCGAGGAGCCGATCGGGCTTGAACTGAATCTGCAGCTGTCGCATCTCGCCGCCAAAGATCTCGACTCGTGCCACACCGGGAACACCCAACAGCCGTTGCCGTACGACCCACTCGGCGAAGGTGCGCATCTGCATGGGCGTGCGCTCATCCGAGGTCAGGCCCACCGTCATCATCAGGCTGGTTGACGAGGCCAGCGCACCCATCTGCGGCAGATGCACACCGGCGGGCAGGGCGGTGCCCAGCGTCGTGAGGCGCTCCCCCGTCAACTGGCGCGCGCGAAAAATATCGGTACGATCGCGAAACACCACGGTCACGACCGAAAGGCCCTGAATCGATTGCGAGTACAGGGACTGCAACTCCGGGGTGCCGTTCAATCCGTACTCAATCGGACGCGTGACCAGCGCTTCCACCTCTTCGGCGGACAGACCCGGCGCCTCGGTCTGAATCACGATTCGCGGCGGCGCAAACTCCGGAAACACGTCGAGCTTGGTCTGCGCGGTGACGTAGACTCCGTAGCCGGCGAGCAGCGCGCCGAGTACGAAAATGACGCCTCGAGCGCGCAGTGAGAATTCAACGATTCGCTTGAGCATGTCCGCCGGTAGCCGCCAGGGTAATCAGTCGCCCAGACTCAGTTGGCCACTGAGTTCGGTCGACAAGAGCAGCTGCGCACCGTCGGTCACAGCGCGATCGCCGGGCTTCAGTCCGTCCACAGCGAGCCAGCCTCCCTCGACGGGGTGCGTCAGCATCACGGCGACTCGGCGGAACGTCGACTCGTCGGATTGAAGATAGATCCACGTGGCGCCCGCGTACCGAAGGAGGGCGGATTGAGGCACCAATACACCGCGCAACGGTGAACCCGCTTGCGCGAGGTAGCCGATCACGGAGGCTCGCGCGGGAAGACGAAGGCTGTTGTCTCGCGTGAGATACAGCAACCCTTCACTTTGCATCTGGGGGTCGGTAGTGGGGGCAAGGCCAAGGAACGCGGCCGGCATGGAATGAGACTCGTCGGCAAGTCCAATAAGTCGGGCCGCGCCCGGGGAGCCCGCAATCTCTTCCCCCGCGGGCAAGTCGATACGCGCGATCACGCGATGCTGCGAGGTCAAATCCCGAACCAGGGAGGGCAGATCGGGCCGATCGGAGACGGCTATACCCCATGCCAGGGCAATGCGCTGACGCGTCGACTGCACGAGCAGGCGATCGCGCGTGGTGGCCGCCTCGGCCGCCTGCAGGGCGCGCAAGGACGCATTATTGCCTTCCTGCAGGGCTCGCACACGCGCGGATTCTTGTGCGGAGGCCGTTGCGCTGGCCTGAGCGGTCGCCCATTCCGTCACGAGCTCGGCGAGCGGTGTGGGATCGAGCACGTGTCCATAACCCTTGAGCTCCGGGACGACGGCGATGGCCTTCAGGGGCTCTGCTTTGAGCTGCAAGCGCTGTTGCGTTTGCCGATCGAGTTTGACCACTCCGGGGAGGCCGCCGGGCAGAGGCACTCCCGCTTCCTTCGACGGACCGCCCGGCGCGTCGTCATCCTTGTCGACGGACTTTGAACAGCTGCCCAGGAGCATGGCCAGCAGCGCGACGGCCAGTGCGCCGCACCGTCGGCCAGACCGCTGCAGCGAGCCCGCGTAGGAGGAAGACGATGAACACGACGCTGTCATGGAAGAACACCTGCTCTTCGGGTCACTGCGGGGATCTTTGGGTGGATTCAAGCTGCCGTTGCAGGGCATGGGCCTGGTCGGGTGCCCCGAGGGGGCGTTGGACGGCGCGTTCCAATACCCCCAGTGCCCGCTGCTCGCCGCCACACGCCTCCAAGGCGAGCGCCTCGGCGGCCGTGAATTCGAACTGCGCAGTGGCCAGATCGAGCGCATCGCCCGCCCCGGCGTCAACCTGCGCCTGCATCGCCTGCAGCCGATCTCGGTGAACTGCTAACAAGGCCTCGGCCGCCTGCGATCCTTGTCGCTCGGCCTGCACTGCGGTCACGGCAGCGTCGACCTCATTGATGACGTTTGCCTGAAACGCGGTGAACCGCGCCGCCGCTTCGCCGCGACGCGCTTCGGCCTCTGCGATAGGACCCCGATGCCAATTGAGCACGGGGAGTTCGAGCGCGAGTCCCAGGCTCCAGTCGTTTTGACCCTGATCCCACTGGTACCCGGGCCCCAGGTGCACGTCAGGGTACTGCCGGGCGATCTCCAGCTGCAGCGCTGATTGCGCCGCCGCGTAGTCGGCCAGAGCGCTCAGCAGGTCCGATCGTCCTTGCACGGCATGACGGTGCGCTTCCTCGGAGGTCAGATCCGCAGCCTCCGTCTGATTGAAATTGAAGCCGATCGGCACACCGTTTAAAGCGCTCATCGGTATGCCGACCGCCAGCGCAACACGAGCTTGAGCGTCGATCCGCTGAGCGCGGGCGGCCTGTAGATCCAGACGGGTCTTCGCCAGTTGCGTACGAAACAGCACAAGGTCGCTCCCGGCGACCGCTCCGGCGAGCCGACGCTTCTCCAGCAAGGCGTCGATGTGTTCCTGCACCGTGACCTGCTCCTTGAGCAGCTCCTCCCGCTGCTGTGCGTCGGCAGCGTCGAGCAGGGAGGTTCGAACCTCAAACCGGACTTCCCAGGCCGTCGTCCAGATATTCCAGCGCGCCGATTCGGAGAGCCGCCTGGCCTGCTCGATACGATGGCCGCGTTTGCCCGCGATTTCGATCGTCACGTCAAGGGCTGCGGCGGGGAGCCAGGCGGAGACGCCCGGAGGCGCATTCGTGGCGTAGTCGGGCGTGACCGTCAAAACCGGGTTGGGCCGTTCGCCTGCGGTCCGTTCGCCCGCTTGTTGTACACTCCAGTGCGCGCGCGCCGCTGCCAGATCCGGGTTGTAATAGAACGCGGCGAGCGTAAGCAAGTCCTGATCCCACCTCGATGGCGGCCAGAGGTCCAGCGGGTGACCGAGGTTCCGAACCATGAACTCACGCAGGCCGGCGTCGGATAGCGTGCGGGATTCAAGGATCATGCTCGTTTGTTCCGCAGCAAGCGGCTTCGGCACAAAGTGAACGCAGCCGGCAGTTCCAAGCGCCCAGATCGCCATTGTGAAACGTATTGCGGTCGCGTTCATCTGTCCATCTGCGGGTAGGCCATCAGCACATCGCCGTCGTAGTGTACTGCGGGCGGTAAGTTGGAGAGCGAAAGCCGATCAGAGTTGGAGCTCGAACCGGCGTGCAATGGATGGATCGACTGCGATGGCATTCTCCAGTTCGCTCGGCGTGAGGTACCCGATGCGCGAGTGAACACGTTTTTCGTTGTACACCTCTTCGATGAACCTGGGCAAGTTTTCGAGCACGTCCAGGTAGGTTTGGTAGTTCATTAAATGCACTTCCTCCTGCTTCAGCGTCTTCATGAACCGCTCGACGATGGCGTTGTGATACGGATTTCCGCGAGCCGAGTTGGACAGCAGGAACTGGTTTTCGTGCAGGAGTTCGACGTACGCCTTGCACACAACCTTGTCGCCTATTGTTGTTGCTTCCCAGATCGGAAAGCCTGGCTTCTGAGTCTTGTCGGCGCGGCGCGCCAACTAAATGGCCCTGGCGCTATGAGCACTTGTTGCTCGAATCTTCGCAAGAAGCCGCCTAAGTCAACGCTAAGTCTGACGGCTCAGAGTGCGTATGACCGGCACGCACCGGTCCAGTTGGAAGATACTCAGTCACAGAGAGGTACATGCAAATGAATCGCAAACACTACGTCGCATCGGTCGCAGCCGCGGCCCTGCTTTCCAGCCTGGGCGCATCGGCGCTGTGGGCGACCGAAGAAAGTCAAGACGCGCTCAAGGCCGAGGCGAAGATCACCCTAGAAGCGGCCACGCAGACGGCGCTCGCGAAGGTGCCAGGCGGGACCATCAAAAGCTCCGAATTGGAGCAGGAGCACGGCATTCTCATCTGGTCATTCGACATCGCCAAGCCGAAGACGCGGAACATCACCGAAGTTCAGGTCGATGCCAAGACGGGAGCGGTGGTGTCCGAGACGACCGAGACGCCGAAGCAGCAGCGAGCCGAGGCCGCCAAGGAGAAGGCCGAGCACAAATAGTAAGATCGCCCTACGGCCAGGCTGCGAACACGATCGCGGCCTGGCCGGTTCGGTCAGCCCATAACGACGTCCATCCAAGGCGGACTTACCACAATGCGCATTCTGCTCATAGAGGATGATCGTATGATCGGCGCCAGCCTGCAACGAGGCTTGAGTGACGACGGGTACGCAGTGGATTGGGTGCAGGACGGCGTGGCTGCGGCAGCCGCGCTGCGGGACACGCAGGCCGGTTATGCCCTGGCGCTACTGGATTGGGGATTGCCGAAGCGCGATGGCCTCGCGGTTCTGAAGGAACTACGCAAGTCCGACAGTGCCCTGCCGGTGCTCATGATTACGGCGCGCGACGAGTTGGAGGATCGCGTGACGGGGCTGGACGGTGGCGCCGACGACTATCTGGTCAAGCCGTTCGAGCTCGCCGAGCTCAAGGCCCGCATCCGGAGCCTGTTGCGCCGCCGTGAACGCCGCGCTGAATTCGCCTTGAGTCACGGTGATCTGACGCTGGACCTAATCGCCCATTCCGTGAAGCTGCGCGAAACCACGGTCTCCCTGAGTGCGCGCGAATTCGCGTTGCTGTATGCCCTGCTGGAACGTCCGAGGGCGGTACTGTCCCGCCGGCAACTCGAGGAGCAGATCTACAGCTGGTCGGACGCCGTCGAGAGCAACGCGGTGGAGTTCATCATCCACGGCGTGCGCAAGAAGCTCGGGGCGTCCCTGATTGAAAATGTGCGTGGCGTCGGCTGGCGGATCGGCAGCAAGCCGTGACTACGCTGCGCAGACGGCTGATCGTCCCGCTGTGGGTGGCATTGCTGCTGGTCGGACTGGTCTCGGCGGCGTTCACGTATTGGCAAACGCGCGAGGAGACCAATGGCACGCTCGACTACCAGATGGAGCAGGTGGCAACTTTCCTGGCGGCCAGGACGTTCTCTATTCCTGCGCAGCGGGCGGAAATGCCCCGCCTCCACACGGACCACGACATCGAGGAAGACTACATCGTCAGTGTTCGAGACGCGAGCGGACAGGTGCTGTACGCCACGGCGTCCGATGTTCAGATCCCTCCGCTCAGCGGGCTCGGATTTCGCGTCGAGAGGCTGGGGGGCGTTGACTTCCGCGTCTTTTCCGCTAAATCAGGCACGCGGCGGATCGCCGTGGCACAGCAGGTGAAATTGCGCCGCGAGACGGCGGCAGCAGCGGCAGTCGCGGCCTTGCTGCCCGTGGGCTTGCTGATACCCGTCCTCGGACTGGTCATTGGAGTGGTGATCCGTCGACAACTGCAGCCGCTCGCCGAGACGGCCAGCGCGGTGGCTATGCGCCCTGCCACGGCGCTTGATCCGCTGCCCGTGAATGATCTTCCAGCCGAGGTACGCCCTCTGATCGATGAGATCAACCGCCTGCTCGCACGGGTGGCAGTCGCCAATGAGAGCGAGCGACGGTTCATTGCCGACGCGGCGCACGCGCTACGTACACCACTCTCCGCCCTGCAGCTACAAGCGGATGTTCTCGATGGTTCGCAGGATGTGGCCGAGCGCGCAGCGCGGATCCAGGAGCTACGCGGAGGAATACACAGAACGGTGCAGCTCTCTCAGCACTTGTTGACGCTTGCACGCAGCGAATCGGCGCGGCGCTCGAGTCCCGGGTCCGTCGCTGTGGATGCGGCGATTGCCGAGGCGTTTCATGTCTACGGACCGCTTGCGGCAGCGCGCAATGTGGAGCTGCTCCAGACCGCCACGAGCGCTGCGGAAGTGAATGCGGATCCGCGCGATCTGGGTCAGATCCTCGGCAACCTTCTGGACAATGCGCTGCGCTATACGCCGGCTGGCGGTCGGGTCACGATTTCTGCCACTGCGGACTCCGGCGGCGTACGCATCGAGGTTGCTGACGAGGGGCCGGGCTTGCCCGAGTCGGAGTTGGAGAAGGTATTTCAGCGCTTCTACCGCGCGCCGGATGATGCCACCGTAGGCAGCGGCCTGGGCCTCGCCGTGGTGCGCGGCTACGCCGAGCGGCTCGGTGGGCGCGCTCAATTGGTCAACCGCACCGACCGTAGCGGCTTGATTGCGCAGGTCTGGCTGCCCGGCGGCGACGATTCCTTGCACGGCAAGGTTGCCCAAGGCTAGCCCGGATTTCTGTGCGCCGTGGAAAGGCGCGGTCTCTCGGTGGGAGATAGACCCACCCGGCAACTGTCGTTCCGGCCGGTAGCAATCGGAGCGATCGTGGAGGTAACGAAGCGGTCGAAGCCTTCGGTGTAGAGGGCCTCCTTTGGGTGGCCTGGCGAACACGCGGGCTGCAACGAGCAGTGAACGTTGAGCAAACCCCGAAAAGGGTGACGCGGAAGCCGACTCTGGCAGAAAGCAGAGGAAGGCTGACACGGTCGGTGAAGCGAGCGACAGATGCAGCCGACTGTTTCCGCCGGGGTAGTGACGGCAGCACGTGTGTATAGAGAGATCGACGCAACACGGGAAGTCCTCAGTGGTGGGCGCGGTGCCCAACCGGAGATCCGCGAGGATCTGACCGGGCCGCTTGGGATGACGGACGGGCTCGTATGACCTGTGAAGCCGGGTAATGCCGGCGGAGGAAAGGGGCCCGAGTTCAAGGTTAACGCAGGACGTGGTGAAGGACGGCGGAGATTGGGTCAAATGATCCTCGAACCTCCCGATAAAGTTCAGAAGCTGCAGGCGGCGTTACAGGCCAAAGCGAAAGGATCGCCTGGCTATCGTTTTTATCTGCTGTACGACAAGCTGTACCGCAAGGACGTGCTGGAGTACGCCTATCGGTGTTGTAAGGCCAACCGTGGCGCACCGGGGGTGGACGACCAGGACTTTGCGGCCGTTGAGGCGTATGGAGAAGAGCGGTGGCTGGGTGAACTGGCGGACAAACTCCGCAGGAAGACGTATCGAGCAGAAGCAGTGCGGCGAGTATGGATACCGAAGCCGGACGGACGGAAGCGCCCGCTCGGCATTCCCTGCATCGCCGATCGGGCGGTCATGACGGCGGCGGTGGTGGTGATGAGCCCCATCTTTGAAGTCGACATGCCTGCCGAGCAGCACGGCTACCGTGTGAACTTCAGTGCCCATACGGCGGTGCGTTCGGTGCACAGCCTAATCAATACCGGACACACGCAGATTATCGAAGGGGATTTGGCTGGCTACTTCGACTCGATACCGCACGCCGAACTTCTCAAATCGGTGGCACGCCGGGTCTCTGACCGGCACCTGCTGCATCTGATCAAGATGTGGTTGGATGCACAGGTGGAAGAGGACGACGGCAAAGGCGGCAAGAAGCGAACGACGCCGACGAAGGACAGTGGGCGAGGGGTTCCGCAAGGGTCTCCGATTTCACCACTCCTCGGTAATTTGTACATGCGCCGGTTTGTGCTGGGTTGGAAGCAGCGCGGTGTCGAGCACAGGCTCCGAGCGAGGATCGTCTCGTATGCCGACGACTACGTCATCTGCTGCAAGGGCACCGCTGCCGAAGCGATGTCCGAGATGCGGGAGATGATGTGGCGGCTGAAGCTGACGATCAACGAAGCGAAGACACGGGTGTGTCAACTGCCAAGCGAAAGGTTCGACTTCCTGGGCTATACGTTCGGGCGATGCTACTCGACGAAGACAGGCAGGGCCTATCTTGGCACTCGCCCGTCAAAGAGGAGCCTCTCAAAGATTATTGAGGCCGTCCGGGAATGCACCGATCGCAGGACGACGTGGCAGGAGACCGACGTGCTGGTGACCTCCATTAATCGCAAGCTGGTTGGCTGGGCCAACTATTTCTCGTTGGGGCCGGTCAGCAAGGCCTATCATGCGATCGATGAGTACACCATGCGCCGGTTGCGCCGGTGGTTGTGCGTGAAGCACAAGGTACGCAACACGGGTAAGACCTGTTACTCGAAGCAATACCTGCATGAACAGTTGGGCCTCGTCTGGCTGTTCCGGCGCACGCGCACCCTCCCGTGGGCGTCAGCCTGATGCCTTGTCCGAGAGCTGGATGCGGGAAAACCGCCCGTCCAGTTCGATGAGCGGGATGTGGAAACGGAGCTACGGAGCCTCGATTGCGGCACCGGAACCGAAAGGCCGGCAAACAGTTGAGAGGTTACCTACTGCCACCGCGCCACATCTCGACTCCACCATACGCGGAGGATGCATCGGGCCTTTAACTGAGGGAAACTTGTTTTGCGAGAACGAGTTATCAGAACCCCAGGAGAAGGCCCGATGCGGACACAGTGTAACGCGGAACAGCTGGAATTTGCATGCGTTGAGCGGCGCCGAGTGGTGGCCGCGTTTGACGGTGGGACAGTCAGTTCGGATGCCGGGGCGCTGCTGCTGGGGCGGGCGGATGAGGCGATCGGGCTGATTGATCGGCTGGCCGGTTGCTTCATCGACCAGCGGCGGCCGGAGCTGATCGAACACACGGTCAGGACGATGATCGGGCAGCGCGTGTTTGGGATGGCGCTGGGGTATGAGGACCTGAATGATCATGAGCAGCTGCGCCACGATCCGGTGTGGGGTGCGCTGCTCGGCAAGCTCGAGGCGCGTCGCTCCGACTGTGCGGCGCTGGCGGGCAAGAGCACGCTCAACCGCCTGGAGCTGCACGCTCGCGAGGGGGTGGATCGGTATCACAAGATCCGCCCGAGGCGTGCGGCGATCGAGGGCTTGTTCGTCGATCTGTTCCTCGAGGCACACGCCCAGGCGCCCGCTCAGATCGTGCTGGATCTGGACGCCACCGATGATCCGCTGCACGGACATCAGGAGGGGCGCTTCTTCCATGGCTACTATGACGGTTACTGCTATCTGCCGCTCTACATCTTCTGCGGCGAGCATCTGCTGAGCGCAAAGCTGCGGACCTCGAACATCGACGGGGCCGCTGGGGCGCGCGAGGAGGTCGAGCGCATCGTGGCGCAGATCCGTGATCGCTGGCCGGCGGTGCGCATCATCCTGCGCGCCGACTCGGGCTTCTGCCGCGAGGAGCTGATGGGTTGGTGCGAGCAAAACGCCGTGGATTACCTGTTCGGGCTGGCCCGCAACGCGCGCCTGGTGCGTGCGATCGGTGCCGAGCTGCAAGCGGCCAAGGCCGAGTCGGCGCAGACGGGTCGGCCAGCGCGGCGCTTCAAGGACCTGGTGTACCGCACGCGCAAGAGCTGGGGCCGTCCCCGACGCGTGGTTGCCAAGGCCGAGCAGACTGGGGACAAGGCCAACCCACGCTTCATTGTCACTTCGCTGTCGGTGCAGGACTGGCCGATGCGCGAGCTGTATGAAGAGCTCTACTGCGCGCGCGGTGAGATGGAAAATCGCATCAAGGAAGCGCAGCTGAATCTCTTTGCCGACCGGCTCTCCAC
>Ga0209698_10003242_pt1 | contig 18198 bp, 15 predicted proteins | sample LitLauG_LLR_2012_FD_187203 | JGI IMG/M metagenome (GOLD analysis project Ga0209698, IMG submission 187203) | Freshwater sediment microbial communities from Pennsylvania, USA - Little Laurel Run_MetaG_LLR_2012 (SPAdes) (version 2) | ecosystem: Environmental > Aquatic > Freshwater > Creek >...
GGTTCCACCACCGCACTCATCGGACCCTTCGACCGCTCCATGCGCGGGTCCGCGCCGAAGCCGTGGATTTGGTCGCGTCCGAACTCGGCCTGCTCCTTTTCGCAGGTGATGACAATGGTGCGGCCCGTAGAATCCACCTCCACCGCATGATGATACGCCGCCGTGGCTGAGATGAAAAAGATCGACGTGAGCATCTCGATCACGTACTCATAGGTATGGTCGTCGTCGTTCAATAGGACGACGTTATAGAGAGGCGTGAGCTGATCCTCGCTCGCGGTCCGCTCGATCACTCCTGGTTTAATCCCCGTATCCGGCTTCAGCGCCGGCTTCGACATGGGAGGCATGGTATCTATTGATGCTAAACTGAAACAGAAGGGGGGCGCAACGGTTTCGACGGGATTGCATCCGTCGTGGTGAGTCGTGCCGGGTTCCGAGCTCCCGTAAAACGATCGGAAAAACACAACTGCCAATACTCAGCAGTTTGCTTACGCTGCTTAATTAATTAAGTAGCCGTTCTGAGCCGTGGGCCTGCACGCGGTTTGAGGACGTCATTTCGCAGGCTGGGTGTAAAGCTTCTGCTCGGAGCTGAAAGCCAAGATCAATCGGGCTAAGCCGCTTTCCTCTTGCCGGTGCCTTATGAGGCGGACGAAAAATACCGAACCGGAAACGCACGTAGTCTTGTCATGGCTGACTTTTTCGGACGCGGGTTCAACTCCCGCCGCCTCCACCAACAATTCGCATAAAGATTGCGGCCGCTACTGTGGCGGACCGTCCCCGGCCAGGCGAAGCAGAAGAGCTTGTGCCTCGTTCGCCAAGCCTTGCATTGCCTGGGTAGATTCCCTTCCCTTCACCAGCAGCAGCACTTTTTCGCCGGGCTCGCGCGCCTCGGCTCGAGCCTTACCGGTGAGGTCCGCGTTAATGACAGACCACGTGTAGCCCCAGCGAGTGAACCGCGTCCAGAGCATATCGTCGGCGTGGCCTTCGCCGGGACCCTTTGCGAGTTGATCTTCCATCTCGGCAAGGACGCCCTTCATGGCGTCCATCAACCTCGGATCGAGCGGGAGTTGCTTTTGAAGGCTCTGCATGGCCTTGTCGTACTTGTCGGGATCGGGAGAGCGAACCAGTTCGGCAAGATCCGCGGGGCGGGAGCGGATCATCGCCAGGGCGGCGGCGCTCTGTGGCTTTTCGGTGTCCCACATATCGAGGTATTCCAGCCATTTTTCCAGAGGCGTGTCCTTCGTCATGGAGGGGAACGGGTCCACGTAGGGTACCGCCGGCGGCGGGATGATTTCCTGTATTCGGAACCGGTACATCGTCTCATTTGTCGGAAACTGTGGCCAATCAGGCTGCCAGCGGCTCCACTGCTTGTATTGTTCGCCGGGACGGCGCGGAAATTCGAGTTGGAAGCCGACCGCGCCCTTGCCTTCGAGCGACATGACAATGCTGCGCGGATTCCGCATGGAGTTCATGAACACGGAGCCGGGAACGACCCAGCGGCGGTCCTCCAAGTACGCTTTTTCGACGTTCAATTCGCCGCTGGTGCGGTGATCTCCGCGTTCGAAGATGAGCTGCGGCTTGCTCTCGGGGCCTCCGGGCTTGGGCGCGCCGGGCGGGAGGCGGAACTCGACCTCCAGCATGAGGCTGTGGCCATGCAACGTGGGACCGATGTCGGCCAGGCCCCAGCAGAACGCCGCGATAACTCCCGCCAGCGCGATCATGGAGCCGGCGGACGCGCCGAATCCGGCGAGGAAGCCGCTGAAGAATCGGGAAATGACGAGGCCGCCGATGAGTCCGGCGACGGCTCCGACCAGGCCGATGGAGATGATGAAGTAGCCGGAGCGTCCTTCGCGCGAGGAGATGTTGTACCAATCGACGCAGCCAGCCGCAACGAATCCAGCAGCCACGGCGGAGAGGATCGCGGTGAGAATGCCTACGCCGATGGAAGAGGGCCAGCTCATAAATACGCCGCCGGATTGATGCCGATTTCTTCGCACAGCTCGCGGAAAGCGGCCTCACGATTGGCGCCTTCGGCGCGGAAGCGCAGGAAGAACGGGCGATGCTCCCAATCGAAGGGCTCCTTCGCTTTGCCGTAAATATAAAAGAGAAGTGCCGCGAAGTTGACAGCGGCGTCGGGATCGCGATGGAGCGCGCCGCGCAGAAGAGCGTCCACCACCGAGGGCGGGTGAAACTCCGCTGCCTGGTCGATGGCTTCGGATAGCCCTTCGCCGAATTCCGCGGATTTCAACGCCCGGCTGATGGCCTCGGCCCGGGTCTCCTCCGACACGGTTTCCGGCGCATAGCGCTGCACCGCGAGGCGGACCTCGGCGTTGGGCGACGCGGCGGCTTTGGCCAGAGCGGGGCTTTTCAACTCAGCCAGAGCCTCCACGTCGCGCCAGTCTTTAATGCCAAGCTCGAGGATCAGCGCTTCGATCGCGGCGCGTTCCTCCGGCGTGGCAGCGCGGATGGCGTCGATGTCGTAGCCTTCGCCGTCGTGCCACGTGACGTAATCGATCGCCATGCTCTGTTTAAAGCGTTCGAACGCGGTCATTTCCCTCCCAAAAGGGAAGGCCCGAGGAGCAGGTTTCCCCGCTCAACTGCATCCCTTCAGTAAGGCGTAATTCTTCGACCGGGCGAGCAGGCAAATTTGAGGAAGATGCTTCATCGCCGGGAACGCCAAGCGCACGCGTCACTGAAACGCCCTAGGCAGATCCGTGCTGGCCGTCGACGGCGGTCGACGCAGCGCGACGCCGGGGTGCGCCACAAACTCCTAAGCTCTGCGGATGGCGTGGTAGGCGAACAACACCACCACGGCGCCAACGACTGCCACCATGATGCTGTAGAGGTTCACGCCGGTGGCTCCGTGCAAGCCGAAGAAGCTGAAGAGCCAGCCTCCGACGACCGCGCCGACGATGCCGAGGATGATGTCTAAAATCAGCCCATCCCCGCGCTTATTCACGATCTTGCTGCCGATAAAGCCGGCGATCAAGCCCAGGACGATCCAAGAGAGAAATCCCATACCAGACGCGCCCCTCCTTTGAGGCCAGTGCAAGTATATTACTTTTCCCAGGGATGGTGGACGCCCGAGTCACGGCCGACGACGCGGTCGTACAGATGCTCGTCGGTGGTGGTACCAAGGGCGACGTTGTACAGGCTGGTAAGGCCAAGGCCTTCGCGCAGGTCTTCGTCAAAGGCGTGCAAAGCCTTCAACTGTTCGGCGCGGGCGGGCAGTTCGACGCCAGACGGAGTGCGGATGAACATCTGGTAGCCGCGGTTGACCAGTTCGCCGATCTCATCGCCGACGATAACGCCGGCCTTCCCAATTTTCACGGTGCCGTTGCCGCCATTTTCGACGATGGCTCCGATGGGGCCGCGCGTAACGCGTGCGGCGTCGTTGGACTGGCGCACGCTCGAAAATCCGAACTGCTTCAGGTTGGCGAGACGCGATTCAAAAGTGAACTGCTCCGATTTTTCCCGGCGAAAGAACATACTGCTTCATTATAATGCCTGAGTGCCATACATTCTTTCCCTGGACGAAGGAACCACCAGCGCGCGCGCCGCGCTTTACGACCAACAAGGACGCCGCGTGGCGATGGAGTCGAGCCCGATCGACTGCGTGTACCCTCAGCCGGGCTGGGTGGAGCAGGATGCCAACGCCATCTGGCGGGCGCAGATCGACGCGACGCGCAGGACCCTGAACGCAGCACACGCATCGGCGGCGGACGTGGCCGCGATCGGTATCACGAATCAGCGCGAGACGACAGTGGTGTGGGACCGGCGCACAGGCGAGCCGGTCGCTCCGGCGATTGTTTGGCAGTGCCGGCGGACCGCCGCGTATTGCGAGGCGCTGCAGCCCCGCGAAGTGATCGAACGCAAAACAGGCCTGGTGATCGACGCGTATTTTTCCGCCAGCAAGATTCGCTGGATTCTGGATCACGTTGCGGCATCCCCCGCGGATTTGCTGTTCGGCAACGTGGACACGTGGCTGATCTGGAAACTGACCAACGGCGCGTCGCATGTGACCGATCCGACCAACGCGTCGCGCACGATGCTGATGAATCTGGCAACGGGCGAGTGGGACGACGAACTGCTGGGCATTTTCGGCGTGCCTAGGGAGATGATGCCGAAGATCGTGGCATCCTCGGGAATTTGCGGCGTGGCGGCGGCGGAGCATCTGGGCGCGCAGATTCCCATCGCGGGAATCGCCGGCGATCAACAGGCGGCGCTGTTCGGGCAGGCGTGTTTTTCGGCGGGATTATCGAAGAACACCTATGGCACGGGATGTTTCGCGCTGATGCACTCCGGCAACAAGGCTCCGGTGTCGAAGAATCGGCTGCTCGCGACGCGCGCGGCGTCGCCCGATGGGTCGGCACAGTTCGCGATTGAGGGCAGCGTGTTCGTTGCAGGGGCTGCGGTTCAGTGGCTGCGGGACAAGATGCAGTTGATTTCCACGGCCGCTGAGTCGGAGGCGGTTGCCTCAGCGGCGACCGATACGGGCGGCGCGTACTTCGTACCGGCGTTCGTGGGTTTGGGCGCGCCGCACTGGGATTCGTCGGCTCGCGGTATTTTTACGGGCATCACGGCGGGCACCGAGCGCGGGCACATGGTGCGGGCGACGCTCGAAAGCATCGCGTATCAGACGCGGGAGCTGGTGTCGGCTATGGAATCCGACACGGGAGTGAAGCTGAAAGAACTGCGCGTGGACGGAGGCGCGACGGCGAACAATTTCCTAATGCAGTTCCAGGCGGATATTCTGGGGACTCCAGTGGTGCGGCCGGCGGATATTGAAACCACGGCTTTGGGCGCGGCTTATCTGGCTGGCCTCGCAACGGGATTCTTCAAGAGCCTCGATGAACTCCAAAAATTCTGGCGTGCAGAGCGGGTATTTGAGCCGCGGATGAGCGCCGATCGTCGCGAGCAGTTGTTCGCGGGTTGGAAGACCGCGGTGGCCCGGTGCCGTATGGTGTGATGGACCCACGGGTTCCTGATGGGCCGAATCAGGCGCGGCACCTGCCCGCATGTTGACCAGACCCCGGAAAAGTCGTTTTCAGCGGCATTTGGTAGACGGAGGCGCCTCGCCTACCTGGAATTTTCCGTGGTTTACGAACCGGTAGGACAGGCGGTTCCGCCTGTCTAGCGCTTTTTCCCTCAGCCTGTGGCCGAAATTCCCCGGATAAAGCGCCAAAATAACTCATCGGCAATCCGCAACATAGAAGTTCGACGGCCGCCTCCTTCGCTGCCCGTGACCGACACTGGGCAACGGAATAGGATCGTCGTCGAAGGAAAGGAACGGCTTGATATACGCAGTGAAATTACGAAACGAACCCAAGAGGTCCATTGGCTGCAACAAAAACGTGTAGAACGAACCCAAACCCTTAAGCGATTAGCCGCAGATTTCGGCGGCGACGCGGAACGTGTTGGCGTGGGCTTCGGCGGTCAGGTCGATGGGTTTGGAATAGCCTCCGCCCAGCGTAATGGCCAGGGGGAAGTGGGCCTTGTGGACTGCCCCGATGACCGCGCGGTCGCGTTGCTTCAGGCCATCTGGGGTCAACGCCAGGCGGCCGAGAACGTCGGTTGCGAGGGCATCGACGCCGGACAAGTAGAAGACGATTTCCGGTTGGAAGTCGAACACGCGAGGGAGTACCGCGTCGACCGCCTTGAGATACTCTTGATCGCCGGTTTGATCGGGCAATTCCACGTCGATCTTGCTGCGCTGCTTGCGGAACGGAAAATTGTTGGCTCCGTGGAGGCTGATGGTCAGCACATCGGCATCGTGTTCGAAGAAGTGCGCGGTGCCGTCGCCTTGATGGACGTCCAGATCCACGACGGCGGCGCGCTGTGCCCTACCCTCGGCGCGCAGCGCATAGATGGCGATGGCCACGTCGTTGAAGACGCAGAAGCCGGAGCCTTCGCTGCGGAACGCGTGGTGTGTGCCCCCGGCCAGCGTGCCTCCGAAGCCCGTGTTCATGGCATCGACCGTCGCGCCAAGCGTTCCTCCCGCCGACGCTAATGTACGCAATACCAGACCCTGCGACCACGGGAAGCCGATGCGGCGCATTACGTTCGCGGGAAGCGTGCCGTTTAAGAATCCGTCCACATACGCGCCATCGTGCGCGAGGCGGATGGTCGCGACGGGCGCGGGCTGCGCGGGTTGCAATTGCCAGAAACCATCTGCCGCGAGACGCTCCCGCAGCAGACGGTACTTGCTCATGGGGAATTTATGCCCCTCCGGCAAGGGAATCTCAAACTGGTCGCAGTAGAACAGTCTCACCGATGAGAGAGGTCTCGGATGATGATGTCCTTGAAGCGCATGTTGCCACGTCCTCCCGAATGGAGTTGCAAGGCGATGGGGCCGTCGTCGGATTCGGGCTTCGGATCGGTGAAATCGATCATCACGACCCCGTTGAGGCGCGCGATGTAGTGATTGCCGACCACCATCAACAGGTATTCATTCCAATCGCCGAGGCGCACCACCGATTCATTTTCGGGCGCGGGCCACACAATCCAGCCGCGCTTCTGTTCATAGACACCGGCCGTGTGTTTGCCCAGCGTACAATCGATTTCAAACTGCGGACCCTTGGTCACGTCTGCCGTTCCGGGCTTGAACCAGGTGTGAAAAAAAACGCCGCTATTGCCGTCGCCTTCGCATTTGAAGCGCAGCGACATCTGAAAATCCTTGTAGCTCTTTTCAGTCTGCAGATAACCGTAATCCTTGGTGACGGCGATGCCGTGGAGCACGCCGTTGGGCTCCGGCTCCCATTTTTCATGGCCGACGTTGACCCAGCCGGTGAGGTCCGTGCCGTTGTAAATCGTCACCCAGTCTTCGCCCGGAGGCTTCGGCTTTGAAGGCTGCGCTTGCGCAAGCATGCTTGCGATGAGAATCGGAATGAGCATTGATTTATGCTACACCCAGTTCCAGGCCGATGGCGTCGGCGATGGCGTGGGCGTGATGCGTGACGCGTTCCAGCGTGGGCCCCTCCACCATGACCCGCGCTAGCGGCTCAGTTCCGGAGAAGCGCAGGAGGACGCGCCCGCGGTCGCCAAACTCGACTTCGGCGCGCTTCGATGCCGCGATGACTTTTTCAAGCTCGTTCAAAGGGCGGCGTTCCTTGACGCGAACGTTGACCAGAAGCTGCGGATAGGATTCAAACGTGGATGTGAGCGTATCGAGATCGAGGCCGGTCGAGCGCATCACCTCGAGCACACGTAGCGCGGTGAGCAGGCCGTCGCCGGTCGTCGCGTAGTCGCGGAAAATGACGTGGCCGGATTGCTCGCCGCCCAGGGGCGCGTTGCGCTTGACCATTTCGTCGAGCACGTATTTATCGCCGACGGGCGTCCGCACCAGGCCGATGCCGTGCTGCCGCAGAGCGACTTCCAGGCCGAGGTTCGACATCACAGTGGCGATCACTTCGGTGAGGCGTCCGCGGGCGTGCAACGGCAGAGCGGTGACCAGCATGACCGCGTCGCCATCCACCGTTTTGCCGGAGTGCGAGATGAACATCGCGCGGTCGGCATCGCCGTCGAAGGCGACGCCAAGGTCGGCGCGCGTCTCGATCACCAGTTCGCGCAGGCTTTCCAGATGCTGGGAGCCACAATGCAGGTTGATATTCTTCCCGTCCGGCGCGCAGTGGATGCGCTGCACCGTCGCGCCGAGGCGCTCGAACAAAGCCGGCGCCAAGTGCGTGGCTGCTCCGTTCGAGGTATCAACCGCGAGGCGTAACCCGCCGAGGCCGCCAGGCAACGTAGCTGCCAGCGAGTCGATGTAGGCCTGATCCAGGCCGCTATCCTCGACGAGCGTCGCCGTCGTGGGCTGCTCGCCTGTTTCGAGCCACGCGAACATGTCTTGCTCGAGTGCATGTTCCACGTCGTCGGGCAGTTTGAAGCCGGAATGATCCAAAATTTTAATGCCGTTGTCGAGGTACGGATTGTGCGAGGCGGAGATCATGACGCCGGCGGCGAAGGGTCCGGTGCGGGCGACGTAGGCGATGCCGGGCGTGGTGATCAATCCAGCAAAACGCGCGCGGACGCCCGATTTTTCCAGGCCCGCGGCGACATTCGCGGCGATCCAGGGGCCGGATTCGCGCGTGTCCATTCCGATGACCACTTCCGGGTTCAGGTGATTCCCCGACACCCATTTCCCCAGCGCGAGGCCTGCGGCAAAGGTGGTGGCGGGGTCCAGCGGAGGTTTCCCGGCCACTCCGCGCATGCCGTCCGTTCCAAACAGTTTTCTCATTCTTTGTTCTTCTCGATGACCACCTTCACCGTGACCGCGGGAGCGGATTCGAAGCGCACCTGCGGGTCCGTAATAAAGGCATTCACCTTTATATCGGCATTGGACGTCACCGAGCTTAGATCGACGGAATCTGTTTCCGCGCTACTGACGGCGTTGACGCGGCCTTCGGGGCCCGCGATGCGCAGCGTCGGGGGAACCACCTGTGAGGAAACCACGCAGTATCCGGCCGGCGGCCGTCCGGAGATGCGAAGCACCACAGGGACTTCGCGGGTCAGCATGCGGGCGAACCGGACGCGCAGCTGCGAGGGCACGGAGCGCAGAAATGTCACGCCCTGAGGCAGATGGAAATCGGTGTCGGAGAGCGTGAAGGTGCGCTCACCCGGGCCGTTGACGGACGATAAGTCAAGCATCACCGCCAATTCGGCGAGGTTGTTCGGGGAGAGTTCGCCGGAGGGACCGCGCAGTTCGACGCGCACCTGATCGATGGCGTCCGCGCCGATCAGAAGATTGCGCGGTAGATTCTTGTAGAGAATCGGCGCAGTGTGCGTAGTGACAAGCTCCGGCTCGCCCAGGATGGCCATCCAAAGCAGGACGGCAAGGGCGAGCGACCCCGCCTTCCACCCGAAATTCCGTGTAAGAAGCCTCATGCATCCACCCCGTTGAGACGCGGCTCGGGGACAACGCGGTCACGGCCCGAGGTGACGGCGGTGAGGCGCTCACGGACGCGGTCGATGGAGACGTCGGCTTCCAGTTCGCCGCGAGCGGCCATGGAGATGTGGCCCGTTTCCTCGGATACGACGATCGACAGGCAATCGGTCTCTTCGGTGATGCCGATGGCGGCGCGGTGCCGGGTGCCATGCTTGCGCAGCATGCCCGGATTCATGGTGAGCGGAAGAAAACAGGCGGCGGCGGCGATGCGGTCGCCTTGCAGGATGACCGCGCCGTCGTGCAGCGCGCCGCCGGGCTGGAAAATGGCGCACAGCAGATCGCGGGAAACGTTGGCGTTCAACGCGACGCCGCTCTCAATAAAGGTGCGGAGGCCGATCTCGCGCTCGACGACGATGAGCGCGCCGCACTTCATCTCGGCCATCTGCTCAACGGCGAGCAGGATTTCATCCACCACTTCGCGACGTTCCAATTGTCCGCCGAGACCCAACCAGCGGCTGCGTCCGATGCGGGCAAGCAGGCGGCGAAGTTCCGATTGGAACATGACGATGACGGCGATGGCGGTATAGGGCGCGAGCGCGGCCAACACGGAGCGCAACAACTCCAAGTGCGCATACTTCGCGATTAAGTAAACGATGACAAGCACCCACAGGCCGCTCAAAACATAGGCCGCGCGGCGGCCGCGGATGATCAGCAGCAGCTGATAAATCAGCACCGCGACAATCAGGATGTCGATCACCGAGGTGAACGTCAGTTTAGGGATGACTGGCAGATTGAACTGCGGCATCGGGTCTCAGGATCAGCGAAATGGGAACCGCACTTTCTCAATGGGGGTGCCGCGCACCTCGATGCGGGAAAGGTCGGCCGAGCCAACGCCACGAGCCTCCGCCAGCAGCAGGGTGTTGTCGCAGGTTTCAAAGGGCCTCGTTCCCCGCTTGGCGCGAGGATCGTAACCCATCACCGCCGTGGCCACCGTATCGGTGCACACGCCGTTCGTGCCCATGATCAGCACGCCCGGCTTCACGTATTTCAAATTGCCGCCCACCCAGGGGCCTTCGCCGCCGGACATGGTCTCGATGCCATCGATGAACGCGATGTCGATGGGGCGCGTGGACGCGAGGTCCGCTACGATGCGCGGCATGCGGTAGCCGGGGTCGCGGCTGGTGGTCGGATCGAGCTCGGCGGCCGCGGTTTTCGAGGGCTGGCGCTTGCCAATGTGGCAGACGTCGCCGCGGCCTTTCGTTGGCTTTTCGTTCGGAGCGTCGATGCCCGCGTCGTCACCGTAGGTGGAGGCGGGCGTGATACCGAAGCAGTTCTTCATCGACAGCGTGACGCCGCAGGTGGCGTGGTTCTTCAGCTTGGCCATCGAGACAAACACGTCGGTGTCCTCGTAGGAATGGTTCAGGTCGAACGAGGGATAAATGTAACCTCCGGCCGAGACCTTCAGGCGCGAGTATTTCTTGCCTAGGCCCAGCGCGTTGGTGTTTTCAAACTCCAGCTTGTGCGACGCGTTCTTCAGCGCGCGAACGTTCCAGCCGGAATCGAGCAGATATTCTTCCAATGGACCGCCGGTGCCCCAGGCGCTTTCCACCAGCCGGATGCGCTTTGCGCCCGCGGCGTCCAGCACGCTGACCATGGCGGCGACGGTCGCGGGGTGTGAATAATGCGTGGTGCCGAGCGAGCGGCCTTGAAACTTCAGGCCCGGGCTGCCGGTGAGGTTCAGCTTGATCGTGACGGTTTTATTGCGGACGATACCCGACGCGCCGCCGAGCTTTTCGAACATCCACTGGATTTGGTCGTCCAGTTTGTCGGTGTAAGAAGTGGGCGCAATGACGACAGGGGATGCAGGGGTCGTAGCCGCGCGAACCAGAGGAGCGGCGGCAGCAAGAGCAAGCAACTCGCGACGTGTCATAAGGTTAGTGTATTACGTTAGGGATGCCAATCGCTCGGCTGGGCTTCGCCGCGCATCCGCCAACCATGGACCGGTCAATCGTGGTGCAAGGCACGAACCGGGTCGATTCGCAGGGCTTTTCGGGCCGGGAGCAGCGAGCCTGCCAAAACTGCGGCTAAGAAGATCGCGACGGCGCCGATGTAGGCCTCCGGGTCCAGGTTGCTGATGCCGTAAAGCAATCGCCTGAGGACCTGCGAGAGCGCGGCGGCTCCGGCGGTTCCGGCAACCAGACCTAACAGCACGGGTCGCGAAAACTGGCGCAGCACGATTGCAATGATATGTGCCTGCTTCGCACCCAACGCCATGCGGACGCCGATTTCGCGAGTCCGCTGCGTTACTGCAAAGCTGACCAAGCCAACGATGCCGAGGCAGGCGAGCAGCAGAGCGGTCGCGCCGAGAACGGCGACCGTGGCCGCGCTGTATTCGGCTCCGCGCATGCGCACGTCGAACGCAGTGCGCATGGCCTGGACGGTGGGAAACACCTGCGGGTCGATGCCTCGCGCAATGGTAGCAATCGCGGGCAGCACGGATTCCGGATCGGCGGCGGTACGCACCACGAGGCTGAGGCCGGGCTGATCCGCCGCGTTGGCGAGGAAATATCCTTCGACAGCGTCAGGATCTTCCAGCGCCGTGGCGCGGGCATTGCCGGCAATCCCGACGACGGTGGCTTTGCCATCACCATGGCCGATTTCGCGGCCCAGCGGATCGACCGAAGGCCATGCGCGCGCGGCGAGCGATTGGCTGACGATGATGGCGTTGGTATCGCCCGGCTTGAAATTGCGCCCGCGCAGCAGGGGGATCTTCATCGTCTCGAAAAACGCCGGATCGATGTTGTTCGCGTGCATGTCGACGTGGTGGCTATCGACATCGAAGCCGTTGACCACGTTGCGGTTGCCCAATGGCAAGCTGGTGGCCTCGCCGACGCTCGCGACCCCGGGGACCGCCAGGATGCGGGCGCGCAGAGTATCGAGAAACGCGGCGGCCTTCGCCGGAGCATAACCGTGCGCGGCAAGCGACGCGTCGATGGTGATGGCGTGTTTATAGTCGAAGCCCGGATCGGCGGTGAGCGCATGATTCATGGCGCGGCCCAGGAGCGCGGCGACGATCAACAGCACGCAACTGGCAGCAACTTGCGCGCAGAGCAGCGCCTGGCGCAGGAAATTAGCGCGCTGGCGCTGGCGGGCGAGCTGAAACGCAGGCGAGAGGCCGAACAGCATGGCCGACGCAAATCCGGCGCCGGCGGCGAACGTGATTACGCGCCAGTCGGGCGTGGGGTTCATCCAAGAAGGCGAATCGGTGATCGAGAGAAGATAGCGCAGCACGGCCCAGCCGAGTGCGAGTCCGGCTGCGGCTCCGAGCATCGCCAAGACGAGGCTTTCGGTGAACAACTGGCGCAGCAGGCGTCCGCTGCCCGCGCCGACAGCGACGCGGATGGAAATTTCGCGTTGGCGTGCAACGCCGCGGGCAAGCAGGAGGCTGCCCAAATTGCCGCAGGCCGCGATCAAAATCAGCAGCACCAGCGCAGTGATCATCATAATCACGGGAAGAAGCTTATCCGGCCCGCGCTGGCCGCTGCCACTTTGCGATCCGTTCATGGCGCTGGAGGCATAGCCGCCAGGTTTGCTCGGAAGCGTCTCGTTTTCCCAAATGTCGTTGGGATACTGCTTGCGCAGCTCGGCGGCCAGCGCACGAAGTTCGGCTTCGGCGATTTTGGGCGTCATGCCCGGGCGCAGGCGGCCGAGCACTTCCTGCGTCGTGTCCGAAAAGTCCACCAGTATCTTGGTGCCGTCGATAAAATACGGCTGCTGTTGCGAGGCGATCCACAGCTCTGGCCTGGCGAGACTGACGCCGCTGAACGTGGCCGGAACCACGCCGACGACCGTCGACGGCTTGCCGTTCAGGCGGAGAGTTTTGCCCGCGATGGCGGCATCGGCGCCAAAGTGCATGCGCCAGAGGGCCTCGCTCAGCACGACCACGGGAGGCCCGGATGCATCGGAGGGCTCGATCAAGCGGCCGAGAAGAGGTGATGCGCCGAGTTCGACAAAATAGTTCTCGCTCACAGCGTTGGCGGAGCGCGGCTTTGCCTCTCCTTCGAGCGAAAGCTTCTGCGGAGATTGCGCAAAGATTTCGAGCGTGCGCGAATGGTCGCGGAAGAACGCCATCTCCGGATACGGCATGGCGGACGCGTAGCGCTCCGGCGACTGGCGGGTAAAATGAAGCAGCGTTTCCGGATCGCGAACGGGGAGCGGCCGCAAGACCATGATGTCGAAGAATCCGAATGCCGCGATATTCACCCCAATGCCAATGGCGAGCATCGCGACGGCGGCCAGCGTGAAACCCGGCGAACGGCTGAGCGTGCGCGCCGCGTAGCGCAAATCCTGCCCCAGGCGGTCGATCCAAAGCCAGCCCCACGCCTCGCGGGCGTCTTCTCTCAAGCGTAGGGGACTCTCGACGCGGCCTCCCATTTCGCGATGGAATTCGAGCTCCTGGGCCAGTTCGCGGTCGTGGCGGCGATAGTTCAATAGGTAGGCCAAGCGTCGGAACAGTTGCATGAGGGCTCCATATTACGCGGTGCGGAGGATGGTTTGGATGGCTTCGTGGACGCGGTCGTACTCGGACATTTCCATTTCCAGTTGCTTGCGTCCGTCGCGCGTGAGGCGGTAAAAGCGCACCTTGCGATTGGTCTCGGAGATGCCCCATTCGGCGGTGGCCCATCCTTTTAAGAGGAGCTTCTGCAGCGCGGGATAGAGCGAGCCTTCCTCCACCTTGAGAACGTCGGAAGAAAGGGTGTGAATCCGCTGGGCGATGGCGTAGCCGTGCAACGGTCCAGCGCGGAGGACGCGGAGGATCAGCAGAGGCAGCGCGCCCGAAGGCATATCGATCTTAGGCATAGATACTCTATGGGTAGAATAACCATGCCTTTCCCGAAAGTCAAGGGCTTACGACGGCTTGTGCTTCTTCCACTCCTGCCAGTCCTCCGTCGTCGCCTGGAACATTTCTTCCGCCGCGCGATGCAGCCAACCTGACGGACGCTTCGCCAAGTCTTTCTGCAGAACTGGGGCCTTCATGCTGCCTAAATGCACATTGGCTGTCTCCCAGCCCATGGCGAACAGCAATTTCACGGCGTCGTGCGTGGCGGGCAGCGAGGAAAGTTCGATGCGCGAGCAATCCGGCGCGAGTCGGCGCAGCATCCAGCGCCCCTTCAGGCGCGCGAACGGATCGGGGCATCGCAGCGAACGGTCCAAAATCTCCTGGTAATAGATTTTCGGCTTGCGCTTGGTGGGATGCACCCAGAGCCACGCCGACGTGGTCAGTTCCTTGGCCTCGCGCGCGACGCTTCCTCCGTGCCAGTCGCCCAACGCGACGAAGCGCAAGCGGCCGAGGCTGCCGAGCCCGGCGATTCGATGCACCACACGATATTTCAGCTTTTGATCGGGCATCATGGCTTTCAGCGCTTTGGCCGCGCTGGACGGAATCTTGCCCTTCAGCGTCTTCAGCGCGTTCATTTTCTCCCAATACAGCTCGGGCTGCTTCAGGCGCTCCACGGCCATGTGGCGCAGCACCGGATGATGCTCGGCGAGCACGAACACGCGCCCACCCACTTTTAGCGCCGCCCGATAGCCGTCCAGGATCACTTGCGACGCTTTCGCGGGCGTGATCAGTTTCAGGTGATCCATGGAAATGGCGAAGTGTGCGCTGGTAGCCAGGCGCACCAGGTCGCATGTGTACGGCAGCCAGCAGGCTTCGTCGAAATCGTTGATGCCCCAGACGAGCCGCCCTTCAATGTCGCGCCAGGTGCCGAAGTTTTCGACGTGCAGATCGCCTACGCCCAGCACTTCCGGCGCGGCGGCGGATTTCGGCGACACTTCCGGCCAGCGCTGCGACCAGCGGTAGAACGTCGCGCGCAGGAACGGGAACACCCCTTCGCGCATGTGCTGATGCTTCAAAGCGAGGTCTTCGGCCAGCAAGGGGATGCGCTTCGCCAGCCATACTTCATAGGCCGCCGTCGCCTTCACAATATTCATGACCCCAACAGGTTATCGCGATTACGATAAAATCGCAGCTAATGAAAAAACTACTCCTGCTCGTAGTTGCCTTTGCCTCGATCCTCCCCGCGCAGCGTCGCGGAGGTCAGGCACCCGGCTCAGGCGAGCCCACTGTGCAAGGACCACTGCGGAACATTCGCTGGCGCTCGATTGGGCCGTTCAGAGGAGGACGCGCCACGGCTGTGGCCGGCATTCCTTCGCAGCCCTCCACGTATTATTTCGGCTCGACTGGCGGAGGCATCTGGAAAACCACCGATGGAGGCTTCAATTGGCTGCCCGTCGCGGATGGCCAAGTCGCCACGGGATCGGTCGGTGCACTCGCGGTTTCGGAATCGGAACCGAACGTGGTCTACGCGGGGATGGGAGAGTCCTGCATCCGCGGCAACGCGTCGCCGGGCGATGGCGTTTATAAATCGACCGACGCGGGGCGCACGTGGAAGCACATGGGTCTGGAGAAAACACAGCAGATCGGCGCGGTGGTGGTGCATCCCAAGAATCCGAACGTGGTGTTCGTCGCCGCGCTGGGACATCAGTTTGCCGCCAACGAAGAGCGCGGGATCTACAAATCAGTGGACGGCGGCACCACCTGGAAACAGGTGCTGACGCGCGGTCCAAAGGCCGGCGCGATCGACATCGTGATGGACCCGAGCAATCCGAACACGCTGTACGCAGCATTTTGGGAGGTGTACCGGACGCCCTATAGCTTGGAGAGCGGCGGTCCGGGCAGCGGCATCTGGAAATCGACTGACGGTGGCGAAACGTGGCGCGATTTGACGCGCTCGAACGGCCTGCCGCGCGGCACTCTGGGCAAGATCGGTATCACTGTATCGGGTGCCAATCCTGATCGCATTTGGGCGATTGTCGAGGCCGAAGACGGCGGCGTGTACCGGTCGGACAACGGCGGCGGTTCTTGGTCCCGCGTGAATCAGGATCGCGATTTGCGCCAACGCGCCTGGTATTACACGCACATCTACGCCGATCCGAAGAATGCGGATGAGGTTTACGTGCTGAATACGGGCGTGTACCGCTCGAACGATGGAGGGCGCACCTATACTCCGATCCCGACGCCGCATGGCGATAATCACGATCTGTGGATCGATCCCAACGATCCCAACCGCATGATCGAGTGCAACGACGGCGGAGCGGTGGTCACGACGAACGGCGGACGCGTCTGGTCGCCTGAGAATAATCAGCCCACGGCGCAGTTTTACCGTGTGGCGTTGGATAACGATTTTCCGTCGCACGCCTACGGCGCACAGCAGGACAATACGACCGTGCGCACCGCAACGCGCGGACGCGGAGGCATTACCGAGCGCGACTGGTACGACGTCGGCGGAGGCGAAAGCGGCTGGATTCAGCCCGATCCTCGCGATTCACGCGTGGTTTACGCCGGCTCCTACGGCAACCTGATCACGCGCTTCGACGCGTACACCGGAGTGGAGCGCAACATCAATCCGTGGCCTGATAATCCGATGGGGCACGCGGCGTCGGACCTGAAATACCGCTTCCAGTGGAGCTTCCCCATCGTGATTTCCCCGCACGATCCGAAGACGATTTACGCGGGCGCGAACGTGCTGTTCCGCTCCACCGACGAAGGCCAGAGCTGGGAGCCGATTTCGAAAGATCTCACTCGGGATGACAAATCGCGGCAAGGATCTTCGGGAGGGCCGATCACCAAGGACAACACCAGCATCGAATATTACTGCACCATCTTCACTGTGAATGAATCGCTGCTGACCAAGGGCCTGATCTGGGTTGGTTCCGACGACGGCCTGGTGCATCTGACCCGCGACGGTGGCAAGACGTGGACCAATGTCACGCCGCCGAAAGACATTCTGCCCGAATGGTCGCAAATCAACGCGATTGAGCCATCGCCGCACGATCCGGGCACGGCTTACATCGCCGCGACGATGTATAAATCCGACGACTTCGCGCCGTATCTTTACAAAACGACGGACTACGGCAAAACGTGGACCAAGATCGTCAACGGAATCCCGGCGACGCATTTCACGCGCGTGATCCGCGAAGATTTGAAGCAGAAGGGCCTGCTTTTCGCCGGAACAGAGTTCGGCATTTACGTTTCCTACGACGACGGCGCCAACTGGAAGCCGATCCAGTTGAACATGCCTATCGTGCCGATCACCGATCTGGCGTTCCACAAGCGGGACGACGAACTGGTGGTGGCCACGCAGGGCCGCGCGTTCTGGATCATGGACGATCTGCCGCTGTTGCGCGCATTGAAGGGCGAGGCTCCCACCGATGACGTGAAGCTATTCGCGCCGAAGGTAGCGATTCGCGGCGAGAGCGGCGGGCGCGGTCCGCGCGGGTTTATCCCCGTGGGCCAGAATCCGGCGGGCGGCGTATTGATCGATTACTGGCTGAAAGAGCGTCCGACGGGCGAAGTGAAGATCGAGATTTTCGACGCTGCGGGCAAGATGGTGAATCATTACACCAGCGCTCCTCCGGCTCGCGCAGGCGGAGCTTTGGATACGACGCCTGACATCGCCGAGCAAGGCGGCGGCGGCTTCGGACGCGGCGGCGGCGCTCCGGCGCGCGTCCCGACGCAGGTGGGCATGAACCGCTTCATCTGGAATATGCGCTATCCGGATGCGACCACGTTCCCCGGCCTGATCATGTGGGCTGGTGGCACGCAGGGTCCGATGATCGTGCCGGGCACATACACGGCGAAATTGACGGTGGCAGGCAAGACGGAGTCGGCGCAGTTCACCGTGATCGCCGATCCGCGCGTGAAGACCACGCCGGAGCAGTTCAGCTCGCAGTTGTCGCTGTCGTTGCAGATTCGCGACAAGCTGTCGCAGGTGAATCAGGCAGTGGTGGATATTCGAGCGGCGAAGAAGCAGCTCGAAGACTACGCGGCCCGCCTGAAGGACGACGTGGCTGCAAAAAAGGTGGCCGATGCGGCGAAGGATCTGGACAAGAAGCTGACCGAGGTTGAGCAGGAGCTGTATCAGACCAAGAATCAGTCCAGCCAGGATCCTTTGAATTTCCCCATCAAGCTTAACAATCGCCTGGCTGCGCTGTTGGGCGTGGTGCAGGAGAATGATGCCGGTCCGACCAAGCAGTCGAACGTCGTCTATGAAGGCCTGGCAAGCGAGGCCAACGCGCAGATCCGCGCGGCGGATCAGCTGCTGAAGGACGACGTAGGGGCGTTCAACAAACTGGTGCGGGATTCGAACATCCCGGCAGTCTCGGTGCCCCGGAAGGAAAACCAGTAACGCTTTGGAACTCTACCTCCTCCGTCACGGCATCGCCGAGGATCATTCGCCGACAGGCCACGATTCGGA
>Ga0209698_10003243_pt1 | contig 18194 bp, 13 predicted proteins | sample LitLauG_LLR_2012_FD_187203 | JGI IMG/M metagenome (GOLD analysis project Ga0209698, IMG submission 187203) | Freshwater sediment microbial communities from Pennsylvania, USA - Little Laurel Run_MetaG_LLR_2012 (SPAdes) (version 2) | ecosystem: Environmental > Aquatic > Freshwater > Creek >...
TTGCTCGAGAACCTGCCCCGGGGACGTGTGGTCGGCATCGATCTTTCGCAGAACATGCTGGGGCAGGCCCAGCAACACTTGAGCGAATATCGCGAGCGTGTCGGCCTGGCGGCGGCGGACCTGCTGCACCTGCCGTTGGCTCGCGTCTTCGACGGCGTCGTCAGCACGGCGGCATTCCACTGGGTGCTGGATCACGACCAGTTGTTCCGTGAACTGCATCGTGTGATCGTCCCCGGAGGATGGCTGGAGGCGCAATGTGGCGGAGCCGGCAACATCGTCCGTCTGCGCAAGCGGACAGATGCACTTGCCGCAACCTCGAAGTTCGCAGACTATTTCGTTGGATTCCATGAGCCGTGGCTCTATCAGAATGCGGAGGAATGCGCCGATACCCTGCGCCGCGCGGGATTCAGCGGCGTGGAAACATCTCTGGAACCCGCACTCACAGTCCTCGACAATGCCGAACAATACAGCGAATTTGTGCGCAACGTCGTCCTGCGGCAGCATCTTCGAAGGCTGCCCAATGAAAATTTGCGCAGCGAATTCATGGCGGCGTTAACGGCCCAGGCCGCGGCCGACGATCCGCCTTTTGCGCTGGATTACTGGCGGTTGAATCTGCGGGGGAGGTTGCTTAAAGCGTAATCGTGCCTCCAATCGAATCTGCCAGCCACTCCAAGTAAGCGGCGCTGCCATCCTCGACATTGATTGAAATGCATTCCGGCAGTTCATAGGAATGCAACTGCCGAATCGCCTCACACACCGATGAGAATCGCTCAGCGGAGGTCTTGATCAGCAGCAGCCATTCCTGCGCCGATTCCACTTTGCCTTGCCAGCGGTAGACCGACTCGATCTGCGGGACGATGTTCACGCAAGCTGCCAGCCGCTGCTCCACCAACGATTGTGCGATCTTGCGAGCTTCCACTTCCGATCCAGCCGTGGTCAGGACGATTTTCTTGTCGGTCATATAAAATCGGTGTCCGTTATTTGCTGTGCTGACAAAGATGTACTGGCAAAGAGACTAGCATTTCGAGCCGTCGGGGAGGCGACGATGCCGACACAAATCAAGTTTGGCACATCAGGCTGGCGCGCCGTGATGGCCGAGGAGTTCACCTTCGCCAACGTGCGGCGCGCCGTGCGCGGCATCGCGCGCTATGTGGTATCGCAAAAGCCGCAGGGCGCTCGCGTCATTGTCGGCCGTGACCCGCGCTTCCTGGGCGAATCTTTCTGCTCCACCGCAGCCGAAGTGCTGCACGCGCACGCAGTTACGCCGGTGATGATTGCCGAGCCCACGCCGACGCCTGCCATTTCTTATGCGGTCACCCAGGTCGGGGCCGACGGGGCCATCAACTTCACCGCGTCGCACAATCCGCCGGAGTACAACGGCATCAAGTTCTCCACCGCGGACGGCTGTCCCGCACTTCCGGAAGTGACCAAGCATATTGAAGCGGAGATTGACGCGCCGGAGGATTCATCGCCCCGCCGTCCGGGTGGGGCTGGAGAGTCACTCGATCCCAAGCCCATCTACCTGAAGCGTCTGGCGGAGATTGTGGATCTCAATGCGATTAAGAAGGCCGGCCTGAAAGTTGCGTTTGACCCCATGTGGGGAGCGGCTCGCGGCTACTCCGACGAACTTTTGCGTGGCGCGGGCGTCAGGGTCGCGACAGTGCACGACGTTCGCGACGTGCTCTTCGGCGGCCATGCACCCGAACCGGACGATCACCTGCTCGAAGACCTGCGCCGCAAAATGCGCGAGACCGGGGCGCAAATCGGAATCGCCACTGACGGTGACGCTGATCGCTTTGGCATCGTCGACGCGGACGGAACCTTCCTCCAGCCCAATCACGTGATCGCGTTGTTGTTTGACTATTTAGTGGAAAGCCGAGGCTGGAAGAACGGCGTTGCCAAATCGGTGGCCACCACCAATCTGATCAACGCACTCGCCAAGCTCCACGGAGTTGAACTCTACGAGACGCCTGTTGGCTTTAAGTACATCGGCGAACTGATCAAGCAGGACAAAATTGCCATCGGCGGCGAGGAAAGCGCCGGTCTTTCCATCCGTCACCATGTTCCGGAGAAAGACGGCGTGCTGGCGGGGTTGCTTTGCTGCGAGATGGTTGCCAAACGGGGCCGCAGTCTTGGACAACAGTTGCGCCGCATCTATGACCAAGTTGGTTCCTTCTGGCCTCAGCGCGAGAACTTCCGCTTGACCGCAGAGGTGAAGGACAAGTTCACTAAGAAGTTGGGACTTGATCCGCAGCAGTTTGGCGGAACTAGAGTTAGCGGTGTGGTACGGACCGACGGCCTGAAGTTGATTCTTGACGACGGGTCGTGGGTTTGCTATCGGCTATCGGGCACCGAGCCGGTAGTTCGGATCTACTCGGAAGCGCGTACGGAAGACGGGCTGAAGAAATTGAGTGCGGCTGCAAAGCAATGGATTTTCGACTGAACAAACTCGGCAAATTGCGAATGGTTGACCCAGAGGAGGGTCTACGCGCGGTGGCGCGGCGAGCGCCGGAGGCCGGGGAACTGGCGGAACGCTGGGCTGAACGTCTGGCCCCGCACTGGAAGCGAGTTTATTCGCTGCGCCGTCGCATTGCGACCGTCACCGTCGGAACTGCTGCCGTTCTTCTTTGTGTGCACGTGGTTTTCGGCGCCAACGGAATGGTGGTTTACCAGCAGAAACACTCTGAGGTGCGGCAACTGAGAGCCAAGACCGAGAAAGTCCGGCAGGAAAACGAAGCGCTTACCCAGGAAAATGCCGAACTTGGTTCCGAGAGCAGCAAAGCGGTTGAACGGGAAGCGCGCGAGCACCTGCACTATGCCAAGCCGGGAGAGATCGTGTACGTCCCTCCACAACCGCAACGCTCGACCGGACAGGAGAACCACTCGGCCAAGAAGTGAACTTGCGGTGACAAATGGCCGGTCGGAGCTGTGTTATAGTTCGCTCTCAGCCACTGGTTTGCGATGCAAATCCACAAGGTTCGTCGAGCCGTACTCAGACTAGTGTGCTGGAACACCGGGAGGTTACCGGCGTCCTTACACGATCTTTAAGCGGTTCGTTGCGAAAGAAAAGGAGAGTTACCAATGAAGAAGCTTGCATATTTTGGATTGGCCCTGTGTCTGGCTGCTGGCGTGTGCGCGGTGGCGTTCGATGACATGGGCAAGACCACGACCGTAAACGGGTGGGTGGCTGACGACAAGTGCGGGGTTAAGGGCGCCAATGCCAGCGCCGAGGCCTGCACCAAAAAGTGCCTGGCTGCCGGCGCGAAGATGGTCATCGTCACCGACGGCGACCAAAAAGTGCTGATGGTTGAAAACCCCGACGCTCTCAAAGGGCACGAGGGACATCACATCGCGGTGACCGGACACATGGGCAAGGATTCCATCCATGTGGAAAGCGCAAAGATGCTCTGAGGAAGTTGAATGGAGATCAGGCCGCAGATTTCGGGAATTCGCGCAGATGTCCTGCCCGGATACTCGTAGTCTGCGGCTTCTTATTGAACTTGCCCAGGCGATCTGCACTTCCTCAGCCACCGCGGGCGATTGCTAGGATGCTTCGGAGTGCGTGACCTCGAGAACCCCTGTCACCGCACCACTCCCTCTAACGGTGAACTTGCTGTCGCATAGAGTTTTTTCGGCATCCGTCCGGCCAGATATGCCCGTCGTCCAGCCAGCACCGCGTGTTTCATGGCCTCGGCCATCAGAACGGGATCGCCCGCCGCAGCGATGCCCGTATTCATCAGTACCGCGTCCGCACCGAGTTCCATGGCAATCGCCGCATCTGAGGCTGTGCCCACGCCCGCATCCACGATTAGCGGGACGCTGGTGACCATTTCGCGCAGAATGCGGATGTTGGCCTGATTCTGGATGCCCAGGCCGCTGCCGATGGGCGCTCCCAGCGGCATGATCGCTGCGGCTCCGGCATCCAGCAGTCGCTTGGCAAACACGACATCGTCGGATGTATACGGAAGTACGGTGAAGCCTTCTTTTGCCAGAATGCTCGTTGCCTCCAGCGTCGCCTGCACGTCTGGATAAAGCGTGGCCTGGTCGCCGATGACTTCCAGCTTTACCCAATCGGATAGTCCAACCTCGCGCGCGAGGCGTGCAGCGCGCACGGCTTCATCCGCCGTGTAGCAGCCTGCAGTGTTGGGTAGTAGAAAATACTTCTTCGGATCGAGATAGTCGAGCAACGATTCCTTGCTGCGGTCCAGGTTGACGCGGCGGACTGCGACCGTGACCATGTCGGCGCCGCTTGCGTCAAGTGCTCGGGCAGTTTCTTGGAACGACTTGTATTTGCCTGTCCCGACGATCAGGCGGGATTGGAATTTGCGGCCGGCAATGATGAGCGAATCTGGCATGACGTTATTGTAATGAAAAGAGGACTCTTACCTCCGCTCTTCCGTCTCCGCTCGTTTATAGAGGTCATTGATCTGCTGGCTGTAGCGCTCGTAGATGACGCGCCGGCGCAGCTTCAAAGAGGGCGTCAGCGCGCCGTTCTCGGCCGAGAACTCGTCGGCGACGAGAATCACTTTTTTCAATGTTTCGAAGCGGGCCAGTCCCTGATTCACTTCCTCCACGACGCCGTGATAGAGGCCGTACACCGCGGGATGCGCGACCAGTTCGTCACGGGAAGCAAACTGGATGTCATTCTCATGCGCCCACGCTTCCAAAGCGGCAAAATTCGGAGAGATCAGCACCGCTGCGAACTTCCGCTTGTCGCCTAAAACCGCACAGGTCCCGATCAGCGAGTTGAGCTTGAGCGTATTCTCGATGGGCTGCGGCGCGATGAACTTTCCTCCCGAAGTCTTGATCAGGTCCTTTTTTCGGTCGGTCACCGACAGGTATCCGTCGGCATCGATGTTTCCGATGTCGCCCGTCTTGAAGAAACCGTCCACGAATGCCTGCTGGGTTTCGTCCGATCGGTTCCAGTAGCCTTTGAACACTGACGGGCCACGTACCAGAATCTCGCCATCCTCGGCGATGCGCACCTCCAGATTGGAAAGCACACGCCCAACAGTGCCTATACGATGGTGCTCCGGCGTATTGACCGCAATCACCGGCGACGTTTCAGTCAGGCCGTAGCCTTCGTGAATCCGAATGCCCACCGCGGCATACCATTCGGCGAGTTCGCGGCCCAGAGGAGCCCCTCCCGAGATGAACGTCCTCACCCGGCCGCCCAGGCCCGCTCGAATTCTTGAAAACACCAGCCGGTTGGCCAGCCGCCAGTCGTGCGAGGTAGGGGTTTGCCCGGTCAGAATCAGATCTCGATTTGCGCGGCCCACCGTCAGCGCCCACTGGTAGGCCCGCCGTTTGGCGAAGCCGGTCGCGGTGCGTTCCGTCTGCTGATAGATTTTCTCGTATACACGCGGCACCGCCACGCAGATGGTTGGCTTCACTTCCTGAAAAGCCGTGGGCAGTTGCTCCATGAACGGGCAGTAGGCCAGCGTCACTCCGTGATAAAACATCGCCAGGTCTACGTGCCGCGCGGTCACGTGCGACAGCGGAAGAAACGACAACATGACTTCTCCCACACTCAGCTCAAATCCATGCAGTGAGCAGGAGATGTTCGAGGCCATGTTGCCATGCGTAAGCATGACGCCTTTGGATTGGCCGGTGGTCCCGGACGTGTAAATGAGCGTGGCTAGATCGTCGGGCAAGAGTGCTCGGGCCAAGGCTTCGATTTCCGGATCAAGTTGTGCCGGCCCCTCCCCGGTCAGCTGGGCCATTTCCGCGGAGGGAAGAGGCAACGCGGAAACGTCAGCGGCCGAATCCATCACGATCACTCTCTCGATGCCGGTTTGGCCGATGACTCCCGCGATTTTGTCGATTTGCGCCTGAGTGGACAGAAAAAGCACGCGTGCTCCGGCGTCGGCGAGCAGGGAAGCGGTCTGCTCCGCAGTGAGCGTCGCATAGATCGGGACGGTGACCGCGCCCAGCAACAATGCACCGAAATCAACAGTTGTCCACTCGGGCCGGTTTTCGCTAAGGATCGCCACGCGATCCCCCTTGCCGATGCCCCACTCGCGCAGGCAGTGTGCGACGCGCGCCACGTTGCGCCCGAATTCCGCCGAGCTGATCGCGCGCCATTCACCGTCTACACGATAAAGTTGGGCGCGCTCGAGCTGGTGCTCGACGGCGGTAAAAAAAACGTCGTTCAGAGTGTTCAGGGCTGTCATCTGTTCCGGCAGGCTCCCTCAAACTGTAACGTTGCGGAAAGCTTTCGGCAACTCGATCATGCTGCGGAGCGAAGCTCAATTTGCCAAGCTGGATTCTGGCTCTGTCTCTGGGGTAGCATCAGAGCGGCGTACTTTGCCCGGAAGGAGAGCTATGGCAAAAAAGCTGATTCATACCGCGCTTGCGTCGGTACTGGCTGCGGTTCTGACCAGTTCGGCTCCAGTGCTGGCCCAGATAAAGAATGCTCCGGCCATGCCCAAGGTCGGCGACGCGGCTCCGGACTTCAAGCTGCAATACTTCGACGGCAACGATCTGAAGGATGTATCGCTCAGCCAGTATCGCGGCAATAAGAATGTCGTGCTGGCATTTTATATTTTTGCCTTCACCGGTGGTTGAACCCAGCAGATGAAGAACTTCCAGCAGAACCTGAAAGCGCTGGAAGCTTCTGACACCCAGGTTCTGGGTGTAAGCATGGACAGCCCTTTTGCCAACAAAGCCTTCGCCGACCAGATCAGCGTCACCTTCCCCTTGCTCAGCGATTGGGGCGGCAAAGTTACCCGCCAGTGGGGCATCTACGTTGACGAATACCAGGCACCGCGCCGCGTAAACTTTCTCATCGGCAAAGACGGGAAAATCCTCGAAGAGCAAGTGGACGAAGCCGCAATTGATCCCAAGAAAATTGTGGACGCGTGCCAGCGGCCGAAGTTGAAGAACTGATACCGATCCGCACGCGGAGGGCGCCAGATGCATGGGATTGGAGGCCGTCTCAGCGGCGACGATTGACACCGGAGTAACCGCGCTGCGGCTGCAGCCGGGAAACTAAACCGTCTCTACCGTGTTTACTTGGTTGCGGCTAAGATCAACTGGCTCGGAGCAATTCTCCGACGAGGCGAAGATATGAAAACAGACAAGCAGTGGTGGGCAACGATAGCGTTATTGGCTGGTTTTGCATTCATGCTGCCAGGGCCGATCGGACTGGCTCAGGACGAAGGCCAGGGCCAGGATCAGGGCCAGGGCCAGGGTGAGGAGCAGGATCCTCCTGGACGCGTGGCCCGCCTTAGTTTCTCCGACGGCCAGGTTTCTTTCCAACCTGCCGGTGAAGGCGATTGGGTCACTGCGACGCCCAACCGTCCAATGGTCACCGGAGACAATCTCTGGGCCGACGAAAACTCGCGCGCCGAAGTGCATGTCGGCTCGACCGCAATTCGCCTGGCCGACAAGACCGGCATCACATTTCTTGAACTCGACGACCACATGACTCAGATTCGTCTCGCTCAGGGCGCAGTCTTCCTTCGCGTACGCCATCTGGACGACGATGACACCTATGAAATAGATACGCCGAACCTCTCTTTCCGCGTGCTGCAGCCCGGTGAATACCGCCTGGACGTGAACGCCGACGGTGATCGCACCACCGTCACTGTTTGGCACGGCCGCGGGCGCGTCACTGGCGGTGGGTCATCCTACACCGTGGTTGGCGACCAATCTGCGGCTTTCACCGGAACCGACCAGCTCAACTTCGACCTGGGCCAGGTGCCGGAGCAGGATGGATTCGACCAGTGGGCTTTTGCTCGCGACATGCGGGAAGACCATTCCGATTCCGCAAACTACGTCTCGCGCGAAATGACCGGCTATGAAGACCTTGATGAATACGGGCACTGGAGCTACGTTGCCGGCTACGGCGAGTGCTGGGCACCCGTCGGAGTCGTGGGTGGTTGGGCTCCGTATCGCTATGGGCATTGGGCGTGGGTCGGCCCCTATGGGTGGACATGGGTCGAGGACGAGCCTTGGGGATTTGCGCCATTTCACTACGGCCGCTGGGCTTACGTCGGAACTGGATGGTTCTGGGTACCCGGCCCGGTGGTCGTGCGTCCGATCTGGGCTCCGGCTCTGGTGGCATGGGTTGGCGGCGGAGGCTGGGGAGTCGGCATCGGCGTTGGAGTGGGATGGTTCCCGCTGGCGCCCGGTGAAGTATTTGTCCCCGGCTATCACGTCAGCCGCAACTACGTGAATCAGGTCAACGTCACGAATACAAACGTGAACATCACCAAGATCACCAACGTGTACAACACGACCGTGATCAATAACAACACGACGAACGTGACCCGTATCAACTATGCGAATGCGCACGTCATGGGCGGCGTGACGGCAGTATCGCGCGATACATTCGTAAATGCCCGTCCGGTCGCTTCGCACCTGGTGGCAGTGAGCCCGAAGGACATTGAAGCAGCGCCCGTAGCCCGTATGGCTCCCGTCGAACCGGTCCGCACCAGCGTCCTGGGCGCAGGCCGTCCTGCCCCGGCAAAACCGCCGGCTGCCGTGATGACCCGCCAAGTTGTGGCTCAGCATGAACCGCCGCCGCTCGCACCAACGTTTGAACAGCGCAAGGCGCAGGCAGGCGGACATTTGAATCAGCCTTCGCCGGTGAAGATGACAACGCCCGCGCCGGAGACGCGCGCCGGAGGCAGCAACATCGGCGGCGCAACCCCGCCGCCCCCAAAACAGCAGGACGGATTCAAGCCGTTCACTCCGCCGAACCGCGGTAATCCTGCTCAGACGCAGACAGGTGGAAGCAGTAGTGCCACCAACCGGGTGGAGAACAAGACCTCGATCTACGATCAGCCGAAGAACGAGGGGAGGCCGGTTGAGCCGGCGCCGCCTGCGTTCAATCATCCCCTGGCGAAGCCAGTGCCGCAGGTACAGGAACGCAGCCCGGAACAGGAGAAAGGTGTCGAGCAGAAATTCCACAACTGGGAGCAGTCTCGCCCCACTCCGCCTCCCGCGCCGCGTGCAGCGCCGCCTGCGTCCCGGCCTGAACCCCATGTGGAACCGTCCAAGCCCAAAGGCCATTGACGGCAAACAGTGCGGTGCGGTCTGATAGCTGAAGTCGGACCGGCGCGTAAAAGTGAAACGAACATTGACCACGCCCGAAGCGACTCGACAGTCTCTCCGAGCGTGGTTTTCTGTTGAGGCGAGATTGATTCCTGGCTGCGATCGAAGATGACCCCTGCCAAACGACCTGCTCTGCAGTGGATGGACCTGCTGTGGCTCGCGCTGCTCGCGGGTCTGGCGGCGCTTCCTCCTGTCTATGAATGGCACAAGCAAGTCATCCTGCTCGCCATCGGAGTGGTGCAACTGGGCGAAGGCTGGATCGTGTCGCACCTTCCCCGCCGCGGCCCGGCATATTCCGTCCTGCTCAAAATCCTACTCGCCACGCTGCTGATCGACCATACTGGCGAGCTCAGCATCAACAGCAGCTACTGGCCGATCTACTTCCTGCCCGTGGTCACGGCTGCCGAATATTTTGAAGCGCTGGGCACGCTTCTATGGACGACGCTCGCCGCGGCCGCTTACTGCTCTTATCTGAGCCCGTTCTTTAATCCTTCGATTGAGGACTACGACCTGACCACGGAAAGCTACGGACTACTGGCCATCCGCGTGCTGTTTTTTTTCCTGGCGGCGATGGTGGTCAATCGCTTCGTGGTCGAGAGCCGGCGGCGGACCGAACAATATCAGGAACTGGCGGAGACTCTCGCCGAGACCAACCGCCGCCTGGAGCAGGCGCAGGAAGCGGCGCGCCGCTCCGAGCGGCTGGCGGCGTTGGGTCAGCTGTCGGCGGGCCTGGCGCACGAGATTCGCAACCCACTCGGAGTGATCAAAGGCTCTGCCGAAATGCTGGCGCAGAAAGTCAGCAAGACTGACCTGCTGGCCGGAGAGCTTTCCGGATACATTCTCACCGAAAGCAACCGCCTCAGCGCTCTGGTTACGCGCTTTCTCGACTTCGCGCGCCCGCTGCACGCCGAGCTCGAGCCGGGCAGCGTCACTGCGGTCCTTGACCGCGGGCTGGAGCGTGTCACTACAGCATGGAAGGGGCCGGCCATTACCGTACAACGCCGCTATCAACCCGAGCTCCCGCGCGTCGAACTGGATCCCGATTTGCTCGAACAGGCTTTCGTCAATCTTATCCAGAATGCTTTCGAGGCGATGGGCGGTTCCGGGGGCACGCTTCGTGTGGAGGCCGCTACTGCCACTACCGACGTGATCGAAGTTGTGATCGAAGATACTGGCCCAGGTATTCTACCGGAGTTGCGGGAGCAGATTTTCAATCCGTTTGTGACCACGCGAAAGACTGGGGTCGGGCTGGGGTTGTCCATCGTGGCCAAGATCGTGGACGGTCACCACGGGAACATCCACATCGAGAACGCTGTGCACGGCGCTTCAGGTGCCCGCTTCGTCATTCGATTTCCCAGGACGGGGCAGGCAGGCGGCCGCGGTGCCGCATCGAAGCCAACCTCTGCCCGCTATGCGAAGATCGAAAGCACGTGATTCCATGGCCACCGTCCTCATCATCGAAGATGAAGCCAAGATGCGGCGCCTGCTGGAGTTGAATCTTGCCGAAGATGGCCTCACCACGCTCTCGGCCGGCGATGCCGAATCGGGCCTGCGTCTGTTGCATGAGAACTCCGTGGACTTGGTCCTGACCGACCTGAAACTCCCCGGCATGAGCGGAGTTGAATTCCTGCACGCGGCGCGCGAGTACAACGCGACTTTGCCAGTAGTGGTGATGACCGCGTTCGGCAGCGTGGAAACCGCCGTCGAGGCCATGAAGGCCGGCGCCAGCGACTATGTCCTCAAGCCGTTCTCGCTCGCCGAAATGCGCATGGTGGTGCGCAAGGAACTCGATGTGCGCAACCTGCGGGAAGAGAACCGCTCGTTGCGTGAGGCGCTCGGCCAGCGCTATTCCCATCCCAACATCGTGGCCCGCAGCCCCAAGATGCAGGAAGTTCTGTCCACCGTGGAGCGTGTGGCGCCATCGAACGCGACAGTGCTGCTGGGCGGCGAAAGCGGCGTCGGCAAGGACCTGATCGCCCGCGCCATCCACGAAAAATCGCGCCGCGCGCGCGGGCCTTTCGTGAAAATCAACAGCACTGCAATTCCTGAGAATCTGCTTGAAAGCGAACTGTTCGGCTACGAGAGGGGAGCATTCACCGGGGCCGTGGCCAGCAAGCCTGGGAAATTCGAGCTTGCCGACAAGGGCACGTTGTTTCTCGACGAAATAGGCGACGTGCCTCCCGCTACCCAGGTCAAGCTGTTGCGCGTGTTGCAGGAGCGCGAGTTCGAACGCCTGGGCGGAACGAAAACCGTCAAAGTGGACGTGCGCCTCATCGCCGCCACCAACCGCGATCTGCGCGAGGCGCTGGAGCAGGGAACCTTCCGCGAAGATTTGTATTATCGCCTGAACGTGGTTCCGATTGAGATCGCGCCACTGCGCGAACGCAAAGAAGATATCCCTGACCTGGTCCAACTCTTTGTCGCGCGCTTTGCTGCGGAGTCCGGCCGCGAGTTCAGCGGGGTCTCGCCGCGGGCCATGCAAATGCTGACGGCTCACTACTGGCCGGGCAATGTGCGTGAGCTCCAAAATGTAATGGAGCGGGCCTGCGCCCTCGCGAAAGGCCCAGTACTGGATGCCGACGACATTCACCTTGAGGTGCGCGCGGCGAAGCCTAGCAGCGGCGACATTCCATTCTTGCCCGAAGGTCTGACTCTGGAAGAGTATGAGAACGATCTTGTGCGGCAGGCGCTGCATCGCGCCCACGGCAACAAAAGCCAGGCAGCGCGCCTGCTTGGCTTGACGCGCAATGCGCTGCGCTACCGGCTGTCGAAAATCGGCGTCGAGGATGAAGCAGACAAAGAGGCGTGAAGGCCGCGGCTACTGCAGCCGACACAACTTGGCCTCGAGCCCAGTCCAGACCCACTGGTTGAAAACCACCAGCTTCGGTTGAAGTCGGCCGGCCGCGACAATTCCCCGCGTTTTTCCTTCAACAGCTCATGATTTAAGTAATGAAAACACAGGGCTTACAGCATCCTCCATTCGCCCCACTTTGGCACGGCGCTTGCCCTTACTTTCAGCGAGTAGTTGGAGTGCTTAGCGAGGTGGGCCATGAAAACATTCTTGAAATTGGCGACGGCAGCGGTGATGGCGGGCGCGATGTTTTGCAGCGCGCAGGACGCCGGTCCAGATGCGGCGCAAGCGCCGGATCAGGCGCAGGCGCAGGTGCAGCCGGAAGCTCCAGGCCAGGACGCTGCGGCTCCAGACGTGCCAGCCCCGACCGATCCCGCAGTGGCGCGCGTCAGCTTCATTCGTGGCGATGTATCGACGCAGCGCGGCGACTCCGGCGATTGGTCCGCGGCAGCGCTAAACCAGCCCGTGGTCGCAGGCGACAAAATCTCGACCGGCGACGGCGCACGGACAGAACTGCAGCTTGATTTCGCCAATCTCCTCCGCCTCTCCTCGAACGCGCAGGCCAACGTGGCCGAACTCACGGGCAAGCGAATTCAAATTCAAGTTGGACAGGGCCTCGCGACCTACACTGTTTTCGGAAACAGCGAAGTCGAGCCCGAGATTGACACGCCCAACGTCGCCATTCACCCTGCCCACAAAAATGGCAGCTTCCGAATTGAAGTTCGTCCCGACGGCGACACTGTTGTCATCGCGCGCAACGGCGAAGCCGAACTTTCCACTTCGCAAGGCAGTGTGGAAATTCATAACGGCGAGATGGTGACGGTGCGCGGCACCGCCCAAGATGCGCAATACAAGACCAGCGACGCTCCGGGTGGTGACGAATGGGACCGCTGGATCAGTGAACGCGACAGCAAGATCGAAAATGCCCAGGCATGGCGGCACACCAACAACAATCACTACTACACCGGTGCTGACGACCTGGACACCTACGGCCAATGGAAAAACGTTCCCGACTACGGAGACGTTTGGGTGCCGCAGGAACCGGCGGGTTGGGTGCCTTATCGCGCCGGCCACTGGGTATATGAACCGTATTATGGATGGACTTGGGTTTCCGATGAGCCTTGGGGCTGGGCCCCGTATCACTACGGCCGCTGGATGTATGCCGACGATGAATGGGTATGGTGGCCAGGTCCAGTGTGGAGTCCGGTGATCTATCGTCCGATCTGGGCGCCGGCTTATGTCTCTTTCTGGGGATTCGGCGGTGGAATCGGATGGGGCTTTGGCTGGGGTTTCGGCTGGGGATGGGGATGGCTGCCGATCGGGCCGTGCGACTACTATCACCCGTGGTGGGGCCGTTATGGCAACCGCTTTAACTCCGTAAACGTCACCAATATTACGAATATCAATAATAGAGGCTTTGGCGCGCATCCACCATTGCACGTCGGGACGCAGTTCTCAAACGTGCGAAACCTGAACAACGATCACATTTTCCGCGCCCTGTCGACGACCAAAGGCGAGCAGTTCGGTACACCCCGCATGAAGGCGTCGCCGATCACTAGGACGATGTTCAACAACGCGCACATGATGAACGGCAATCTGCCGGTAGTGCCGAACAAAGCAAGTCTATCGGCCAGCGGCCGCGCGGCCGCCCCGAGCACGATGCGCAATGGTCCGTCGAACTTCTACGGGCACGCCCCAACCACGCGGCCTGCCTCCTTTGATCATCAGGTGTCGAGCCTGCAGCAGTCCATCAAGCAGGACGGACACTTTTCGCTGGTGCAGGCGGGAAGCCGCACGCCGATGAGTCCGATCACGCAAGGGCGTTCATTGCCAACTGGGCAGGGCGGCAACTTCGGCAAGCCGAATGCGGGCACCAATGAGGCGCGCAACGGAAATGCAGGGGGAGCGCCGACCTCAACCATGCACTCGACTCCGCAATCTGGCGGGTTACGCACTTTCACTCCCCCGACCCACGGTGGCACGCAATCGGCCCCAGGGCAGATGGCAAACCGGACGGAGAACTCGACGCCTCAGAACCGGTCATTTCCGGCCCCGGGCAACGGCACGACCAACGGTGGGGCATCCAATCGCAGCGGATGGAAGCCGTTCGTTCCTCCGTCACACAGTGGCAGCGGTGGCAGCACCGGTACAAGCATCGCCGGCGGCAATACCGGCCGTTCCGGCAACGGCAGTTACTGGGAGCGCACTGCGCCACCTTCCAGCGGTCGCGATTATGGTTCTTTGGGATCATCCGGTCGGAGTTATGGCGGCGGACGTCCGCAGCTTGATATGCACCAGAGGATCGCGCAGCCCCGCTCCGGCGGCGGATACGGTGGCGGATATCGACCGGCTCCGAGCTATGGAGGTGGTGGCGGATATCGTCCCGCTCCCAGTTATGGTGGCGGCGGTTATCGTCCATCCCCCGGCTCTGGGGGCGGTCGTCCGAGTGGTGGAGGCGGCGGATACAGTGGCGGGTCGCACGGCGCGCCATCGGGAGGCGGTGGACATTCCTCCGGCGGCGGAGGCGGCGGGCACAGCTCTGGCGGCGGAGGCGGTCATCATCGCTAGAGAGTGCTGATCACTCGGCTGTAGTCAAGGAAGCGGCAACACTGGGAACGGGGCACGCCAAATGGCGTGCCCCCTTTTTTGGGACCGCACTTGCCCACTTCAAGTCCGACGGATGAACCAACGTAGCCACCAGCGTGCACCTGTGGTGACTGGCTTGCAGGCACGAGCTTGCTTACACTGACGGCTGATGCAGCTGTGAGCCGCCCGATTGCGAAGAGGAGCGCGTGCCCGGAGAGCCCGACCCGAACCATCCGCTGGCGAATGTAGACAGCAAAGCCGCAGTGCCGCGCGGGCGCCCCTTTGCGCTGGCCTGCGCTCTGATCTCGGCTGCCCTCCTTTTTCTCTCAGGTGCGTTGCCGCAGGCTTCCGCCCAGATTTCTCCCGGTCCGCTAAGCCGAGCGCATCAAGCCCTCAACGGCGTTACCAACTGCACTTCCTGCCACAAGCTGGGTAGCATGGCAACGCTGAAGTGCGTGGATTGCCATACCGACATCGGCGGCCGGATCACATCGAACCGTGGGCTGCACGCCACATACAAGCTGGCGCCCGGATCAAGCCAGGGGTGCGCCGCCTGTCACTCAGAACACAACGGCGAAGATTTCCCGCTGATCAAATGGGACATTAAAGCTTTTGATCATCGCCAGACCGGATACGTATTGGAAGGCAAACACGCAGGCATTGCCTGCAACCAATGTCATACGCCCGCCCACGTTGCTCCCGCCGAGCGCGCGACAATCAGGAACAATCTGAGCCGCACCTATCTCGGACTGGTGCAGGCCTGCGTGAGCTGCCACAAGGACGAGCACAACGGACGCCTCGGCCAAAACTGCCTGCAATGCCACAACTATCAGGACTGGAAGGGTGTAAACGTGGGCACAGGAAAAGGCCAGTTCGATCACTCGAAGACTCGTTATCCGTTGACTGGTCAGCACGCCACTGTGGCGTGCGCCAAGTGTCACACGCCCGGCCCCGACAACAAGCCACGCTATGCCGGCATCGCGTTCAATCTTTGCTCCGACTGCCACAAGGACCCGCACCACGGCAGTTTCCCGCAAGCCTGTTCGTCCTGCCACACCACCGCCGGCTGGAACAGGATTTCGATTGCCAGCGTGGGCGAGAAATTTGATCACTCCAGGACTAAATTTCCGCTCCTCGGGAAGCACGCCGGCGTCGACTGCGCAAAGTGCCATGCCGGAGGCGATTTCAAGAAGCCCATTCCGTTCGCCAAGTGCGCCGACTGCCACAAGCCCGATCCCCACAGTGGGCAGTTTGCCAAACGCGCCGATGGTGGCGAGTGCGCCTCTTGCCACACCGTGGATGGATGGAAGCCGTCCACGTTCACCAACAAAGAGCATGCGTCCACGCAGTATCCGCTCATGGGCGGTCACGCGAAACTGATGTGCGCGCAGTGCCACATTCCCAAGGGGAAAGACACGCAGTTCAAAATCAAGTTCGCGCAGTGCACCGACTGCCACACCGACCAGCATGCGGGACAGTTCGAGGCCGCGCCCTACCTGAACGCGTGTGACCGCTGCCACACCGTGGATGCTTACAAGCCGTCCACGTTTTCGTTGGCGCGCCACAAACAGACGAGGTTCATCCTTACCGGCGGGCACATTGCGGTGCCGTGCGCCGACTGCCACAAGCAGTCCGAGGCGTTCAAGCCCAAGCCATCCGCGATCTATCACTGGCAGCAGTTTGATTGCACCAGTTGTCACGAGGACCCGCACAAGGGCCAGTTCCGCGACCGCATGCAACAGGCCGGACCGGGCGGCAAACCAGCCGGATGCGAGGTCTGCCACTCGACCAAGACCTGGAAGGATCTCTCGCGCTTCGATCACGCAAAGACCTCTTTCCCGCTCCTGGGTGCGCATCGGGCCACGGCGTGCATCGACTGCCACAAGCCGCCCAACCTCGAGACCAAACTCATTCATGTGGACTTCAAGGCTGCACCCAAGCAATGCGAAGAATGCCACGAAGATGCCCACGCCAAGCAGTTCGCCAAGGCTGACGTCACCCGCTGTGCGGATTGCCACAGCGCAACGAAGTGGAAGCCGGCGCAGTTCGATCACGACACCCGCACGCAATTCCCGCTGCGCGGCGAGCACCAGAATGTGAAGTGCGCCGACTGCCACAAACTGATTCGCGAACTGGCGGGCAAGAAAATCTTGTTCTACAAGCCCACGCCCAGGGATTGCGAGTCCTGTCACGGCCCCACGACCCCCACGCCAAAACACTCGTAGACCTGCCGGCTCCAGCTCATCCGCAGAGGTTGAGTGGGTCTGATGCATGGGTCTAAACGACCCACCTGTGCCTCTCAACCCCGCTCAGGACAAGGCTTTGCGCGGTAGTGCTACAACCTCTAGGGATTTTCAGCGCACATGAAAGCGAGTCATAATGGGCCTGCTGGAGCGTGCAGGGGGACAAGCACAACGTGAAAATTGCGAAATTATTTCGGGGCAATGGCAGAAGTTACATTTCGTTGCCAATGACACGTCGAATGGCCGCTTCGTGCCATGCCAGAAGTCATCGAAAACTGGGCCAACCGTAACGTTGAGAGCAGGAAGGACCTCCGTTAGCCTGATTGGGCTTTTGATTGCAATTGCAGTTACTGAGACTCCCCATCTGTTTGGCAGTTCGCACAATCTGTGGCGGGACAGAGTGAGCCATGCTGGTACCTGGAAGCGTGCTTAATTTGGTAGCCGGGATGTTGCTGGCGTTCCACCCGCATCCCGCGGGCCAGCCGCAGTCCGCGCAGGGAACCCACAGCCCGCACGGCAACTTGAACGTCCCCTGCCAGAACTGCCACACCACGGTCGGCTGGAAGCCGATCCGCGCGCTGCCTGAATTCGATCATAATCAGACGCGCTATCCGTTGCGCGGCATGCACACGTCGGTAACCTGCTCGCAGTGCCACCTCAAACCCGTTTTCACCGATGTGGGCAAGCGCTGCCAGGACTGCCACGCCGACATTCACAAGCGGCAACTGGGCTCCAATTGCGAGCAGTGTCACACGGTGCGGGGCTGGCAGGTCGCGGTCAAACAGATTCAGCAGCACAACAACCGATTTCCGCTCACCGGCGCCCACGCCGCGGTGGACTGCGACTCCTGCCACAAGGGAGCCGCCAACAGCAAGTTCCAAACCATGTCTACCGATTGCTACTCGTGCCATGCCAGCGACTACAAGCAGACCACGAATCCCAATCACGTTTCGGCGAAGTTCGCCACCACCTGCGATACCTGCCACAGCACGGACAACTGGTTGAATGCCAAGTTCGATCACACCACCGTCGGATTTCCGTTGACCGGCGGCCACAGCGTTCCCCCGCGCGAGTGCACCGACTGCCACGTCAACAACAATTACAACCTGACCACGACGGCCTGCGTCTCGTGCCACCTGAAGGACTATCAAGGTACGAATAATCCCAGCCACGTCGCTCTGAACTTCTCGCAGACCTGCGAACAGTGCCACAACACCACGACATGGACCAATGTCGCCTTCAACCACGTCGGCGTCGGCTTCAACTTGGATGGGCAGCATACGGTGCCGCCGCGCGCCTGCACCGACTGCCATGCCAACAATAATTACAACCTGACCAGTGCGGCTTGCGTGTCGTGTCACATGAAGGACTATCAGGGCACCACCAACCCGAACCACGTCACCACGAACTTCCCGCAGAATTGCGACAGCTGCCACACCACTTCGACCTGGTTG
>Ga0209698_10003244_pt1 | contig 18191 bp, 16 predicted proteins | sample LitLauG_LLR_2012_FD_187203 | JGI IMG/M metagenome (GOLD analysis project Ga0209698, IMG submission 187203) | Freshwater sediment microbial communities from Pennsylvania, USA - Little Laurel Run_MetaG_LLR_2012 (SPAdes) (version 2) | ecosystem: Environmental > Aquatic > Freshwater > Creek >...
ATCCTGGAGGGAGCGTTCGATCTCGAGGACGCGCCTGCAGGCTTGGACGCGGCTCCCGCAAACGAACTGGCAGACGCATACCAGGGGCTTTGGCGGGCCGACAGGTTCGCCAAGCCCCTGGTGGCGTTGATGGCTGGTCCGATTGCCTGGCCAGCGGCCGCGGTGGCCATCAATGGCACCCACAAAGTCGCGGACCCCGCCACAGTCTTTGCGATCACCGAGGTAGCGAGAGGTCGACCGCCCGGTTGGGGCGCCAGTTATCACCTGCCGGCGCTGCCGCATAGCCTCGGCCTTTATCTCACGCTCACTGGTGCCACGGTAGATTCGGCCCTGCTCTATCGCTTGGGCTGGCTGACCCATCGCATCCCCGAAAGCCAATTCGCCACGATCAAAGCCCGGCTTGCCGCCGCCGATCCCGTGGATCCGCTGCTCGATGAGCTCGACGTTGGCCCGGGTCCCTCCGCGCTCGATCCCTACCTTGGTACGATCGAGGGATGCTTTTCCGCCGAGGGTCCGCGCGACATCATTGCACGGCTAGATGCGACCAACGGACCCAATGCCGACTGGGCCCGGCGGACAGCAAACACGATCTGGGCAATGCCCATGCCCACGCTGGAAGCAATTCATCGGCTCCTCTCGCGTCACGCCCAACCGAGTCTTCGAGATGGGCTCATTCAAGATTTTCACATCGCCAGCGGCTGGCCTGGCGCGGAGCCGGACCTCGAGGCCGTCAAGGCGCTCGCTGGGCAACATCCTTCCGGGGACCTGATACTTGCCTCGCTATCGCCGCCTTCGATCAGCTGAGCCGCGCAAGCATCACGCCATGACGAGACAAGTATTCACCGATCCTTCACCCTGTCTCTTAAGCTCGCTTTAGCCGAGATCACCTAGTGTTCCTGACAACAACGAGAACACGGATTGAAGCGAACAAGCAGAGACAGGGAAATGACTGCATTACTTAAAGAAAATATACACCAGGATGTCGATCAGGGTGAAGGTCTTCAGATTGAATATTTGCAAGCGTTGCGACTTGTGGAGCGTCTACATCGCCTCTTGCTTGATGTCATCAAGGACGAATTCGACCGGCTCGGCCAATCAGACCTCAACAGCGTGCAGGCGCTGCTGCTTTACAATATCGGCACCTCGGAATTGACCGCGGGAGAACTTCGCACCCGCGGTTACTATCTCGGCTCCAACGTGTCCTACAATCTCAAGAAGCTTGTCGACATGGGCTACATCCATCACAAGCGTTCGGACACGGACCGTCGCTCGGTGCGCGTGAGCCTCACCGATCGTGGGCAAGAGGCCTGCGAAGTCGTGAGCGCACTTTACCACCGTCAGCTCAGGTCACTCGAGACCGTTGGCGAGGTTGGGGAGCGCGACATGCGAATGCTGAATTTGTCGCTGATGCGCCTCGAGCGCTTCTGGTCCGACCAGATCCGCTATCGACTGTAATTCGACGGCTTTCTTCTGTGCTCACGCTGCTCACCTCAGGCCCGGATCTTTCTGGGCCTGAGGTCGTTTGTGGCATCGCGATGACCTGTAGCTTTCAGGCCAGCCCGTCCATGCAACCGTGCGGCTCGGACAAGCCAAGGCCTTGCTCGAGGCCAATTCCCATGCTTGTTGCTGCTGGCGGTGGGGAGCGCAAAAGTCTCCAACTCGTTTTGCCCTGGTTCGATGGGGGCTCGGCGCGTAAAATTTTGTGATTCGCTGTGTGTCGGCGGTTGGGGCCGTTGGAACCCGCGCTAGGGGATTGGTCAATCAATGCGCAGATCGAACCGATTGGACATGGGGAACGGATTCTGGGCGATCGCCCGCGCCACGGTGTTGGCGCTTTGGATGGTTGGCGGGCCCGCGATCGCGTTGGCGGGCGATGGAACGTCGAGCAGCGGAACATCCGCGGCAAGTTCTGGTGGCGCATCCCCGGGGGCCGCGGCAACTTCGGCAGCGCTATCGTCGGCCTCGGCGCCGGTCATTCCGCCGTCCGCCATGCCGAGCGCTGCCGTCGCACCACAACCCGCTCCCACACCGGCAGCAGCACCCGCTGCCACGGCTGCGAGCGATGATGCCACTGGCAAACCAACGGCCAAGGACATTCAATCGGGTCATCCAATGTTGGCCAAGAAGAAATTGGCCGGTGCTAATCATAGGCGGCGTTCGCCCGCGACCGCGCTGGCCGCGACGCCGGCGCCACCGCCTGCGGCTGAGGCCAATTTCCTCGATGCCATTTTCGGCAATGGGCCGCAACAAGCGCCCGTGCCCGAAGCCGCGGTTCCGGGTGACCCGATCACCACTGGCGCCACCGACCAAATTCCAGACGATCCGACCCTTCCGGCCAAATCCAAACACGGCAAGGGGGCAAAAACCGCGAGCCGTTCGCCCGACGCCGCCACCCCAGCCGAACCGATCGCGCCGGATGCCGGTCTGTTTGGCGGCGAGGAAACGCCCTGGGCCTCGGCCGAGCTTGGCCATCCCGTGCTTTCGCCTGGAAATGTCGAACCGTTGAAGGCGGCGATCAAGCGTTACTCGGATATCGTTGCCCATGGCGGCTGGCCAACCGTGCCACCGCTGCAGATGCAAGTTGGCACGGTCAACGAGGCCGTTGCACTGTTGCGGCAACGGCTGATGGCCGAGGGCGATCTGACCACGGAGCCATCCGGCTTTTTTAGCGGTGCCTCGAACTATGACGCCGATGTCGAGGCCGCCATGAAGCGGTTTCAGGATCGCTATGGGTTGAGCCCGACGGGCACCCTCATGGATGAGGATCGGCTGAAGAACGGCACACGTACGGTGGCCGCGCTCAACGTGCCCGCCGATGCGCGCCTGGCGCAACTCAAGGCAAACCTCACGAGGCTACAGCAGCAGGTGATCGCCAAGGGCCGCTATGTTGTCGTCAACATTCCGGGCGAGCAAATCGAAGCGGTGGAGAACAATGTCGTTGCACTACGGCTCAACGGCGTCGTCGGCAAACCCGATCGGCCGAGCCCAATGCTTTCCTCCAACATAGAGGAAGTGAAATTCAACCCGATTTGGACTTTACCGCCGACAGTCATCAAGGAGGACCTCGTGCCAAAAGGCAGGTCGCTCCAAGCCAAGGGTGTGGATGTCCTGGGGAAATTCGGCATCGATGCCTATGATGGCAATGGCAAGAAACTGGACACCTCCAAGATTGATTGGACGTCGGCCAACGCCGCCAATCTGCGGTTCTCGCAACAACCTGGAAAAGATAACCCGCTAGGCTTCGCCAAGCTCGATTTTGCGAGCCCCGAGAGCGTCTACATGCATGACACGCCCTCCTCGAAGCTTTTCGACAAGAGCTACCGGGCGGCCAGCTCGGGCTGCATCAGGGTCGATCACATGGACCAGCTTGTCAGCTGGTTGCTGAAAGAGACCGACGGCTGGAGTGTCTCGCGTGTACTCTCGATGAAGGAGAGCGGAGCCAGTCAGATCGTGCGCCTCAAGCGCGCCGTGCCGCTGCATTGGGTTTACATCACAGCCTGGGCCACCGAGGACGGCGTCGTGCATTTCCGGCGAGACCTCTATGGCAAGGACCAGGCATTCGGGGTGAGCACCCTCGCCTCTGCCTATTGACGGCAGACGGGCTCATTCCCTTCGTCGCGATCCTGGTCTAGTCTTTCCTCCTGCCCGTTCCCCATACCCTCGGGACGGAGCCAAGGGAGGATGCGTATGCGATCATTTACGAAGGCGCTCATCGGCGCGCTTCTGGCCACGACCATGCTGGTCGGCGCGGCCGAGGCAAAGACCCTCGTCTATTGCTCGGAAGGCAGCCCCGAGAACTTCAATCCCCAGCTCAATACGACGGGAACGAGTCTCGATGCGGCCCGCCATGTCTACAACCAGCTCGTCGAGTTCGCGCCGGGCACGACCAACGTGGTGGCTGGCCTTGCCGAGAAATGGGACGTTTCAGCCGACGGCAAGACGGTGACCTTCCATCTTCGCAAGGGCGTGAAATTTCATTCCAACAAGACCTTCAAGCCAACGCGCGACTTCAACGCCGACGATGTGCTGTTCTCATTCAACCGCATGTGGAAGGCCGATAGCCCGTATGCGAAGGTTTCGGGTGGCAACTACGAATATTTCAACGACATGGACATGCCGAACATTCTCGACTCGATCGAGAAGACGGATGGGCAAACCGTCGTGTTCCATTTGAAGCAACCGAACGCTCCGGTCCTGGCCAACCTGGCGATGGATTTCGCGAGCATCCTGTCGGCCGAATATGCCGATGCCATGCTGAAAGCGGGCACCCCGGAAAAGGTCGATCAAGAACCGATCGGCACCGGCCCGTTCTCCTTCCTCTCCTACCAAAAGGACGCGGCGATCAAATTCAAGGCGTTCCCGGACTATTTCAAGGGTAAGGCGCCGATAGATGAGCTTGTCTTTGCCATCACGCCCGATCCGACTGCGCGCTATGCCAAGCTGAAAGCCAACGAATGTCAGGTGATGATCGCGCCGAACCCGGCCGATCTGCCGGCCATGAAGCAGGATGCCAGCGTAACCGTGCTCGACCAAGCCGGCCTGAACATCGGCTATTTGTCGCTGAACTCCATGAAGCCACCCTTCGACAAGAAGGAAGTACGGCAGGCGATCAACATGGCGATCGACCGGGATTCGATCCTGAAGGAAGTCTATCAAGGGGCAGGCCAGAAGGCCAAGAACCCTATCCCGCCGACGATCTGGTCGTACGACGATTCCACCAAGGATTATCCGTATGACCCGGCGAAGGCCAAGGCCATGTTGGAGGCGGCCGGCGTCAAGGACCTGAAGTCCGACCTCTGGTACATGCCGGTGCAGCGGCCCTACAACCCCAATGCCAAGCGCATGGCCGAGATGATGCAGGCGGACCTTGCCAAGGTCGGTATCTCGGTCGAGCTGAAGACCTATGAATGGGGCGAATACCGCAAGCGGTTGGCCGCCGGCGAGCACCAGATGGGCCTCTATGGCTGGACCGGCGACAATGGCGACCCGGACAACTTCTTCTTCCTGCTCGGTTGCCCCGACGGTAAGCCCGCCGCCGCCAACTCCGCCAAATGGTGCGACAAGGACTACGATGCCGCATTGGTCGACGCACGCAATCTCGCGGACAACGCCAAGCGCACGGAGATCTACAAGAAGCTGCAGGCCATCTTCAAGGATGCGGCGCCCTGGGTCACCATCGCGCACTCGACCGTGTTCGAGCCGATCCGCAAGGAGGTCGTCGGCTACAAGGTCAGTCCGCTCGGTCGCCACGAGTTCTACGGCGTCGATCTGAAGTAGGCACCCTTTTCCCCTCTCCCCCTTTGTCTGCAAGGGGGGAGAGGTGGAGCTCGCACATGCTCCGCTTCCTGCTTCGACGGTTGGCGCTCACCATCCCGACGTTCATCGCGTTGATGTTCGTCACCTTCATGCTCATCCGCATGGTTCCAGGCGATCCGGTCGAGGCGCGCAGTGGTGAGCGCGGCACCGACCCCGTCCGCCACGCCAAGTTGTTGCACGAGATGGGCCTCGACCAGCCCATCTGGAAACAGTTTCTCGATTACGTCGACGGCATCGCCCACGGCGATTTCGGCACTTCTACGATCAGTCACGAAAAAGTGCTGACCGAGTTTGCGACGTTGTTTCCCGCAACGCTCGAATTGACACTTTGCGCGATGGTCCTCGCGATCGTCATTGGCGTGCCAGCAGGTGTGTTCGCGGCCGTGAAGCGGGGTACGCTGTACGATCAGACACTGATGGGCATATCCCTTGCCGGCTATTCGATGCCGATCTTCTGGTGGGGGCTACTGCTGATTTTGCTGTTTTCGGTCACGCTCGGCTGGACGCCGGTTTCGGGACGGGTCGATCTCGTCAAATTTGATTTCGAGCCTCGCACCAATTTCATGCTGATCGATACGCTGTTTAGCGACCAGAGCGGTGCGTTTGTCGATGCCGTCCGGCACCTGATCCTGCCGACGATCGTGCTCGGAACGATTCCGCTCGCCGTGATCGCCCGCATGACGCGGTCGTCCATGCTTGAGGTGCTTGGCGAGGATTACGTCCGAACGGCCCGCGCCAAGGGGCTCGTTCCGTTTCGCGTGATCGGCCTGCATGCGCTGCGCAATGCGCTGATCCCGGTCGTTACCGTGATCGGGCTGATGATGGGCACCCTGCTGTCGGGGGCGGTACTGACCGAATACATATTCTCCTGGCCAGGGGTCGGCAGTTGGCTCATCCAGAGCATCGGTCGGCGCGACTATCCCGCGCTACAGGGAGGCATCATGCTGATTTCCCTGGTGGTCATCCTGGTCAATCTCTTGGTCGATCTGGCCTATGGGCTCATCAACCCGCGGATCCGCCATGCCGACTGATGCAACGGTCATGGGACGGGAGGTCGCGGCCGAGGCCCTCGCGCCACCCCGCCCCATCGTCGAATTCTGGCGGGCTTTTCGCGAAAATCGCGGAGCCGTCGCCGGGCTCGTCGTCGTCGTATTGATCGTGCTCGCGGCTATTTTTGCGCCGCTGCTCGCACCCCATTCGCCGATCGAACAGTTTCGGGACTTCGCAAGACGACCTCCTCCCTTCTTCAAGGATGGTGATTGGCGATTTCCGCTCGGCACCGACGCGGTTGGCCGCGACATGCTCTCGCGGCTGATCTTTGGCGCGCGCATTTCGCTCTTCCTGGGCCTCGCGGTGATGGTCGTGTCGGCGCTGATCGGCACCGCGCTCGGCCTCTTGGCGGCCTTTGCCGGCGGCATCATCGATGTCATCACGTTGCGGATCATGGACCTCATCATGGCGATCCCGAGCCTGGTGTTGGCCATCCTCATCGTGGCGGTGCTTGGCCGCCCAAGCCTCGCCAACACCATCATCGCCGTCACCGTCGTTTACTTGCCGCGATATGTCAGGCTGGTGCGCGCGTCGGCCCTTGCGGAAATGCAGAAGGACTATGTCACGGCCGCCAAGGTCGCGGGCGCTGGCCCGGTGCGGATCATGTTGTCTACGGTGCTCCCCAATTGCCTTGCTCCGCTGATCGTGCAATCGGCCCTTGGTGTATCCGATGCCATCCTTGAGGTCGCCGGCCTCGGCTTTCTCGGCCTTGGCGCCCAGCCGCCGTCGCCAGAGTGGGGGGCAATGCTGGCCGATAGTCGAGAGTTCATCCAAGCCGCACCCTGGATCGTGATGCTGCCGGGCCTTGGCATTTTGATCACGGTGCTGGCCACCAACCTCATGGGCGACGGTTTGCGTGATGCACTCGACCCCAAGTTGCGGCGGGGCTAAGCGCATGGCTTTATTAGAGATTCGAGGTCTAAGCGTTGACTTCGCGGTGACCCGTGGCGCGTTTCGGGCGGTTGACCATGTCGATTTCTCGATCGATCCCGGCGAAGTGCTTGCCGTGGTTGGGGAGTCCGGCTCGGGCAAGTCCGTCGCCATGCTAGCCGTCATGGGTCTACTTCCCTGGACCGCGACCGTCACCGCCGACCAGATGCGCTTCGATGGTCATGATTTGCTCAACATCAGCCCAGACCAGCGCCGGCAGCTGATCGGCAAGGACATCGCCATGATCTTCCAGGAGCCGGTGGCGAGCCTCAATCCCTGCTTCACCGTCGGCTTCCAAATCGAGGAGAGCCTCGCGGCGCACCTTAACCTCGACCGGCGCGAACGACACGCCCGCGCGGTAAGCCTTCTGACGTCCGTCGGCATTCCGGAACCGGAGCGCCGGCTCAATCAATTCCCCCACCAACTGTCTGGAGGCATGTGTCAGCGGGTGATGATCGCCATGGCGATCGCCTGTTCGCCGAAACTGCTCATCGCCGACGAACCGACCACCGCGCTGGACGTCACCATCCAGGCGCAGATTCTCGACCTGCTGCTGGCGATCCAGAAAGAGACGCGCATGGCGCTGGTCCTGATCACCCATGACATGGGCGTGGTTGCCGAAACGGCGCGCCGGGTCGTCGTTCAGTATGCCGGTGAGCAGGTGGAGCGGCAGGCCGTCGAGGGTTTGTTCGCCACACCACGCCATCCGTATACAGCCGCGCTGTTGTCAGCGCTCCCCGAGCACGCCCATGGACGTCGACTCGCCGCGATCCCCGGCGTCGTTCCTGGTCAGTTCGACAAAAATGATGCTTGCCGCTTTGCTCCGCGCTGCGCCAAGGCCGACGAGCGCTGCCGCACGGTCAAGCCGCCACGCCAAACCGCCGCTTTGGGCGAAGCGCTATGCCACTATCCGATGGCGGGAGTAGCACCTTGAGCCAAACCCTGATCGAGGCGGACCATCTTGCTCGGCACTACGATATTCGCCGCGGGCTATTTGCGGCCAAGGCGACGGTCAAGGCGGTGGCCGAGGCGAGTTTCGCGGTCACCTGCGGCCGGACACTCGCCATTGTGGGTGAATCGGGCTGCGGAAAGTCGACCCTCGCCCGGTTGCTGACCATGATCGAGCCGCCGAGCGCCGGGCGATTGGTCATCACCGGAAGCGACGTGAGTGACGGCGACGCGATCAAGGTTCGAGCCTTGCGGCAATCGGTGCAAATTGTTTTTCAGAACCCCTATGGTTCGCTCAATCCTCGACAGAAAATCGGCGCCGCGCTGGAAGAGCCGTTGGCGATCACCACCTCTATGCCCGCGGCAGAGCGCCGGGCTCGCGCCAGCGACATGCTGGCCAAGGTCGGGCTGCGCCCCGAGCATTATCACCGCTATCCGCACATGTTTTCCGGTGGGCAGCGCCAGCGCATCGCGATTGCCCGCGCGTTGATGCCGCGCCCCAAGGTGCTGGTGCTGGACGAGCCGGTTTCGGCGCTGGATATTTCGATCCGCGCCCAGGTGCTCAACCTGCTCGCCGACCTCAAGGCGGAATTCGGCCTCACCTATGTGATGATCAGCCACGATCTATCGGTGGTGCGGCATGTGGCCGACGATCTCATGATCATGTATCTCGGCCGCATCGTCGAGAAAGGGCCGTCGGCGGAGATATTCGCCCGGCCCCGGCATCCCTATACCCAGGCTCTGTTGTCGGCGACGCCGATCGCCGATCCGCGTGCCAGGCGCAACCGCATTCGGCTGGAGGGCGAACTACCCTCGCCGATCTCGCCGCCGCCGGGCTGTGCCTTCCACCCGCGTTGCCGGTTCGCCAATGAGCGATGCCGGATGGAACAACCGACCGAGACAAAGATCGGCGGCGTCGCGGTCGCTTGTCACGCGGTGGCCGAGGGGCGCATCGGCAACGAGCCGTGACAGGGTCTCACGCCCTCACCCAGGCCGGCAGCCAATCGCCATGGGCCTTGATCAGGTCGTCCGTCAGACGCCAGATCTGGTCGAGATCGAGCTCGGCCGCCGTGTGCGGATCGAGCATCGCGGCGTGATAGATGTGCTCGCGGTTTTCCGTCATCAGCGCGGCAACCGTCAATTCCTGAACATTGATGTTGGTGCGGATAAGTGCGGTCAGTTGCGGCGGCAGAGCGCCGACGTGGGTCGGCTGGATGCCCGAAGCGTCCACCAGGCACGGCACCTCGGCCGCGCAATCCTCCGGCAGCGACGAGATGCAGCCGTTGTTGCGCTGATTACCGTAGATGACCGCGGGCTCGCCGGTCACCACCGCGTTGATGATCGAGGAGGCATATTCGTGACTGGGCGCGACCTTGATGGTTTCGGCCTCGCGGTACTGTTTGGCCACGGACTTCCAGCGATCGATGTTTTCGATGCAGCGCTTGGGGTACTCATCGAGCGGAATGCCGAATTTGTCGATGAGGTCTTGGCGACCTTCCTTGATGAAATAGGGCGTGTATTCGGCGAAATGCTCGGAGCTTTCGGTCACGAAGTAACCTAGCCTCGTCAGCATCTCGTAGCGCACTTTGTTAGGGCAGCGCGGGTTCCAGCTGGACGGTTTGGGGATACGACCAGCGCGGTAGCCGGCGAGAAGATCGGGATAGAGGTTGCGATAGGAACCGTCCGGCTGTCGGTGCTCGAACGTCAAATAGAACGCCATGTGATTGATGCCGGCGGCCCGGTAGCGAATCTCGCCAACGGGAAGATCGAGATCGCGGGCGAGCTCGGCCGCGGTGCCTTGCACCGAGTGACACAGGCCGACCTGTCGGATACGCGGGAATTTGGCCGAGATCGCCCAGGTATTGATGGCCATCGGGTTGACGTATTGCAGCATGATGGCGTTGGGGCAGAGCTCCATCATGTCGGCGCAGACGCTCCAAAGGTGCGGGACGGTCCTTAGGCCCCGCATGATCCCGCCGACCCCCAAGGTGTCGGCGATGGTCTGGCGCAGGCCATATCTCTTTGGCACGTCGAAGTCGGTGACGGTACACGGCTCATAGCCCCCGATCTGGAAGGCGACGACGACGAAATCGGCGCCGGCGAGCGCGCGCTTTCGATCCGTGGTGGTCTCGACATTGGCCTTGACGCCGAGCGTCCGGACGAGCTTGCCGGCGACAACCGCGCTGTCCTCAAGTCGCGCCGGATCGATGTCCATGAGCGCGATGGTCGCCCCCGAAAGAGCCGGGCGCTGCAAGACATCGCCGACGATGTTCTTCATGAACACCGTCGAGCCAGCGCCGATGAAGCTGATTTTCAACGAATTCGCCATCGCGGCTCCATGACGTTTGTGCAAAGCTCGGTTTGTCGGATCGAACTTACCGTGACCGCAGCTTCCGCGCCACTTCGAGCGCGAAGTAGGTGAGCACACCGTCCGCGCCCGCCCGCTTGAAGGCGATCAGAGATTCCATCACCACTTTGTCGCGGTCGAGCCAGCCGTTGCCAGCCGCCGCCGCGAGCATCGCATACTCGCCACTCACCTGGTAAACGAAGGTCGGCAGGCCGAAGGCGTCCTTAACACGGGCGACGATATCGAGATACGGCATGCCCGGTTTCACCATCACCATGTCCGCGCCCTCGGCGATGTCGAGCGCGACTTCCCGCATCGCCTCTTGGCCATTGCCCGGGTCCATCTGATAGGTGCGCTTGTCGCCCTTCAACGCCGCCTTGGAGCCGAGCGCATCGCGGAACGGCCCGTAGAAGCCCGACGCGTACTTCGCGGCATAGGCCATGATGAGGGTGTCTTGATGACCCGCAGCCTCCAGCGCCGTACGGATCGCACCAACGCGGCCATCCATCATGTCGGATGGAGCAATGATGTCACAACCGGCTTCCACCTGGACGAGCGCCTGCTTGGCGAGAACCTCGAGGGTCGCGTCGTTGACGATCCGTTCGCCCTCGATGAGCCCGTCATGTCCGTGGCTGGTATAGGGATCCAGTGCGACGTCACAAAGAACGCCGATCCCGGGCACGGCCTTCTTGATGCCCCGCACCGCCCGGCAGACGAGGTTGTCGGGGTTGAGCGCCTCTTGGCCGTCGTCCGACTTGAGCGTCGGATCGGTCGCCGGAAACAACGCGATGACTGGAATGCCGAGGTCGCTGGCCTCCCGCGCGGCCTCAACCGCAAGATCGACGCTGAGCCGATCGACGCCCGGCATCGACGCGATGGGGCTGCGCGTATTCTTTCCGGCGGTAAGGAAGATCGGCCAAAGCAGGTCATCGATTGAAAGGGTGCTTTCGCGGGTCAGGCGACGCGACCAATCGGCCGCGCGCGTCCGGCGCATGCGGGTGGCGGGGAAGCTTGCGGCGGTATGAGGCTTGAGTTTGCGCATGCCGCTATGGCTAGCACCGGTCTTGCTCGGCGGAAAGTGGCAGGGTGGCGATGGCAGGTGATTTGGCTGCGTCACCGGCGTCCGTGAGTGGGGTCCACGTACCGCTCGAGGAGGCGGGGATAAAGGCGTATCGGTCCTGACAACCCCTTGACCATGTGGCACAATTCGGCCGAATTGGTGGGCTTTATGGCTCCTGCCTTCGTCATCGCGAGGGAGATCGAGTTGAACAAGAGGGATGGCCGCATGCCGTTTTTGGACTGGCTCTTGACCAGCCGCGGGATTGCCCGCGTCGCCGGCCTCCTGTTTGTCGCGCTGGTCGCCTTGGGCGTGTGGATGATCTGGTTCGGCGGGTTCGACTGGTGGCAGCTTGCCCCCGTCGCCACGCTCTTTCGCATCGATGCGGCAATCGTCCAGCAGATCGCGTTGCGGCTGATCGGGGCGGCGGTCCTGTTCGGTCTCATCATCTACGGCACGCGATTGCTGCAAGCGGTTCTCCGGAAGGGCGTGCTCACACCGAGCCGGTTCGATCAGGGCATCGCCTATTCGATCGATCGCGCCGTGGGGTATGCCGGGCTGTCGTTCGCGGTGCTCTATGCCGCGTCGTTCGCCGGCTTCGACTTGACCGGTCTCACCGTTGTCGCCGGCGCGCTGTCGGTTGGCGTCGGCTTCGGGCTGCAGACCGTCATCAGCAATTTCGTCTGTGGACTAATTCTATTGATCGAGCGACCGATCAAGCTCGGCGACTGGGTGGTCGTCAAGGACAATGAAGGAATCGTCAAGCACATCTCGGTCCGTTCCACCGAGATCGCGACCTTCAACGGCGCGAGCCTCCTTGTCCCCAATTCGGAGTTCATCACCGGCACCGTGGTCAACTGGACGCATGGTGATCCGTCCGGCCGCGTCGAGGTGAAGGTGCGAGTGCCCCAGTCCTCTGACCCGCGGGCGGTCCTCGAGGCTTTGCAAGCGGCCGCAGCGCGCACGCCGGGCATCAGGAAGGTGCCGCCACCCGATGTGAGCTTCGACAATTTCGGACCCGAGGCCTTGGAGTTCTCGGTTGGCGTCCACGTCGCCAACGTCAACACCGGGGGTACAGTCAAGACGGCGCTACGGGTGTCGATCCTCGAAGAGTTCCGCAAGGCGGGCATTGATCTGGCAACGCCACAGCGTCAGATATACGTGCGGCAGGGCGCCGAGCCGGCGGCGGCGCCCGCGAACGGGACCGTGCGCTTTGGGTAGATCTCAGTGGATATCGGTGTGGGGTGGCGAATGATCAGGAAGCGACCTATTGGTGTGCACCATAGCCTTGCGCTCACTCTGGTGTTCGTGACGTTCGACCTCACACCATGCCTAGCAGATGCGATCGATGGCGACTGGTGCCGCGGCCCCGCGAGCTTTCACATCCAGGGTCCTCAGATTCGCACGCCGTCAGGGATGGACCTCACCGGCAGCTATGCCCGGCACACCTTCCACTACCTTGCGCCACAGGGAGATGCGGATGCGGGCACCGAGTTCTTCATGCGACTGATGAACGAGGAGACGGTGCTGCTGGTTCGCCACAAGGACAATAAGGATGGCCCAGTCGAGACGTGGATGCGTTGCAAACCGGTGAGCTAGATGAGGTTGCGCTCTATCGCCAAACTATTGCCGCGGCCCGTGCGCCTCTCAACCCTCCGGCGTCTTGGCCTTCGCACGCTGCACGCACGTCGCCTGTGCCAATAGTTTCTCGGTGGACTTGGCATAGGCTGTTCGTGTCGAGGGCGCCTCGACCACCGCTATTCCGGTGCGGTCGGAGAGCCCCACGGCGGTGGTGATCCCACCATCCCTGATGATGGGCAGCGACGCTGCATGGTCGTTGTCACGCAGCGCCAACACAAGTTCGACATCGCGTCGCTCCAGATCGGCGCCGGAGATGGCATAGACATTCTCGCCGCTTGGATTGTAAATGGCGATGAGCCAATCATCGTCACCCAACGTCGCGTTGATCGTGACCGGCCCTTTGCGCAAATCGAAGCGGCAGAGGGCGTAACGCTCGGCCGGCGACAGGAATGGCAACGGCTGATGCCCGGCAGAAACCGGTTCGAGCACGATCATCTGATTGCTAGCGCTGAGCTTGGCGAGCGCTGCGTAGGCCTGGTTCGGCCACAGATGCATGAGTGCGAGAACCAGGCCGATGTGCAGCAACAGTCCGCAAAGAACCGCGGCGACCAACCAAAGCGGCTTGATATGGAGCTTGCCGAGCCATCGAAGAACAAAGGTCATGAACAGCCCGCGCTTTCGATACGGAACAAGCTCTGCTTCTTGGTATTCGCGGACTGGACCGCCGAGGTCTGTTGCAGGCCGAATACAGTCAATAGAATTTGCATTCGGCTGGCTCCCGAGGTCGCCAACCAGTTTCCAGGCTTCGGGCTTTGCGACAGTGAGATGGTGACGCCGCCGCCGGGGTCGGGGATCGCAACGTCAGAACTGATGATGGCGTGGCTGGTGCCGGCTTCGAGCAATGCGCCGTTGAGATCGAAAGCGTTCAGAGTCCAGCGTCTTGCGCCAGGCGACGCGCCGCTGAGAATGTAGTTGCAGTCGGAGTAAAGTGGTTCGCCGTTGGAATCGCGCGTGGCCGTAAAATAACTCGCTGCGCTTGCCTGCAACGGCAGCCAGCCGGCGCGCGCGAAATGGGCGCGCGTATAAGGGTCGGCGTCGACGGAACCGGCCTGGCCCCAATGGCGCCAGGGCCCAATCGACTCGACCGTCAGCCGCGTCCCTGCCTCGATCATATACCAAGCCGAGGCGATGCCGATCACCAGCGCAATCGATCCGTAAGCCGCAAATTCGAGCAGGCGGCCAAGCGCGCCGGCAATAGCCCTGCGGGCCGCGCGCATGGGGAGCGAATCGAGCAGCCAGACAAGCCGAAAGGGCGAACGCGATCGGGGCCGTGAACTCGGCTCCTGCAAGGCACGTGCGACCGGCGCTGGTCCCCGCTCGGGTCGCGGCGGAAGCTGGCCGACCGAGCGCAGATCACGGAGTTTGGCGGTTGCGCGCATGATCAGGGTGCCGCCTTGGGATTGGCGGCGGCGGCCAGCACCTGACCGGCGGCATCGGTGCTATCCAATTCGGCCTTGCGCTCCGGACTCGAGGCCAGACCGGTTCCGATCGCCTGTTTTGCCGCCTTGCGCATCACATCTTCGAGGTCCTTCAGCGCGGTCTTCAGCTTTTCGGGAATCCCGCCGGGCGTACCCTCCTTGTCCTTCTTGTGCGCCAGGGTAGGATCGGCTTGCTGGGCGGCGACAAGTTGCGCCATGGCGGTGACTTGGTTGGGGTTCAGCGGCAAGCCGGCAAGCTGGGGAATGTCGGGCGAGGTGTGGATGGCGGTCATGTAGCTCTTCCACATCGGCGCCGAACTTTGGCCGCCGAAGATGCCGTGCATGACTTTGTTGTCGTCGTTGCCCAGCCAGATGCCGGTGACATATTTGCCGGTGCCGCCGATGAACCAGGCGTCGCGATGCGAGGACGTCGTTCCGGTTTTGCCGACGGCGGTCGTGAAGTCGAGATCGGACCCCGCCGCCGTACCCTCCGTCAGCACACGGCGCAGCATCTGGTTCATCATCGCGATGTATTTGACGTTGAACACCTGTTCCGGCTGGGAGCCATCCTTGTCGTGGCTGTAGATCACCTGCCCCTTGGTATTGCGGATGTCGATGACCGCGTAGGGGTGGACCGCCTTGCCGCCGTTGACGAAGGTGGTGTAGCCGCCAACATGCTCCAAAAGCGTCAGCCCACCATCCCCGAGCGCCATCGTGCAGCTTTCGATCTGCGGCGTCACATGCAGCTTTTCAAGCGTTTCGTTGATGCTTTTTCGGGTCACAGAATCCGACAACCGTACCGCGACCGTATTGATGGATTTGGCAAGCGCGAACCCGAGATTGGGAAATCCGACGCCGCCCGAATCGTTGTGCACAGCGTGCCCGTTGTGGCAGACATAACCCCCGTCCGAAACCTTCGTGTCGGGCGTGTAGCCGAGCTTCACCAGCGCCGTGAGATATACATAAGGCTTGAACGAGGAGCCAACTTGGCGCTTGGCCTGGGTTGCTCGATTGAAACTGTTGTCGCCGTAATCGACACCGCCAACGATGGCCTTGACCGCGCCGTCGGGCTCCATCGTCACCAGCGCCGATTGTTTGGCACCCCAGGTCTTGCCGTAGTCGCGGATCGCATTCTGCACGGTCTGCTCGGCTTGCTTCTGGGCGTTGGGATCGACGGTGACGCGAGCCGTCAGCACACTGTCGGTGCGGCCCTGCATGACCCGCTGTACCTCGTCGAAGGCCCAATCGAGGAACCAATCGGGACTATCGCCTTGGGTGCTAGCCACCGGCGTCGCCGGATGGACGCGCGCGTCGTGGACTTGGGCCTCGGTCATATAGCCGGCATCGACCAGATTGCTCAGCACGTCGTCGGCACGTTTGCGGGCGGCGGCAAGATTGGCATGCGGAGAATATTTGGTAGGTGCCTTGAAAAGCCCCGCCAGCATCGCGGCTTCGGCAAGCGTCACATTGCGGATCGACTTGCCGAAATAGACCTGTGCCGCGGCCTCCGCGCCGAACGCGCCGCTGCCCATATAGGCCCGCTCCAGGTAGAGTTTCAGGATGTCGTGCTTGGAATAATGCGCCTCCAGCCACACGGCAAGGAACGCCTCCTTGATCTTGCGCTGAAGCGATTTTTCCGATGAGAGGAACACGTTCTTTGCCAGCTGCTGGGTTAGCGACGAGCCGCCCTGGCGAGCCTCGCTTTGCCGCATGTCTTCGAGCATTGCGCGTCCGGTGCCGACGATGTCGACGCCATAGTGTTCGAAGAACCGGCGATCCTCGGTGGCCAGAAGCGCCTTGATGAAATGGTCGGGCATCTCTTCCAACGGCACCGCGTCCGAGCGCAAAATGCCGCGCTTGCCAAGCTCGTTTCCGTCGGCGTCCTGGAAGGTGACGGCATATTTGCTATAAGCGAGCACATCACCCTTGGCGATCACCTCGAACGCCGGGTGGGCGAGGCCCAACATCAGTGCAAAGCCGATCGTGCCGAGCGAAACGGCCTCGGATAAGAGTTCATTGACGAGCCTTGGAATGCCGCCAAGACTGAAGCGCTGGTTGAAGGCGGTGAGATCCGCCCAGCGGTCCTTGATGGCCTCCCAGGTGCCGAACAGGGAAGAGTCGATCCACGAATCAAGCGCGAGCCAATCGATGCTGCGTTTCCGGCCGTCGCGTTTGAAGATCCAATCGCTCAAGATCCACCCGTTCTGGCTGAAAAATCAGCGAAAGATCGCCCTTTCCCGCCGGCGCTTCGGCTGCCAGAATGGTGGCCGATGTCACCCTCCGGGACCCCAACATGTACACCGAAAACGACGAATTTTGGAGACGGAAATCACTGGCGCAAATGAGCGCACCGGAATGGGAGAGCCTGTGCGACGGCTGCGGGCGCTGCTGCATGGTCAAGCTGGAGGATGAGGACACCGGCGAACTGCACCAAACCAAGCTCGCCTGCCGGCTTCTCGACTGCGGTTCCTGCCGCTGCCGGGACTATTCCAACCGCCATGCCAGCGTGCCCGATTGCGTGGTTCTGAGCCCGGACAATGTCACTGATTTGCGTTGGTTGCCCGAGACCTGCGCCTATCGTCTGATAGCGGAGGGTCGCGACCTGTTCTGGTGGCATCCGTTGGTCTCTGGCGATCCCGAGACGGTGCACGCGGCGGGGGTGTCGGTGCGAGGGTTCGCGCGCTCCGAGACCGGCATCGAGGAGAAGAATTACTGGCGGTTCATTGTGCGGCCTTAAGCAACGCCAAGGTAATCCGATCAGCGTTCCAAAGTACTCCTGAAACGTTCGAAGGTATCGTCAAAGCGTTTTTGCGCGCACTTCTCGGCTTTACTTGAATTGTTGTTGACAGCGCCACGCTGTTCGGCTATGTTTGAGCTATAACGCGACAGGTGTCAGAGGCCGCCGGCCTCCACCCAAGCGCCGCCCCGGACTTATCCCCTAAAACTCGCGCGTCGCCCTCCGACGTCGTCCCGAGGGGGCCCGCCGTCGCGGGCCATCTCGAGGGACGGCGCAGCTGCGCGTCGTGGCCGTCCTCGTCCCTCCTCCGTCCACCCCGCGTTCCGGATTGTCCCCATGCCGCTCGATCCCGGACCCGGGCCCGGCTCGCCGGACCGCACGGTCATTCTATGCCTCAAGTGCCAGTTGTCCGCGCTGCATTTCGAGCTTGCACTGATCAAATACGTCCTGGTGCTTCGCCTCGCCAGCTACAACCCCGACCAGCCGCGCGTGCCCGCCGGCACTCCAGACGGCGGCCAGTGGACGAGCGAACTCGACGATGGCCCGGGCGTCGTTCAGGTGGCCGAGAACGAGCCCGATCCGCGCGACCCGAACCGGGTGATTTCGGACGTACCGAGCGGCACGGTTCGCGTCGCGCAGGAGGCGGGTCCGTCGGACGCCGAGGGCGACGGCAATTTGCCCAGTCGCGGGATCGAACCGATTTGGCGGGTCAATCCAAGGCGCCTCGGCGTCGAGATCGATACTGAT
>Ga0209698_10003245_pt1 | contig 18189 bp, 16 predicted proteins | sample LitLauG_LLR_2012_FD_187203 | JGI IMG/M metagenome (GOLD analysis project Ga0209698, IMG submission 187203) | Freshwater sediment microbial communities from Pennsylvania, USA - Little Laurel Run_MetaG_LLR_2012 (SPAdes) (version 2) | ecosystem: Environmental > Aquatic > Freshwater > Creek >...
GTGCTCGTGCTTCGCCACGTACTCGGGCAGCTCCTGCATCTCCAGGAACGACCTGCGGGTCGGGTAGCGGACCACGGCGATCCGGTCCCAGGTCTGGTCGTCCCCGACCAGTTGGGCCTCGACGTCGGACAGGAAGACCAGTTCGGCCCCGACCGTGCGGAACGGCCCGAACGGGGCGTACCGGTCGTCGGCCTCGCGCCCGCTCAGGTCCGAGTCACGACCGTCGGCGTACACGGCGTGCTCCCGGTAGCGCATGAGGTTGACCATCCACACCGGACCGTCGTCGTCAGCGGGGTGTGCGGCCAGCCGGGAGGCGTACTCCCGGTCGATGGTCCCATAGCTGATGTCGGGCAGGGCGTCGGCGTCCATGGCGGTCCTCGGTCGGTGGGGCGTCGGCACGAACGGGACGTCGAGTCGGTGGCGTCCCCGGTGCGGATCGTCGCTAGTTTGGCGCAAGACGCGGCGTCGGGTGCCGCCTGTCGCGGTGGCGGGACCGTCCGCCGTCCGGACCAGGACCCGAGGAGTACGGATGACCGAGAGTGTGCGCACGCCGGACGAGCAGTTCGATGGCATCGGCTGGGACTTCGAGCCGCACTACCTGGTCCACCCGGACGGACTGCGCCAGCACTACGTGGACGAACGCCCGGCGGGCGAGGAGCGGGGGACCTTCCTGCTCCTCCACGGCGAGCCGTCCTGGGCCTATCTGTACAAGGACTGGATCCGGCCCCTGGTCGACCTCGGCTACCGGGTGGTGGCGCCCGACCACTTCGGGTTCGGCCGGTCCGACAAGCCGGTCGAGGAGGAGTGGTACACGATCGCCAGGCACCGCCACGCCCTCGGGCACCTGATCGGGGAGCTGGACCTGGGTGGGATCCACCTGGTGGTCCAGGACTGGGGCGGACCGATCGGCCTGTGCACGGCCATGGCCGACCTGGCCCGCTACCGCCGGCTCTTCATCTTGAACACCTGGTTGCACGACGACACGTTCGAGTACTCGGAAGGGGTCCGCATGTGGCGCAAGATGGCGCTCGACCCGACGGCGTTCGGTGGCGACATGCCGACCGGGACCATCGTGGCCAGCACCATGCGCCGTCCGGGCCACGACACCGAGGCCATCGTGGCCGGGTTCGACGCACCGTTCACCGGGGAGGCGTCCAAGGCCGGTGCCCGCCGGTTCCCCTTCCTCATCCCCTTCGGCGAGCCCGAGCTGGGCGACGCCGACGTCCAGGCCGCGGCTCGTGCCACCCTGCGCACGGCCGGCCTGCCGGTCCACGTGGTGTTCGGCGACGCCGACCCCTTCTTCACCTGGGAGTGGGCCGAGCAGTGGGCGGCCGAGATCGACGGAGCCACGCTCGACCGGGTCGTCGACGCCGGCCACTTCCTCCAGACCGACGCACCCGACGACCTGCTCGCGGTGATCCGTGCCCGCACCGGGAGCTGAACCGGGCGGGACCGGCCCGGTCGCCACGCCGATCGACCTGACCCGCAAGGCCGCCTCCGATCCGCCGCCGGCTCCGCCGAGCACCCTGCGGGTGCCGTTCCATGTCCTGGCCAAGCCCACCGGGCCGATCTGCAACCTGGACTGCGAGTACTGCTTCTTCCTGTCCAAGGAGTCGCTCTACCCCGGGGACCGCTTCCGGATGTCGGACGACCTGATGGCCGAGTACCTGCGCCAGTACATCGGGTCCCAGCCCGACGGCGACGTCACCGTGGCGTGGCAGGGGGGCGAGCCGACGTTGATGGGCGTGGACTTCTTCCGCCGCGCGGTCGAGGTGGCCGACTCGGTGCGCCGGCCCGGCCAGCAGCTCCAGCACACCATCCAGACCAACGGCACCCTGTTGACCGACGAGTGGTGCGAGCTGCTGGCCCGCCACCGGTTCCTGGTCGGGATCAGCATCGACGGCCCACCCGACCTCCACGACCGCTACCGGGTGGACAAGCGGGGCGGTCCCACCTCGGACAAGGTCCTGCGGGGGCTGGCCCTGCTGCAGGCTCACGGGGTCGACGTCAACGTGCTGTGCACGGTGCACGCCGCCAACCAGGACCGGCCCCTCGACGTCTACCGGTACTTCCGCGACGAGCTGGGCCTGACGTTCATCCAGTTCATCCCCATCGTCGAGCGGGAGAACGACACCGGGTTCCAGGAGGGCGACACGGTCACCGACCGCTCGGTCGACCCCGCGGCGTGGGGCACGTTCCTCGAGGCGGTGTTCGACGAGTGGGTCACCCGAGACGTCGGGACGGTGTTCGTGCAGCTGTTCGACGCCGCCCTCGCATCCTGGTGCGACCTCCCCTCCACACTGTGCATCTTCCGCACGACGTGCGGCGACGCCCTGGCCCTCGAGCACAACGGCGACCTCTACTCGTGCGACCACTTCGTGGAACCGGACCACCTGCTCGGCAACATCGCCACGACGACGATGGTCGAACTGGTGACGTCGCCGAAGCAGCGGGCCTTCGGCCAGGCCAAGGCGGACGCCCTGCCCGCCTACTGCCGGAGCTGCGACGTCCGGTTCGCCTGCAACGGCGAGTGCCCCCGCAACCGGTTCACGCACACCCCGGACGGTGAGCCCGGGCTCAACTACCTGTGCGCCGGCTACAAGTCGTTCTTCACCCACATCGACGGGTCGATGCGCCTCATGGCGCAACTGCTGCGCAGCGGACGGTACGCGGACGAGATCCGGGGGATCTTCGCCTCAGCGGGACGCAACGACCCGTGCCCGTGCGGGAGCGGCCGCAAGGCGAAGGCCTGCCACGGGCGCTGACCGGCGCCCTTCCGCTCAGCCGGTGACGTAGCGTTGGCTGAGCCCGGCCAGTGTGGCCTCGCACTCGGCGGCGCACGACCGCACGATGTCGGCCACCGGCCGCACCGAGTCGATGCGGCCGGCGACCTGGCCGCCCAGGGCGATCCCGGCGCTCAGGTCGCCGCCGAAGTAGACGTCGCGGACGCTCCCGAACGACGCCAGGGCGTTGCGCTCGTGGTCGAACTCGAGTGCTTCGCTGTAGGGGGTCCGGAGCGCCCGCAGGGCGGGCGAGGCGTGCTGGTTGAGGAAGACGGTGTCGGTCTCGGCGGCGTCCACGATCGCCTGCTTCCAGTTGGGGTGGATGGGTGACTCGGCCGCCGACACCATGACGGTGCCGAGTTGCACGCCTTCGGCCCCGAGCGCCAGGGCCGCCGCCATCGTCCGGCCGTCCAGGAAGCCGCCGGCGGCGATCACCGGGACGTCGAAGGCCGAGGTGACCGAGGGGAGGAGGACCATGGTGGACACCGGGCGCGGGTTCTTGAACCCGCCGCCCTCGCCGCCCTCGACGATCAACCCGTCCACGCCCGCCTCCACCGCCTTGGCCGCGGCCCGCAGCGTCGGGACCACGTGGAACACGGTGAGGCCGGCATCCTTCAGCTGCGCGGTGTACCGGGTGGGACTGCCTGCAGAGGTGGTGACGAACCGCACGCCCTGGGCGATGACGAAGTCGACGATCACCGTGGGGTCGGCCACGAAGGCCTGGGCGATGTTGACGCCGAAGGGCTTGTCGGTCAGGTCCTTCATCTTGGCGATCTCGTCGCGCACCGTGTCCAACTCGCCCGAGGACGTCTCGATGATCCCCATGGCACCGGCGTCGGACACCGCACTGGCCAGCGCCGAGCGGGCGATCCACCCCATGGGGGCCTGGACGATGGGGATCTCGACCCCCAGGAGCTCGGTCACGCGGTTGGTGAGCATCCGGGCATTGTGGCATGGACCCGACCGCTCGGCCGGGTCCGTGGCGGTGGCTCAGGTGGCGGCGGGCACGTCCGGACCGGTCGGTGCCGGACCGTCGTCGCTGGTCGCCTTGCGCTCGTCGACACTCCGGCTGGCGACGCCGAAGATGACCCGCACCACGATGGCGATGACCGCCAGGTCGGCGACCATCTGGATCGTCACCATGAGTCTGGCCAGGTCGGTGTGGGGCGTGATGTCCCCGAATCCGACCGTGGAGAACACGGTGACCGTGAAGTAGAGCGCGGACACGTGGGTCAGCACACCGGCGAAATTGCGTGCGTTGGAGTTCGACAGGTTGAGGTAGATCCAGGCGAAGAAGATGAGGAAGAGCGGGATCACCACGGCCATGGCCACCCCGGCCTGCAGCATCGGGTGCCTCGCCTTGGTGATGCCGCGGATCTCGAACAGGAGCACGGCGAGGAAGACGGCGGCGGCCACCCCGAGCCGTGCCATGACCGCGACGTTGCGGATCAGGCTGTGGACGGCGTGGTGGCCGCCCACCGGAATGAGGAAGTAGGCAGCCAGCAGGACCCCGGCACTGAGCGCGGCGCGCAGGCCGGTGCTCAGGAGCTCGCGCCGCTCGACCTCGCCGATGCCGATGATGGAGTGGGTGGCCACCGATCCAGCCTGTCAGGCCCGCGGCCGGGGGGGACGGACCCCGGCGATCCGGACGATCCGCCGGGCTCAGCCGCGCAGGGGGTCCGACAGGTAGTCGAGCAGGAACTGACGGCGACGGGCGATCATGCGCAGGGCGACCCGGTGGCCGAACCAGACGGCGACGACGGCGATGGCGCAGGCCAGGGCGATGCCCAGCCCGAAGTCGTTGTCCGGCAGCTTCTGGGTGAGCCCGCTGGTCGAGGTCAGGCCCCAGATGAGCAGCGACGGCGCCAGGAATGCGATCGTCAGCCCCGGCACCACGGCGTAGGGGAGCAGGACCAGGGCGCCCCAGCGGACGATCATGTGCCGCCACCGGCGACGCTGACTCCACCGGTAGCGGATCGGGACGGGGTGGTACGGGTGCAGGATCCCGAGCCACCCGGATACGGCGAGGACCCCGAACGGCACGACGCCGATGGCGACCGCCGAGTAGACGGCGGTGATCTTGTCGGACTGGCCGGCTCCGGCGATGAAGGAGATCAGCAGGCAGATCGGCGCCACGATGCACCACAGCACGGTGCTCTTGGCCAGCAGGAGCCGGCGCAGGACCGCCGGCTGGTCGATGGCGGCCATGACCCGGAGCCCGTCGGGGGCGAGCACGTTGGTGGCCGGCACGTCGGAGTACATCCAGCTCGACAGGACGAAGGCGAAGGCCACGCTGCCGTGCAGCGTGAAGACTTCGTCGACGAACTTCGGAGGCAGGAAGAACCACAGGGAGCTCATGAGGCCGGCGTTGACGGCGACGGTCAGGGGGGTCTCGAACGGTGGCCGCAGCACCCGCGACCACTCCGCCGCCAGTGCCTGGCGGAAGTCGGTGGGCAGCGAGGCGTCGAATTCACGCCGATCGATCGTCGCCGTGTCCGTCTCGGGCTCCGCCGGCGGATCGGTGGGGGTCGACGCCATCGGTTCGACCCTACTCACTGGACGCCCGGGCGGTCGGTGACCTCGACGCCGCGGTGGGGCGCCGCGCCTGCGGCGGGTCCGTTGACCGGTTGCGCTGGTGGCGCCCGGTGGCGGCTTGCGGGGACGGCGCTCGCTAGGGTCCGGGGATGCGCCGAGTGGTGATCGCCCCGGACAAGTTCCGCGGTACGGCCACGGCGGCCGAGGTGGCCCGGGCCATGTCCGACGCCGCATCGGCACTCGGCTGGCAACCGGTCCCACTCGCACTGTCCGACGGTGGCGAAGGACTGCTCGACGCCTGCAGCGGACGCTGCCCCCGGACGGTAGTCTCCCGGGTCACCGGACCGGACGGGACGCCGGTGGACGCGGCCTGGAGGTCGGGTGACGGCCTGGCCGTGGTCGAACTGGCCCGTGCCTCGGGCCTCACCCTGGCCGGTGGGCCCGGGCGCAACGACCCGGTGGGGGCCACGTCGCGGGGGACCGGCGAGCTGATGGTGGAGGCGGCCCGGACGGTCGGCCCGGACGGCACGGTGGTCGTGGGACTCGGCGGCTCCGCCACCACCGACGGCGGCCGGGGCCTGTGGGACGCGGTGCTGGCAGGCGGAGGCCTCGGCGGCGCCCGACTGGTCGGTGCGTGCGACGTCGACACCCGGTACACCGACGCCGTCGCGGTGTTCGGACCCCAGAAGGGCGCCGGACCCGCCGACGTCGCGGTGCTGACCGGTCGGCTGGTCCACCAGGCCGAGACGTGGGTGCGGGACCTCGGGATCGACGTCCGTGCCGTCCCCGGCTCGGGTGCCGCCGGTGGCGCCGGCGGTGCACTGGTGGCGCTCGGTGGCACCCTGCGGTCGGGCTACCGGCTGGTGGCCGACCTGGTCGGTGTGGCGGCGGCGCTGGTGGGGGCCGATCGGGTCCTGACCGGCGAAGGGGCCCTGGACGACACGTCGTTCGACGGCAAGGTGGTGGGCGGGATCGTGGCCGACGCCCGCGCCCGGGGCATTCCCACGCTGGTGGTGGTCGGCCGGGCCACGGCCGGGGCGTCGGCCCGGGCGGAAGGAGCCGGCTGCACGGTGGTGGCGCTGACCGACCGGTTCGGTCCCGGGCGGTCCCACCGGGACACGGTGGGCGCCGTGGGCGAGGTGGTGGCCGCCTGGTTGGGTCCTGCCGGATCGTGACGGACCGGGGTGTGCCCGGGCAACACCGGTGGCGTGACGGGCCCGGATCCCGGGAAGGTGGACTGCTAGTGTCGGGTGCGCATCACGAAGTCCCCAGGCGGGGAAGCCGGTCGAACTCCGGCGCTGGTCCGCAACCGTAGGCGGCACCACCACGGCAGGTCGTGGGGTGCAGCGAGTCGGGATACCGCCCGGGTGCTTGTTGAGTCCCACCCGTCGAGAACAACGGCACGGACTCGGTCACCGGGGCGTGCGCCTGCCGGTGCTCCCGGGTCGAGGCCTGGAAGCGAGCAGGTCCCATGTCCCTCATCCGCCGCCGGTCACCGGTCGTCGTCGATGGGGACCGGACGCGTCCGTCCATGCGGACCGGTGGTGCCCGTACCGCCGCCCGGCGTCTGGTCCAGGGCGTGCTGGTGGTGGCGGCGGGCACGGCGGCCCTCTCGCTGGCCGGTCCGTTCGCCCTGCGCCCCTTCACCGACGTCGCCGGGGCCGCCGGCACCGTCACCGTGGCCTTCGTCCTCGACTTCGGCGGCGCGTCGACGAACCAGGTGGTCGGCTGCGTGACCGTCCCGACCAGCGACACCCGCTACGACGCGCTGTCGGCGTTCACCCAGTCGCGCGGCCTGGGTGCCGCGACCTATGCGCCGAGCGGGCTGCTGTGCTCGATCAACGGCACCCCGGCCACGGGCTGCGGCCAGGTGGTGCCCGGCGGCTACGTCTACTGGTCGTACTTCACCGGAGGCAACGGCGCCTGGACGTACGCCAGCACCGGCGCCTCGGGGACGGTGACCCCCGGCGACGTCGAGGGGTGGCGGTTCCAGGACCCGGGGACCGGTCGGCCCAACGACCCCGCACCCCGGACGACGGCCACGTTCGCGTCCATCTGCGCCACGACGACCACGACCACCACCACGACAGCTCCGGGCAGTCGTGCCGGGTCCGGCGCCACCGGCGGATCGGTCGGGGCAGGGTCCCGTGCGGCGCGGTCCCACCGGGCGAAGCAGGCGGCGGGTCCGACGGCAGCGGCGGGTGCCGCGGGCGGGGCCGGTGGATCCGGTGGGTCCACGACCACCTCGTCCACCGCCTCCTCGCCGGACACCACCTCCTCGCTGCCCGTCACCACCATCCCGCCCGACCCGGTGGTCGGCGTCGCCTCGATCGCCCGCCCGGCACCGCCGGGGGCGGGCCCCGACCCGATCATCGTCGGCGGGCTGATCGCCGCGCTCCTGGCCGCCGCCGCCTGGGTCCGATGGCGTCGGCGCCCGAGGACACCGTGAGGCGTCCCGCCCCATGAGGCTCCCCGGCTCGGCGACGCCCGGACGACGCGGACTCCACCCCGGGGCGTGGTGGCTGTGGGCGGCCTGCATGGCCGGCGCCGCGTCCCGCACCACCAACCCGCTGCTCCTGGCCCTCGTCGGCGGGGTGGTGGCCTTCGTCGTGGCCGCCCGGCGGACCGACGCCCCGTGGTCGCGCTCGCTGGTGGTCTTCCTCCGCCTCGGGTTGGTGGTCATCGCCCTGCGGGTGGTGTTGGTGGTGGTGTTCGGCAACCGACTTCCCGGGCACGTCTTGTTCACCCTGCCTCACGTGCCCCTGCCGTCGTGGGCGCGGGGGGTCAGCATCGGTGGTCCGGTCACCGCCGAGGCCATCCTCGAGGCCGTGGTGCAGGGTCTGCGGCTGGCCGTCGTCCTCCTGTGCTTCGGGGCGGCCAACTCGCTGGCCAGCCCGTACCGACTGCTGCGCTGCCTACCCGCCGTCCTGTACGAGGCCGGGGTGGCGATCACCGTCGCACTCGCCTTCGCCCCCGAACTGGTGGTGTCGATCGGGGCGGTGCGCGACGCCCGACGCCTGCGGGGCCGTCCGACCCGGGGGATCGCCGGCCTGCGGGGCATGGCCGTCCCCGTGCTCGAGAGCGCCTTCGACCGGTCGTTGCAGCTCGCCTCCTCGATGGACGCCCGCGGGTACGGCCGACGGGTCCCGGTGTCGACGGGGGCCCGGCGCCTGGCCACCGGCGGGACGGCGGTGGGACTGCTGCTGGTGGCCGCCGGCGTGTACGGCGTGCTCGTCGCCGGTTCGGTCCCCGGCGGTGGGATCCCCTTCGTGGCGGTCGGCGCCGTCCTGGTGGGTGCCGGTCTGTCCGCCGGAGGGCGCCGCACCAACCGCAGCCGCTACCGACCCGAGCCGTGGGGTGGTCCCGAGTGGCTGGTGGCCGCATCGGGCGCCACGGCGGTCGGCTGCATGGTGGCCACCGGGGTGTCGGGCGTCGCCGGCCTGCAGTTCTCGGTCTACCCCTTGGGCCTGCCCACCCTGCCCGTCCTGGCCGCCGTCGGCATCCTGGTCGGCATCCTGCCGGCCTGGTTGGCCCCGGTGGAGCGCTGTGCGACGGCCCGCAGCGGCCCGCGGCACGACCCCGACCGCCCCGGTGGCGGCCGGCCCGGTGGCGGCCGACCCGGTGGCGGCCGACCCGGTGGGTCGGGCGCCGTCGCAGCCGCAGAGGGAGCCGTGGCGCAGCCGTCCGGGGCGCCCACGCCCGGTCCGGACGCCCGGTCCGACCTCCCGCCGGTGGTCGTTCCGCCGGTCGCCCATCCGGTCGACCCACCTGTCGACGTGCCCGTCGGACGCTCGGGGGGCAGGGCGGCATGATCCGCTTCGACCAGGTCTCGTTCACCTACGACGGCGCGTCGCACCCGACGCTCGACCGTGTCGACCTCGCCGTGGGCGAGGGCGAGCTCGTGGTGGTCGTCGGCCCCACCGGGTCCGGCAAGACGACCCTCCTGCGGGCGGTGAACGGGCTGGTGCCCCACTTCACCGGTGGCAGGTTGTCGGGCCAGGTCACGGTGGACGGTCGGTCCACGAGGGACTTCCCGCCCCGGGAGCTGGCCGACGTGGTCGGCATGGTGGGCCAGAACCCGGCGGCCAGCTTCGTGACCGACTCGGTCGAGGACGAACTGGCCTACACGATGGAGAACCTGGGCCTCGACCCGACGGTCATGCGGCGGCGGGTGGAGGACACCCTCGACCTGCTCGGCCTGCACGAGCTGCGCGACCGACCGCTCGCCACCCTGTCCGGCGGCCAGCAGCAACGGGTGGCCATCGGTGCGGTGCTGACCGCGTCACCCCGGATCCTGGTGCTGGACGAGCCGACCTCGGCGCTCGACCCGGCCGCCGCCGAAGAGGTGCTGGCGTCGTTGACCCGGCTCGTCCACGACCTCGGACTGACCGTGCTCCTCGCCGAGCACAGGCTCGAGCGGGTACTGCCGTTCGCCGACGCCATGGTCGTGGTGCGCGGGCCGGGCACCGCCCTGGTGGTGGGATCGGCGGCCGAGGTCATGGCCGACTCGCCGGTGGCGCCGCCCCTGGTGGAGCTCGGCCGGCTGGCCGGATGGCACCCGCTGCCGCTCACCGTGCGCGACGCCCGACGCCAGGCGGCAGGGCTCCGGGCGCGGCTCGACGGAGCCCGACCGGCCGCCGATGCCCGGGTGCCCGGGGCCGCCCTGGCCACCACTGCCGCGGTATCGGTCCGCTACGGCGGCCTGACCGCGTTGGACGCGGTCAGCCTGTCGTTCCGGGCCGGTGAAGTCGTCGCCGTCATGGGCCGCAACGGATCGGGCAAGTCGACGCTGCTCGGCCAGCTGGCCGGCGTGCGCCCCCCGACCTCGGGCACGGTCCGGGTGGACGGTGTCGATCCGGTCGGGCTCGCCCCCCGGGACCTGGTGGCGCGGGTCGGCCTGGTGCCCCAGGACGCCGGGGTGCTCCTCTACGGCGAGTCGGTGGGGGAGGAGTGCGCCGCCGCCGACCGCGACACCGGACTGCCGCCGGGTACGACGGCGGCCGTGCTCGAGCGGGTGCTGCCCGGCCTCGACCCCGAGCGCCACCCCCGCGACCTGTCCGAGGGACAGCGCCTGGCTCTGGCCCTGGCCGTCGTACTGGCGCCGGCGCCACCGCTCCTGCTGCTGGACGAGCCGACCCGGGGCCTCGACTATCCGGGCAAGGCCCGACTGGTGGAGCTGCTGTCCGAGCTGGCCGCCGCCGGCCACGGCGTGGTGATGGCCACCCACGACGTCGAACTGGTGGCCCAGGTGGCGAGTCGGGCCGTGGTGCTGGCCGAGGGCGAGGTGGTGGGGGACGGGCCCGCCCGCGACGTGGTGTGCCACTCGCCGGTCTTCGCCCCCCAGGTGGCCAAGGTGCTGCACCCCGACCCGTGGCTGACGGTCGCCGAGGTGGGCGCCGCCCTGCTGGAGGAGCCGGTCCGTGGCTGAGCGGACACGGGTGGTCGCCGTGCGCCTGCAGGCCCGTTCGTCGGTGCTGCTCCTGGTCACCTCGCTGCTCGGGCTGGTCTGCTTCGCCTGGCCCCTGTTCCTGCACGGGCACTCGGCCACCGCCCTGGCCCATTCGGCCGACGCGCCCTGGATCTTCCTGGCGCTTCTGCCCCTACTGCTGGCGGTGGTGCTGAGCGCGCTGTCGGAGGGCTCGCTCGACGCCAAGGCGATCGCCCTGCTCGGGATCCTGGCGGCGTGCGGTGCGGCACTGCGGGTGCCGAGCCCCGGAGTGGCCGGGTTCGAGCCGGTGTTCTTCCTGCTCATCCCGGCGGGTCGGGTGCTCGGCCGCGGGTTCGGGTTCGTGCTGGGGGCGCTGACCATCGCGGTGTCGGCCCTGATCACCGGCGGTGTCGGCCCGTGGATGCCGTTCCAGATGTTCGGCGCCGCCTGGATCGGGTTCGGAGCCGGCTGCCTGCCCCCGGCCAGGGGCCGGGCCGAGCTGGGGCTCCTGGCCGCCTACGCCGCGGTCACCGGCATCCTCTACGGCGCGTTGATCAACCTGTGGTTCTGGCCGTTCGGGGCGGGCACCGCCACCACCTTCTCCTACCAGCCCGGAGCCGGATTCCTGCACAACCTGCACACCTACGTGCTGTTCGACCTGACCACGTCGCTGGGCTTCGACATCCCCCGGGCCCTGGTCAACGCCACCCTGGTCCTGGTGCTGGGCCGTCCGGTGCTCAACGCACTGCGCCGGGCCAGCCGCCGGGCCGCCTTCGACGTCCCGGTGGAGCTCGTCCCGGCCGGGGGGCCGCCCCCGGCGCCGGACCGGTCCGGGCCGCCGCCGGCCGGCGCCGCCTGAACCGGCCGCACCGCCGCCGTCCGTCGGTCCGCCGCCGGCGACCTACACTTCGTTACCCGCCGGTCACTTCGGTGCCGGTCCGCCCGCTCGGTCAAGGAGGTGGCCCCGTGCCGCTCACGTACGAGGAGGCCCTGGCGCAGGTCACGGGCCCCGGACAGCTCTTCGAGGTCACCGAGGCCGAGGTCGCCGGCCAGTCGCTGCGGGTGTTCGCCAACGCCCCGGCCAACCTGGGCCAGCTCTTCGCCAACGCCCGGGGGGACGACGCCGAATTCCTGGTCTACGAGGACGAGCGGTGGACGTTCGCCCAGACGATGCGCAACGTCGACGCCCTGGCCCACGCGCTGGTGCACACCTACGGGATCACCAAGGGCGACCGGGTCGGGATCGCCATGCGGAACCTGCCCGAGTGGATCGTGTCGTTCGCCGCCATCCTGTCGATCGGTGCGGTGTCCGTCTCGCTCAATGCGTGGTGGACCGAGAGCGAGCTCGACTACGCCATCGAGGACTCGGGTGTGGCCCTGCTCATCGGGGACCCCGAGCGCATCGAGCGGGCCCACGCGCCGGCCCACTCCCGCGGTGTGCCGATGATCGTGGTCCGGGGCGACCAGCTCGAGCCGAACGCCACCGGTGTGCGGCGCTACGACGAGGTGGTCACGCTCGGGGACCCGATGCCCGCCGTCGAGGTGGACCCCGACGACGACGCCACCATCCTCTACACCTCGGGCACGACCGGGTTCCCCAAGGGAGCGGTCTCGACCCACCGGGCCGTGGTCAACGGGCTGATGGGGTTCTGGTGCAACACCACCGTGCTCACCGCCCGCAAGGGCGAGGACCTGCTCGGCGGTGGCGGCGGCTTCGCCCCGTGCTTCATCCTGATCGTCCCGCTCTTCCACGTGACCGGCTGTGTGCCGGTGATGCTGTCGTGCTTCGGCATGAAGTTCAAGCTGGTCATGATGCACCGGTGGGACCCGGACACCGCCCTCCGGCTCATCGAGTCGGAGCGGGTCACCACGTTCGTGGGGGTGCCCACCCAGAGTTGGGACATGCTGGAGAGCCCGTCCTTCGCCAAGTACGACACGTCGTCGTTGGCCAGCATCGGCGGCGGCGGGGCCCCGGCCCCGGCCAAGCTGGTCGACCGGGTGGAGAAGGGCTTCACCCGGGGTCGTCCCAACATCGGCTACGGCATGACCGAGACCAACGGCTTCGGTCCGGGGAACACCGGCGACGACTACGTGACCCACCCGACCTCCACCGGTCGGGCCCGGATCTCCATCATGGACATCCAGATCCGTGACGAGGACGGACAACAGGTCCCGACCGGCACCCGGGGCGAGATCTGGATGCGCGGTCCCAACTTGATCCGCTGCTACTGGAACAAGCCGGAGGCGACCGCCGAGACCATCGTCGACGGCTGGCTGGCCTCGGGCGACCTCGGACGCATCGACGAGGACGGCTTCCTCTACATCGAGGACCGGGCCAAGGACATGGTGCTGCGGGCCGGGGAGAACGTCTACTGCGCCGAGGTGGAGAGCGCCATCTACGAGCACGGCGACGTGTACGAGGCCGCCGTGTTCGGCGTCCCCCACGAGCGTCTGGGCGAGGAGGTGGGGTGCGTCATCCTGCGCCAGCCCGGCTCCACGCTCGACGCCGACGGGCTGCGCGACTTCCTGGCCGAGTCGGTGGCGCCGTTCAAGGTCCCGAGCCGGATCGCCTTCGCCGACGAGCAGCTGCCCCGCAACGCCTCGGGCAAGATCCTGAAGCGGACCCTGCGGGAGACCTACTTCGGGGACGGTTCCTGAACCGGGTGCCCTAGGCGAGGTCCGTGCGGCGGTCCGGCACCGCCACCCGCAGCAGGTCCTCGGCCGCCACCACGTCGTCGAACACGGCGAGCGCCTCGTCGAGCAGGACCCGGACGTCGGGGTAGCGCTGGCTGAAATGGGTGATCACCAGGCGACGGGCCCCGGCGTCACGGGCGACCCGGGCGGCGTCGGCCGCCGTCAGGTGCCGGTACCGGCGGGCCAGTGCGGCGTCGGCCGAGGCGAACGTCGCCTCGCACACCACCAGGTCGGCGCCGGCGGCCAGCTCCACCGCCCCGTCGCACAGGCCGGTGTCCATGACGAACGCCATGCGCTGGCCGGGTCGGGCGTCGGCCACCTCGTCGAGCCCGACCCGCTCGCCGTCACGCACCAGCTCGCCCTCGGCGACCAGCTGCCCCACCGCGGGCCCGTGGATCCCGAGTGCCTCCAACCGGTCGGGTCGCATCCGGATCCCGTCGGGCTCGACCACCCGCCAGCCGAAGCAGTCGGGGTCGTGGTCCAGCCGCACCGCCTCGATGGCGAACGCCGGACCCGACGTGACCCGGCCGTCTCCGGCCACAGGGACCGGGACGACCTCCAGGTGGTCCTCGTAGGCCGAGGCACGGCGCAGCCGGTCGAAGTACTCCTGGCCGCTCGCCGGGAAGCAGACCTCGACCGGGTGGGGGACCCGGTCGAGCGAGAGCCGCTGCAGCATGCCCGGCAGTCCGAGGCAGTGGTCGCCGTGGAAGTGGGTCACGCAGATGTGGTGGATGGCGGTGGGGGAGGCACCGGCCAGCAGCAGCTGGCGCTGGGTCCCCTCACCCGGGTCGAACAGCACCGAGATCCCGTCCCAGCGAAGGAGGTAGCCGTTCTGGTTGCGCTGCCGGGTCGGCGTCTGGCTGGCCGACCCCAGGACGACCAGCTCCCGGGAGCTCACGGTGCGGTCCCCGGCCGCCGTCGACGCCGCGCTCCGTGGAAGGCTGGGCCGGTGAAGCGCCCCGTCCTCGTCCGTCCCCGGTCGTCGCGGCCGGGCGTCGGCGGCGTCCACGACGGCGTGCTGGTGGTGGCGGTGCGTGAGCCGGCCACCGACGGGCGGGCGAACCGGGCGGTGACCGACGCATTGGCCACCGCCCTCGGTGTCGGCCGGGCCGCCGTGCGGATCGCCTCGGGCGCCGCCTCGCGCCGCAAGCTGGTCGAGGTCGACGGCGACGACGCCGCCCTGGCCGTGGCGTGGGACCGGCTGACCGGGCTCTGACCGTGCCGAGCTGCCGGGTCGGTCACAGCCGGGAGTAGCGCTCGGCCTCCGTGGCGAACCGTTCCGCCGAGGCCGATCCGACCGACGGCCGGGTCATCCCCACCGCCTGGAGCACGTCGTGGCCGGTGACCTCGGGGACCTCGCCGTCGAGGGCCCGGTCGAAGGCCAGCTGGGCGGCCCGCTGGGCGACCAGGGCGAAGTCGGCCGGGGTGAACCCGGGCGTGCGGGCGGCCACCTCGGCCGGGTCACCGGCGGCCAGGAATTCCGAGGCCAGCTCGGCCCGTTCGGCCTCGTCGGGCGCGCCGACCGGGATGATCAGGTCGAACCGACCGGGCCGGAGCAGCGCCGGGTCGATGGCGGCGATCGAGTTGGTGGCCATCACCACCAGGCGGTCGGGCCGCGACCGGAACATCGGCACCGCTTTCAGGAGCTCGTTGACCAGCGGCTGGCTGTCGGGTCGCTCGGCCCGGTCCGAGGCGATCTCGTCCGCCTCGTCGATGAAGCAGACCAGGCGGTCCACGGTGCCGAGCTCGGCCAGGGCGTCGCGCAGCGCCCGGGCGCCCTCGACCCCCTGGCCCAGCAGCGACGGGTGCAGCTCCACGAAGGCCCACATGAGCCGGGAGGCGATGGCCCGGGCGAAGGACGTCTTGCCGGTCCCCGGCGGACCGAAGAGCAGGACGGCGGCCGGCGGCTGCAGGCCCAGACGGTCGGCCAGCTCGGTGTGGGCCAGCGGCGCCACCACCCGGCGGTCCAGGAGCTCCTTGGCCGACGAGAACCCCTTGAGCGAGTCCCACAGGCCGTCGGGGGGCACGTAGCCGCCGAAACGCTCCACCAGGGCGAGCTCCTCGGGGACCATCGACGCGTCGCGGGCGTAGAGGTGGAGACCCTCCAGGTGGGTGAAGCCCTGGTTGACGAAGGCGTCCTCGCCCACCTGTCCGGCCTGGACCACGGCCAGCAGTCGGCCGGCGCCCCGGTGGATGACCTCCTGGTCCAGCTTGCGCAGCAGGGCCGAGCCGATCCCCTGGTGCCGCCATTCGGGATGGATGGCGAACGCCACCACATGGGCGTCGGGGCCGCTGACCCGGGCCACCACCGCACCCACCAGCATCCCGCCGGGGGTCAGGGCCACGACCGACGGCTGGTGGTCGTGCAGGGCCTCGACCACGTCGGTTCGCCCGTAGGCGGCACCGGTGGAGGTGCCGGCCAGGTCGACCAGGCTGACGACGTCCTCCACGGGGGCGACCGGGTCCCGGTCGCCCAGGGTGTGGATCTTCCAGGCCGTGCTCATGGTGGCGTGCCTCCTCGGGCGTCTCCCCGCATCGTACGGGAGACGGGCGCCCGGACCGCGTTGGCTGTGGCGGTCCCCGCCGTCGGCCCTCCGGACGGGACCATCGTTGACCGGCGCCCCCGGGGCGCACACACTGTGGGCGTGGCCCGCCGGGCCGTTCAGGAGGCATCGTGGGACAGTGGTCCAGGGCGGAGATCGAGGAGGCGTTCGTCGAGTACCAGCGCCGGGCGGACGAGTCGGGGACGAGCGGCGACTGGCGCCCCTGGGCCGACCTGTTCACCGAGGACGCCGAGTACATCGAGCACCTCTACGGCCGCATGCGGGGGCGCGAGGCCATCTACCAGTGGATCCAGAAGACGATGTCCGAGTACCCCGGAAGCGACATGCCGGACTTCCCCATCGAGTGGTACACCGTCGACGAGGACAAGGGCTGGGTCATCTGCCAGGTGTGGAACCGGATGCGCGACCCGGGCGACGGCACGGTCCACCAGGAGTACAACATCACCATCCTGAAGTACGCCGGCGACGGCCTGTGGTCGTCCGAGGAGGACATCTACAACCCCATGCACTTCGGCACCATGCTGCACGCCTGGGAGGCCGCCCGGGACGCCGCCGCGGCGTCCTGACCGGCGGTGCGTCCCGGCCCCGCCGCCGCCGGCCGCACTAGCGTGGCCGTCGTGGAGCGACGCAGACTGGGCCGGACCGGACACCACTCGTCAGTCGCCGTCCTGGGCGGTGCCGCCTTCTGGACCGGCGACCCGGCCACGACGGCGGCCTCGTTCGAGTTGGCCCGCGCCGCCGGGGTCAACCACCTCGACGTCGCCCCCCAGTACGGCGAGGCGCAGCGCGTGCTCGGGCCGCACATTCCGGCCGTGCGGGACGACCTGTTCGTCGCGTGCAAGACGCTCCGGCACGACCCCGACGGGGTCCGGGCCCAGCTCGAGCAGTCACTGACCCTGCTGCACTGCGACGCCTTCGACCTCTACCAGCTCCACGCCGTCACCGACCTGGCCGAGCTCGACTCCCGGGACCGCGCGGTGCAGGCCATCCTGGCCGCCCGCGACGAGGGGCTCACCCGGTGGGTCGGCATCACGGGCCACGAGCACTCGGCCCCGGCCGCCCATCTGGAGGCCCTGCGGCGCTACGACCTCGACACCGTGATGTTCCCGGTCAATCCGCGGCTGTGGGCGGATCCGGACTACCGCCGCGATGCCGAGGCGCTCCTCGAGTACGCCGCCGCCCACGACGTCGGCGTCATGGCGATCAAGGCCGCCGCCGCCCGGCCGTGGGGAGCCCGGGAGCAGACGGCGACCACCTGGTACGAGCCGTACACGTCGGCCGGGGAGGTCGACCGGGGGGTCCGGTTCGCCCTGTCCACGCCGGGCGTCCACGCCTTCTGCACGCCCGGGGACGTCGACGTGCTGGCCACGGCACTGGCGGTGGCGTCCGGGGACACCGCCATGGACGGGGCCGAGCGGACGGCGGCCATGGCCGCCGTGGCCGGCGAGTCGTCGATCTTCCCCATGCCGCGGGCCTGAGCCGGACCGGACCGGACATGGCGGCGGACGACAGCGTGCGTGGCGTGGCGCACGAGCCCGGGTCCGAGGTCGCCCTCGACGCCCCCCTCCAGGGGACGGTGGTGCTGGTGGCGTTCGCCCCGGGCGACGTGGTGCCGGCCGGGGCCGTGGTGGTGGTGCTCGAGTCCATGAAGATGGAGCACGTGGTACGCACCCCGGTGGCGGGCACCGTGCACCACGTGGGCGTGGAGGTAGGTGGACTGGTCGCCGTCGGCGAGCGGCTGGCCGTGGTGGTGGCGGGGGAGCAGGCGGGCCCGGCCGAGGACGCCGCCGACGCCGTGGACCTCGACCACGTCCGGGCCGACCTGGCCGAGCTGTTCGCCCGGCGGGGGCTGCTGACCGATGCCGGCAGGCCCGAGGTCGTGGCCCGCAGACACGAGCGGGGCCGGCGCACCGCCCGTGAGAACATCGACGCCCTGGTGGACCCCGACAGCTTCGCCGAATACGGCGGCTTCGCCATCGCCGCCCAACGCCGGCGCCGCGAGGTGGGCGAGCTGGTGGAGCGGACCCCGGCCGACGGGCTGGTGGGAGGCACGGCCCGGGTGAACGGCGACCGCTTCGGCGACGAGCGGTCGCGGTGCGCGGTCGTGTCCTACGACTACACGGTCCTGGCGGGCACCCAGGGCCAGCAGAACCACCGCAAGAAGGACCGGCTGTTCGAGCTGGTC
>Ga0209698_10003246_pt1 | contig 18187 bp, 16 predicted proteins | sample LitLauG_LLR_2012_FD_187203 | JGI IMG/M metagenome (GOLD analysis project Ga0209698, IMG submission 187203) | Freshwater sediment microbial communities from Pennsylvania, USA - Little Laurel Run_MetaG_LLR_2012 (SPAdes) (version 2) | ecosystem: Environmental > Aquatic > Freshwater > Creek >...
CTCCACTTCCCAACCCCATACCCCCACCGCCGCCTCCGCGCGACAACGTGCTCGAACTGAATCTCACCCAGGAGACCTTGTCGTTTTCGAAAAGTCTGGGTTCGGTTCCGAATCGCGGAACAGGCGCGCAGCCCGACGCCTTCCTCAATGGCGTTCCCTACCTGCAGACCATCAGCGACGTTACGACCCACGGCGAAAAAGTCGCGATCCATTTCGAGCCCGGGATGTGGATTCATGTGCCCGCCACCACGGTTCCACCGCTAGGCGAAACGGTCGCGCGCATGGCGTCCATCCCTCATGGGACGACCATCGAGGCGCAGGGCCTGGTCCTGCCCGCGACCCCCGGACCGCCCAACATTGCCACGGTCGACATCACGCCCTTCAGAACAGGGAGTAACCCTCCCACCAAGATCAAGTTCGCCAGCCAGACCGCCAGCAACCCGAACACGCCCCGAATCCCCCAGGACCTGAGCGGGTTCGTTGCTCGCGGCACCATTACGCAAGCCATGCTGGACGATCCTAACAGTCTGCTGCGCGATCACATTAGCAAACAAAAAATCGTCAGCACCACCACCATCTTCATTTCCACTGCGGCGCCGCCTCCGCCCGGCCTCTTCGGAGGGGGAACCGACAACATCGCCTTCCTGCTCGGCCAGGCCTCCGCTACGGCGCCCAACGCGCAAGCCATTCAGATGGTTGCCGTTTTCTGGATCGAAACCGTAGAAGAGAAACTCCAGGTCCCGCCCTACCATGTTGGCGGGCCACCCTATTCGATCAAGGCCAGGCGCAGCGTTCAGGGTCAGCGGGTGCCCACCTTCTCTGTCACCCCACCGTTCGACCTCGATATGCCGCGCGAGATTACCGTGACCTTCCCGCAGATTCAATATACCCAGACGGTCCTGCTGAATTTTGCCGGACTGACCTGGCCCCATGTCTCGGTGAACACCCTGGTGCCCGCCGACGACATTGTCGTTCCAGCCTCCGCATGGAAGTGATCTGGTCTGTTGTTTTGGGGCGGCCGTCTCCCGGCGGCCGCCGCCGTTGCCCGCAAAACCCGTTGCTTTCGGATCAATTCACGAACGGAAAGGAACGTGATTCTCAGGGGTCTGAGTCGAAAATTGTTCTCTCTCGCCCGTCTGGTCGTGCCCTGCAGCGCATCCGGTGTGTGGGAGAAGCAATCTCCTAAAGTAAAATGTCGCTTGCCGAGACCAAGATCCCGCCTCGCGACTGAGAGTTGTCGGAGTCGAACATGACGCTCATGACGCGCAGACAGTTCGTCCAGCAAACGGCGTTAGCCGCCGCGACCGTGTGTGGGCATCCCGTTCGTTCGCACGCCCGATCGCAGCGGACCTTTGACACACCCAAGCCGAATGCAGCCGCTGTGGATCCGGCGGCTATCCGAAAGCTCGCTTCCGAGGTTGCCGGCCATGTCACCACACCTCAGGCACCTGAGTTTGAATCAGTCCGCCTGGTTTTCAACCGCGCATTCGACCGCCGTCCGGCGCTGATCGTTCGCTGTGCCGGCGCCCCGGACGTCGCGCGGGCGCTTGAATTCGCCCAGAACCAGAACTTGCCCCTTGCGGTGCGTGGCGGAGGCCATAGCCGCGCCGGCTTCGGCGTGTGCGACGGCGGCGTAGTGATCGATCTGTCCGGGATGAAACGGGTCGAAGTCAACGCCGGCAAGCGCGTGGCCCGGGCCGAGGCAGGTGCGCTGGTACGTGACCTGGACCAGGCGACGCAGAGATTCGGGCTGGCCACAACGTCGGGCGGTTGCCCGACCGTAGGAATCGCCGGACTGACGCTCGGGGGAGGAGAGGGGTTGTTAATGTCGAAGTACGGCGCAGCATGCGACAACCTGCTGTCCGCGCAGCTTGTGACGGTGGATGGGAAGCAAGTCGAGGCCAGTCCGAGCTCGAATACTGATCTTTTTTGGGCAATTCGCGGCGGAGGTGGAAATTTCGGAGTGGTCATCGCCCTGGAGTATCAACTCCATCCGGTCACCGACGTTCTGATGGGAACGCTTACCTACCCGCCCGGACGAATTTCGGAACTCTGGCCGGCGTTTGTTAAGTTCGTCTCTGCCGCCCCGGATGATATGAACGTGGTTGGCGGGGTTCTACCCTCTGAACGGGGATCGCGATTCTGGATGCTGGTTTGTTATTTTGGCCGACCGCACGACGGTATCGAATTGCTCCGGCCATTGCGGGCGCTCAAACCGCAGGAGGACGCTATCAGGGTCAGGACCTATCTGGAAGCTCAATCGGGCGCTGGCTTTCTTCGAGCCCCCATCGCGCATTTCCAGACCGACTTGTTCCTTCCGGAGCTAACCACGGCCGCAATTTCGACGATCACAACGGCAACCAACGATGCGCCGCCCAACAGCAGAGTGTTCGTTGTACCGCTTTACGGAGCCATTGCGCGGGTGGGGTTGACTGACACGGCGTATTCCTTGCGACAGCCGGGTTACGAAGTAGACATTCTCGGTACCTGGAGCGCTCCGGCGGAGAAGGCCAGAGCGGTGCAGTGGGTCACGGCTCTGCGCGACAAATTGCATCCCTTGGCTCGCGGAGTGTACGTCAACCAGTTGGGCGAAACCAGTGAAGAGCTTGTCCGTGAGGCGTACGGATCGAACTACACTCGCCTGGTGGAGATCAAGAAAAAGTACGACCCCAAGAATGTGCTGCGGCTGAACCAAAACGTTCCGCCGGCATGACCCCGCAGACTGATTGATACCTCGCCGCATCGGGGTGGGTCCGCCGCCGGCTACTCAACCGAGGCGGGCGACGATCCGACGTCTTACAAGGATGACCCGGCAGCCGCCTGTGAACTGGCGATCGCTACACTTTCGACCTGTTCCGCCGAAACCGTTACTTCTTCCCAGAGCGACTTGTCGCGCAGGATGCGCGACACCAGCGCGGTATGCATGGCATGCCCGGCACGGTCCGCAACCACATTACCCAGGATCTGTTTTCCTAGCAGCGCCAGATCACCCACCAGGTCGAGCACCTTGTGGCGTACGAACTCATCGGGAAAGCGTAGGGGACCATTTTCGATCCCGTCGCGCGTCAGCACGATGCAGTTTTCCCGCGACGCCCCCCGGATCAATCCCATATTTCGCATGGCCTGCTCGTCCTGTCGCGAGCCGAACGTGCGCGCGGGCGCGATGTGCCGCAGATAGCTGCCGTTGCTCAAAGTGACTTCAAACGTTTCCTTACCGATCAGCGGGTGCGGGAAGTTGATCGCATACGAGACCCCATACGTGTCGCCGGGGTACACCGCGATGAACTTGTCGCCCTCCCGCAGCTCCATCTCGCGACGGATCTTCAGGTACTGCCGCGCGCGACGCTGCTTGCGGATGCCCACTTTCTGAATCATCTCGACGAAGGGCTGTGCGCTGCCATCCAGAATGGGCAGCTCCAGGTTGTCGAGCTCGACCATGGCGTTATCAATTCCCATCCCGATGAAGGCCGAGAGCAAGTGCTCGGTCGTGGAAATGAGCACGCCTTTCTTCATCAGGCTCGTGGCGTAGCTGACGCGGGCCACGTTACGGCTCACGGCCTCGATTTCAAAACCATCCAGGTCGGTGCGCCGAAACACGACGCCTGATCCCGGCTTGGCGGGAAGGATGCGCATCGAGACCGGAGCTCCACTGTGGAGCCCGATGCCGCTGCATTCCACAGCGGAGCGGATTGTCTGCTCTGGGATCAAACGAAGCTTGGATGCTGAGGCGCGAATGGTTAGCTTACTGCCCCAGTCCGAAAAACTGACTGTGGTAAAAAAGCCACACTCCGTGGCCGATCCTGCGGCTGGGAGGGCAGGCTGGCCTCCGCAGGACGTTTGAACCAAGTGTAAATAGGGCAAGGACTTACATCGTTAACCGGCATATTTGATCTGATACCTGGCCGCGGCACCTAGAAGGGAAACAGAATCCCCCTATCCTTGAGCCGTTCGAACTTCGCGGCCACAAATTCATACAGCCGCGCCGGTCGCCGTCCGCCGTGCCGGTACTCGCGCGTCGGCCGCAGGATCTTAAGCAGCGCCAGTTTCCGCCGGAAATTCCTTTTGTCGAGCTGTTTGCCCAAAATCGCCTGGTAGACCTGCTGCAGCTCCGTGAGGGTGAATTTGGCGGGCAGCAGTTGGAAGCCCACCGTCGTGTATTCCAGCTTGCTGCGCAGCCGCTCAAGGGCGTAGTCCAAAATCGGGCGATGATCGAAGGCCAGCGCGGGAAGGTTGTCAACCGGCCACCAGCGGGCATCGGCGGCATCGCTGCCCGCTACCAGCGGAGAACGATCGGTCGCGATCAGCGCGAAGTAGGCAATCGAAATCACCCGCCCCCGCGGATCGCGCCCGGGATCGCCGAACGAGTACAGCTGTTCGAGATAAACCTCGGCGACTCCCGTCTCCTCCTGCAGCTCGCGGTGGGCAGCCGCGTCCAGACTCTCTTCGGGAAGAACGAATCCGCCGGGAATGGCGAACTGCCCTTCGAACGGAGGGATCCCCCGCTTCACCAGCAGGACCATCAACCGTCCTGCCTGAATCGTGAAGATAACGATGTCAACCGCGACTTGCATCCTTGGCATCCTCCCCGGCCACCAGCCGGGCGCGCTGTTCGGCGGCGCGCACCTGCGCGGTGGCGCCGGAATTGAAGTTCAAAAAGTCCGCCTCCATCCCATCACTGAAGATCACACCGCCGGAAGGCATCAGAGACTGCAGAGTCAGTTCCTCACCCGCCTGCAGCATGCCCGCCACCATCGATGCCTGCGAGTGGCGGCTGACAAACGGCTCGCGCACCACGTAAAGCAGCCGGCGATCTTCCCAGGAGAGGCGGATCGGTTGTCCTACTTTGCCGCCGCTGAAGCGCGCCACGCCTGCAGCCATATTGAATATCGACGAGACCCATCCTGTCGACCCGGCGCCGGTGGAGACCAGCACACCGCTCGACGACTGCAGCTCGGCCCTTTTGTCGCAAGCAATCCGGTACAGCGCCGACACGTGGCTGCGCGCGCCAAGAAACAGATCGTTGAACGCCAGCAGCCGTTGGCCGTCATTGAGGGAGACTTGCGCCAGCGTGATCTCGCGCACCCGCGCTTTCTCTTCAAGCACTTTGACCACCGCGCCGCAGGCCTGCTCCGGCGCGAATGGCAGAAGTACTCCATCGAACCGCGAGGGCTCTGGATTCACCGCCACAATGGGCTGGCTGCCTACGTATTTCGCCGTGTTTGCCACCAGCCCGTCTTGGCCCAAGGTCACAATCAAGTCTTCCTTGTGAAACTGGAAGGTCGGGACCAGGCTGCGATCCACCGGCTGCTGCGGCATGTCGAACTCCAGCGTCTTGCGCAACACGTCGAGCGACCGGCGGTAGGCATCGTCCTCGCGTTCGTAGTCAACGAAGTCTCCGCCGGCGTGCTCGATGTAAAACTTCGCCTGCGACCTGGTATTGAATCGCTCGACCAGTTCCTCGAGACGAGTCTTGCGCGTGACCAGAACCAGTTTCTTGTACATGGCTACTTCCCCGCGGTCGTGATCAGGGACCGCAACAGATCCGGCGACACATTCAGTTCGCCGATTTTCTGCGCGTTGCTTGCCATCTCCTGGAACGCCAGCGCGATCATGGCCTTCGGGTCCGCGCCCTTGCCGTTGAGCATCATCAGCGTCCTCCAGTCGAGATCGCGCAGTGGCTTCAGGGTTTCGGTGAGCACGTACGACCGGCTGTCGGCGTCCTTGCGCTCGTTTTCAACCCGCCGATCAATAAGCTCGGCACGCTGTTCCTCGACCGCGATATCGGCCGCCATCTGGGTTTCACGAATCTGCCGCTTCTTGGCTTCGACCGCGATTTCGGTGTTCAGCTCGCTTTCCTTGATCAGCCGCTCCTGTTCCACCGCGGCGTTGCGCCGGGCATAAATCGCCTCATCGGCCCGGCGTTGCAGGGCTTCTCGGGCGTCGGCTTCGAGCGCCCGCGCCGTCTCCGGCGTGGGTTTGATCGCCAGCAGCGACAAGCCCAGGATTTCGATTCCCAGGGCGGTGACGCCCTCAGACGCCTTCAGCTTGGCCAGCACCTCTAGGACGATCGCGTCAGAACTGACCAGCACGTCGCGCAGCACCATTCGCTGCGTCACCGTGCGCGTCAGGCCCTGCATGGTATGGACCAGGCGCTCGGGCAGCTTGCGGGGATCGTCCGAAACGTACACGCGACGCGTGTCCACGCTGAAATCCAGCAGCGACGCCAGTCGTTTCGGGTCCGCCACCCGGTAGGTGAGCTGCCCCTGCATGGTTACCGACTGGAAGTCAGCCGTGGCCTCCTGGAACACGAAGGGCACGTCCGCGCTCGCCACCGGGATGGCAACGATGCTCGAAGTCGGCACCCAGTAGAAGAATGAGAGTCCCACGCCTTCGCGCCTGACCTTGCCGCGCTTGAATTGCAGCACGTAAGTGGTGGGCGGCACTTTCATGAAGTTCAGCATCGGACAACCTCCTTTAAGTGTCTCACTTACACTCATAATAGTGTACACACGACACTAATGTCAACAAGTTTCTGCTACGCTTTCTCGGGGACGGCAATGGGCGGGCTGCTTACTTCTTGACCGGCTTGTTGGGGTTGTATCCGGAGTTGGGATCGAACATGGTGGGATCGAGCCCCTGATTAATCGTGACCGTATTGAGGAAACGCTGGTTCGACATGTCCCCGTTGAAATATCGGGTGATGTTGTAAGGCGTCATGATGCCGGAGACCGACCGGTAATTCTCGTAAATTTCTTCTTCCAGATTCTTTTGCCGGTCAACCGGATCGCGCCATTCAAACGCCTTCCTGACCGGCAGATGCGTGTCGATATCGAAGTCGAGGGTCACGCTCTCGTTCTTCGCGTTGACGAAAGTGACTTGCTCCGCTGAATGCTGCGCCGCGATGGCCGGACCTTCGAACAGAAGAATCACCCCGGGGTCGTTCACCCAAATCCGTAACACTGTGTCCAAGGAAAACTGGCGCCGCCGCAGATAGTCTTCCAAGTCCTTTGGCTCGACCGCATGAGCACCCTTGTAGGTGATTTCGTATCCCTTGTTGCCGGTGTACACGCGGGCAATGTCGCGCTCCTTGGTGTATTCGAACCGCTCTTTGTCCGGGAATTCCCAGAAACTCCAGAAAACATCTCCGCCGCCGCTGGGACGTCCGTGGTGGAAGGCGTATCCGCGTCCCTGCTGCTCGCGATCGCGGAGGTGGAGATAGATTTCTCCTCCCATCGCCTGGATCGCCTGATTGACCAGAGCTTTAGCCTTGCGGGTGTTCTCATCCGCCGGATTCGGGGCCACGCTCTTCGCGGGCTCGGCCGCGCCCGCGTGATGGTCCTGGGCGTAAACCCAAACCGAACACACCAAAGCCAGCGTGAGAACCAGTTTCATTTTCTTGGGAGTAATCGCGCGCAATCAGAATTGTAGCGTTTCCTATGGACTCTCTGCCTCGGGCAGCTTCTCTACTCCTTGGATGCAGAAAATGGCCGAGATGCCATCCCGTAGGCGGGATTTTTCCAGGGCTCTGTAATCACTTCCGAAGAACTTGTCGCCCGCAGCGAAGCGAAAAGCCTGCCCTCAGCTGGTCGAAGGACCTCCCCATCTCGCCGCCAGCCGTAAACGTCCCTGCGTGCGCCTCGGCACTCCCTACCCCACCAGCACGGCCCCGCCATTCACATTGAACACTTCCCCGGTGATAAAGCTGGCGTACTCCGTGCACAAAAACAGCACCGGCCCGGCGATCTCCTCCGGCTTCCCGACGCGTCCCAGTGGGATGGTGCTGCGGATCTCATCGCCGGTCTTGGGATCGGCCAGCGCTGCTGCCGACATCTCGGTACCGACCCAGCCCGGCGCCACGCAGTTCACATAAATTCCAAAGGGAGCAAGTTCGCTGGCCAGACTCTTGGTCATGCTGATCAGCGCGCCCTTGGTGGCGGAATAGTCGCAATGGTAAGCCTCGCCGCGCTGCCCGCTGGTCGAACTGATCAGCACGACATGCCCGGCGATACCCCCCATGCGTCCTTGCGCCTTCATCTGCGCGACGCCGTGCTTGACCAGCCCGAACACGCCATCGAGATTGATGGACAGCGTCGAGCGCCACTGCTCGTCCGTCATGTCCTCGATCCCGACGTCCTCCACCGGCCACACGCCGTGATTGGCCACCACGATGTCGATCCACCCAAACCGCCGGACCGCTTCCTCCACCAGCCCGCGCGCCGCTTCGGGATGGTTCAGATCGCACCGCACCGCCTGGCAGACCTGTTCGCCGCACTCCTCGACCAAAGCCTGCGCCTGCTCCGCAGCGCTCCTGTACGAGAACACAACCTTGGCCCCCGCGTCTGTAAACATTTTCACAGTGGCAGCGCCGATACCCCGTGAACCGCCAGAGATCAGCGCAACCTTCCCGTTTAACGTAAGTGGAATGTACATGGCAAATCAGGCTACCGCATCCGAAGAATTTGGAACAGTTCGGATCGTGCGTTGCTTCTGGAGTCGCACGCCCCGCAGCCCAGAAGGGGCGGCAAGTGTGAGCCCAGGACAGGAGTCCTGGGTGGACAAAGGACAAAGAGAGCGAGTCCTGGAGGAACGCGACAGGTGTCCGGTGACCGCTTCCAAGTTTCAGACTCAATCACTCGCGAATGCCCGCCACTCCCATCATCCGCCCGGTCCTCCCCTTTTCGGCGCGGTAGGAGAACAACAGCTCGGAATGGCAATTCGTACACGGTCCGCAAGCCTCAATATTCTTCGCTCCCACGCCCGCCGCCACCAACTGCCGCCGGTTGGCCTCGACCAGGTCGAGAAAAATCTTGCCGGGCAATTCGCTGTGGCCCGGGGCGCGCGCCGTCAGAAACAACAAAGGATATTTTTCCCGCACCGGATCCGATTCCTTGACCTCACGAAACAGGCGTCCAGCGTAGGCAAACTGCGACTCGAACCGGGCGCGCACCTCTTCCCCCACTTCATAACAGCACCCTTGAACACCCGGGCCGATCGTCGCCTGCAGATCCCCCGGCCGGCTGCCGAAGCAGCGGAACATTTCCCCCACACCCTTCTCCACAATCCGCTTCACGGTTCCCCGCCACCCGGCATGAAACACGCCGACGCCATGACGTTTCGCATCCACCACAATCACGGGCAGACAGTCAGCCGTCTGAATCGCCAGCAGCAAGCCCGGCGTCGCCGTAAGCAGGCCGTCCCCAACCAGGGGCTCATGGGGAACCGCGTCCACGCCGTGGATGATGTCGGAATGAATCTGGCGCAGAGTAACGAGCGGCCACAGTTCGCCGCCCCGGCCCCGCCGGGTGACCGCACCAATCGCGCGTAGAAATGCAGCCCGGTTCCGCTCCACTGCCGCGGGCGCGTCGTCCTTGGTGAAACCGAGATTGAGATCGCCCTGGCTGTAAACTCGGGAAAATCCCCCACCCCGCGTGGAAAACCCGTGGATCAGCCACCGGTGTCGGCTCAATTGACGGCCGCGAAGAACGTTCAGGGTTGCTCGCTTCGAGCTTTTTACTGGCACAGCCTCATGATAACGGACGCCCCATACCTAGGTGCCATTTGCAGACCTCCGCCTTGGCTTATTCTGACCAGCAGTGAATCCCATGTCCCCAACATCACGTTTCGCCGGACTGAGACCCACCGAGTGAATGTCGCCGTTCTCGACCAGCGGCACTAGACCTGTTCGACACCGTCAACCAACTCGATCAGGCGCTGCGCGTCGGAGAGGGCAACGCCGCAGTGCAGTTTGCCCGACCCGCGCTGTCTCCGCTATAGTTTTAGCCATGTTTGAGAACTTCACGGCCACCGACCGCTGGACGAAAAAGCCGACCCACTGCGTCTATCAGGCCATGATTGTCGCCATCGCCACCCGTCACGCCGACGCGGTCGACATCAAGTTTCTCGTCGACGGACGCAAAGTCTGGGTCGCCCTGCCCCATCCGGCCTGGGTGGAGTACAAGAAGCGCACCGGCAAGGCCATCACCGATTCCCTTGCCATCGAAATTGCAGGCCATTGCCTCAAGTCTGCGCTGGAATCGGGCGAAGGCCTCGGCCGCGAGATGTACTCGCTGACAGTCGAAGAAACGCTAACCCACCTCGAAGCAGCAGTAGCGGAGATGCAAGCTCAACCTGCCTAGCACGTATGAAGGCATGCTCCAATTAAGTTCGTTTCGCCATGGTTTGGAAGGGCATGGCTGCAGCCATTCCGTTGGAACCGCTACGCCACCGGCTTTAGCCGCTGAGGCTCGCCCTCCTGATTTCCTGAATCGCGCAAGCTCTGCTGAATGCGGGGAATGTATTTCTGTGGGTCGTGTACAACTAACGCCATAGCAGTAGGCTGATCAGCCAACGTCCGGGAATGAAGAAGGACCTCATGGCTGTCCCCTTTTTGCGGCGCTGCCCACCCCACGCTATTGAAGGCCTATTCGGTAGTCGCCGTACTTTTGCAGTCAAGCCCTCCGGCAGGTCAGGGCGAGATTTCAGCTGGCGCGTTTGCCCCTCGATGAATACTACCTAGATCACCACCGCTTCTTTGTATTCCCCAAACACCCGGCGCATCGCGTCAGAGATCTCACCCACGGTAGCGCAGGCCTCAACCGCCGCCACGATCCGCGGCATGACGTTCGACCCGGACTGGGCCGCGTCCTCGACTGCGGCCAGCGACGCCTTCCATAGGCCGGCGTCGCGCCGGGCCCGCAGCGCCCGCACCCGCTCGATCTGCTTGGGTTCGAGCGCGGGATCAATTCGCTGAATCGGGATCGGCTTCTCTTCTTCCAGTTCAAAGCGATTCACTCCGACCACAATCGCTTCCTCGGCATCCACCTGCCGCTGGTATTCATAGGCCGCGTTCTGAATCTCCTGCTGCACAAATCCGCGCTCGATCGCCTTGAGCATCCCACCCAGCACTTCGATTTTCCCCAGATACTCAGCCGCCCGTTTCTCGATTTCGTTCGTCAGCGTCTCAAGGTAATACGACCCCGCCAGCGGATCGATGGTCTGCGGCGTGCCCGACTCGTATGCAATCACCTGCTGCGTGCGCAATGCGATTCGAGCCGCCTGCTCAGTGGGCAGAGCCAAGGCTTCATCATAAGAATTCGTGTGCAGCGACTGTGTCCCGCCCAGCACCGCCGCCAGCGCCTGGATCGCCGTGCGCACGATATTGTTTTCCGGCTGTTGGGCGGTGAGCGTCGAACCGGCAGTCTGGGTGTGAAAGCGCAGCATCCACGACCGCGGGTTCTTCGCCTTAAAGTGTTCCCGCATGATGCGCGCCCACATGCGCCGTGCCGCCCGGAACTTCGCCACTTCCTCCAGAAAGTTGCTGTGCGCGTTGAAGAAGAACGACAGCCGCGGAGCGAACTTGTCCACATCGAGTCCCGCCTTGATTGCGGCTTCGACGTATGCCATGCCATTACCCAGGGTGAACGCCACTTCCTGCACCGCGGTCGATCCTGCCTCGCGCATGTGATAGCCCGAGATGGAAATCGTGTTCCATTCGGGCAGGTGCTCATTCGCCCAGGCGAACATATCGGTGATCACCCGCATCGCCTGCTGGGGCGGATAAATGTAAGTCCCGCGCGCGATGTACTCCTTCAACACATCGTTCTGGACCGTGCCCGAGAGCTTGCCGATATTGCCACCCTGCCGCCGCGCCACGGCCACGTACAGCGCCAGCAGAATCGACGCCGTCGCATTGATGGTCATCGACGTAGAGATTTTCGTCAGCTCAATGCCGTCAAACAGCCGCTGCATGTCCTCGATGGAATCGATGGCAACGCCGACCTTGCCCACTTCGCCGGCGGCCAGCGCATGGTCGGAGTCCATCCCGATCTGCGTGGGCAAATCGAACGCGACCGACAGTCCCGTCGTCCCATTCGCCAGCAGGTACTTGTAGCGCTTGTTCGATTCCTCGGCGTCGCCCATGCCCGCGTACTGCCTCATGGTCCACAATCGCCCGCGGTACATGGTGGCCTGCACGCCGCGCGTGAACGGATATTCCCCCGGATATCCCACTTCGTTCTCGTAGTCGGAGCCCTTGAGGTCGGCGGGCGTATAGAGCGGATTCACCGGGATGTGGGAGGAAGTTTCGATCTCTGCGGTCGAGGACGAATCCGTATTTCGATCCCTGGTGCTCATCGAACCGCCTTCAAGGGGCACCAATTCGCGACCGCAACGCACCCGACAAGCAACCAAAACCGGATGATCATCCCGGTCTTGGGACGAATCTTGGGTAGGATCGGGAAAGGAGCGATCAGCTTGCTTTCGGGGGCGAGCTCGACTCGTAGCCGCGTAACCTCTGTCAAAACGCGGCGATTTCGTGCCTGGAATCGCTGCCACATGCTCATGATCTGTTTTTCCGCCGCACTTTCCAGAACGAACTCAATCCGAACCAGCCAAACGTGAGGGTGAACCCCACCGCAACCGCGACGCGGCTCATGGGAGCTTGCCCGGCATGGTACTTCGAGTACTCGCGAACCAAGGCAAACGCGCCGAACGCCGCGATCGACAGAAACAAGGTTCCCGTGACCTCAAGCCACAATTGGTGCGCCGCCCGCGTGAACGAGCGCAGCGTGGTGCGCACCGCGCCCATGATGGCGCTGAGCGTCCGGTTCCGCCCTGCCAGGTCGCGCGCCACGCGCGCCGCCGCCCCCACCTTCCGCATGGTCGAGACCCCGCTCACGGCCTCGATTCTAGCAGCCTTGAAGGGTACAATGGCCGCTCCCATGTCAGCCGATCCGCCAGACCTCGTCCAACTGAAATCCCGCATGAAATCCACCTGGATGGCGGGTGATTTCGGCCAGATTGCCAACTTCATCGCCCCGGAAGGCGCAAATTTCGTGGCGCGACTTGGCATCGCTCCCGGCACGCGGGTGCTCGATGTAGCCTGCGGCACGGGCAACACGGCCATCCCCGCGGCCAGAGCCGGCGCTTCAGTCACCGGGCTCGACATCGCCACCAACTTGCTCGCACAAGCCACAAAACGGGCGGCGGCCGAACAAGTCCAGATCCGCTTCGACGAAGGCGACGCCGAAGACCTTCCCTATGGCGATCATTCCTTCGACGTGGTGCTGACCATGTTCGGCGCCATGTTCGCGCCGCGCCCGGAGCGCGTGGCTGCCGAACTGATTCGCGTCTGCAGGCCCGGCGGCCTCATCGCCATGGCCAACTGGACGCCCCAGGGCTTTGTGGGAAAATCCTTTCAGGTAACGTCCAAGCTCGTGCCGCCGCCGCCCGTGCCGCCCCCGGTGTTATGGGGAGACGAGGCCGTAGTCCGTCAGCGCCTCGCTCCGGGAATTGCGGAGCTGGCCTGTACCCGCCAAAACGTGAGGCTCGCGTACCCGTTTAGCCCCAAGGAAACAGTCGCCTTCTTCTGCCGCTACTTCGGCCCTACCCACACCGCCTATTCCCGCCTGGACACAGCCGGGCAGGCTGCTTTGGTCCAGCAACTGGAAGCGCTCTGGGAAGAACACAATGTGGCCAAGGACGGAACCACTGCGGTGGACGGGGAATATCTCGATGTCCGCGCGACTCGCGCTTAGTTCGGGATCGTGGTAAGTTGGAGTCAACGGGGGACCCAGTGGATCCGCAACTGAAGCAACTGATGAAGGAGCTCGGCGACGCCATCAATGAATCGCTGTCCGATTCGGAACAAATCTCCGAAGTAGTCGCCCGCATCAAGGACGGCGGGTACGACATCTTCCTCGTGCTCGAAGCCACCATCGGCGTCAGCAAGCAGGGCGAAAAGCCCTCCGACAAGACCTCCCTCATCACCACCCTGTCCACCAACCCCGAGTTCAAAGTCAGCGACCAGGACCTCAAATTCCTGAAGTCCCTCCGCATCAAAATCGACGAGGAAAAGAAAGACAAATAGTCGCCTGCGCAGTGGGCAGTAATTAAGTAACAAACCGATCCCACAATTCACGCTTTGGGTCATCGCGAAACCCGGCGCAGTTCAGCCCGGTGAAGGATCTCCGTGCCTACTCTGACCGCGTTGGCCGTACCCCGTACTTTCGCTTCGCCTGAAAAGCGGCTCGGCTCAGATGACGCCTTTAGAAAGGAAACGGTTGGGAGTCGATTGAGGCCACGCCCAGCGGGCAGCTCCCCTGACTCAATTCCCCAGCACCTGATCCAGCAACTGCCCCACCGCCCGGTCGGCTTCGATGATGGACGACCGGTGGTCCGCCACTCCGGAAAGATCCGTGTTCGCGAACGCAATCCTGCCAAAAGGCGCCGCCCGCAAAACCTCGCCAGGCGCGGGTTTGCCGTCTTTGCCAAAAAAGAACCCCGGGGCCGGGCTCAGGTAGGCGTGGCCCCACCGGTTCAGAATGATCCCGCCAATATCGCGCCCCGCGTCGAACCCCGAACGCCCAAACATCTCGGCGAACTGCGCTCGGATCTGCCGCTCGTACTCGCGAAAGGGAGTCGAAATCATCTCCGCCCGTCCCAGATGCCCTTGCTCCTCGGTCGAGTGGCCGGGGTGCGGATACAACACTTTCAGCGTGAGCACGGTCGGACTATCCGGCCCAATCGTGGGAGCGTATGCCCCGCACATCGCCAACTTCCGCACCTGGACGTAATTGCCCAACCCTTCAAACCATTGGCATCCGGAGATCCCCATCTTGTAGAGGAATCGCCAGTTGCGCACCGCCACGTTCGCCATCGTGCACGGCGTGCGATAAAACTGCTTATAAGCCTCCCGCCGATCTTCCGTAAGATCGCGCACGATGTGCCGCGTAGTCCAGCTCCCACCCGCCATCACCACCGATCGTGCCTTCACCCGAAACACTCTCCCGCCGCGTGTGTAGGCAACCGTAACGCTATCGGACTTCGCCGGCTCGCCATCGTGCTTCACCCACACCGCAGTGGAATCCAGTCGTACGCGAACCGCTGCCCCTGCCCGGTCGAGCGCCGCAAAGTTCACGGGATTCCGGGAGACGTCTTCAAGCGAGCGCTCCCCCGCAATCGATTCCGGAATCATCGTTTTCACCATCAGCCGGACCAGCCCGCCATTGCCGTCGGGAAACATCTGTTGCCCGGTCTCGTCACTGATGTCGAGCGGATGCAGCATCTCAGCCGCATACGCCGTGAACCCGGACAGCGCGTCGGCCCCGAGACCATACCCTCCGCCCTCACCGATAGACAGAAAGGTTCGGATGGTCTCCCGCGAGATGCCGTGCCGCTCCACCATGTGATCTTCGAGCGTGATGCTGTCGAGCCGGCGCGAAATCGGGTCTCCCGCGTACTCGGGCGCATTCGTGCCGACGTTGCCCGCCTGATACTTCAACAATTCTTCGCGCACCTTCGCAGACAGCGGCGCTCCCTCGAGTTTCTTGCCCCAGGGATCGGTCAACCACACGCCTTGCGCCTGCCCGAATTTGGCCCCGAAGTAAATCCCGTAAGGGGCCGCTCCGAGATACGGCGTCCGGCTGAGGGCAATCTCGGGCGACGAACCGTCCCACTTCTGATACTCCAGCCGAGGCGCCTTCAGCCCGATCGATTCGTAAAAACGGCCTATAAAACTGCGTGGATAAGGGACCGGAAAGAAGGCCGATCCCTGATGCGCGATCAGACGGTGTCCATTCACCAGGAATTCGTTCCGTTTCGCCTCCCCGCCAAAGACCGGATGGTTGTCGAGCACGATGCAAGTCTTCCCCGGACCTGCTTGCCGCTGAAAAATCAGGACCGCGGCCAGGCCACTGATTCCGCCGCCCACCACCACGCAGTCATAGGTTTCCCCGGTGTCGACCACGCCCGCCGGCAGCTGGTCGAACATGCCATCACGAATCTGGTGGCCGGCTTCGAGGACGGCAGCAGTGTTGCCGTTAGAGTTAGCGTAGTCGCCGACGCCGCCGTAGCCTGTCCAGTCCTCGTCGAACGGAAGGGCCGCCTTGCCCGCCGCCCCCTCCCGAAGCCAGTCCAGCGGAGACCCCGGACCGACCAACGCCCCGCCCGAAGCCAGCAGCGTGGCGTTCAGAAAATCGCGCCGGGTGATGGCCACTTCCATGCCCAGAGCCCGGTCGCCGACGGGATGCTGGGCAGAAGGCAGAGATGCTCCCGACTCTCGCTTACCAGGGATGGCCTTGCTTCGCATGCGCGGTTTAGGGAAACCTCCGATCCGCGCAATTATACGGACCCAGCTCAACCTCAGAACTTGCCCCCCTGTGCTACCATCTACTGTTTTCTCAACATTCTGCCGTGCTGAGAAGAGAGATTCCGCCCGTGTAAGCCGCTGCGACGGAATTGAAGGGGTGGTTATGAAAGACACTCTGGGGGTTCTCTTGGCTGGCGGCGCCGGAGAGCGCCTCTATCCCCTCACCCGCGATCGCGCCAAACCAGCCGTCACCTTCGGCGGCATCTACCGCATTATCGATATCACGCTGTCCAACTGCCTCAACTCCGACCTGCGCCGTGTTTATATCCTCACGCAATACAAGGCGCTCTCGCTGAACCGCCACATCCGCGAAGGCTGGAACATCCTGGGCCGCGAGGTAGGAGAGTTCATCGAAGTCCTCCCGCCCATGAAGCGCGTCAGCGACCAGTGGTACCAGGGCACCGCCGATGCCGTTTACCAGAACATTTATTCCATTGGCTCCGAGCAGCCCAAGCATGTGCTGATCCTTTCCGGCGACCACATCTACAAGATGGATTACGGCAAGATGATGAGGCAGCACCAGGACTCCGCTGCCGACATCACCCTGGCCACCATCCAGATCGATCCCGATCAGTCCTACCAGCTCGGCGTAGTCGATGTCGACAAAGACGGTCGCGTCAACGGATTCCAGGAGAAGCCCAAGACAACCACGCTGCGCTCGCCGCTGAATCCGGCCAAGGTCGCAGCCTCCATGGGCGTGTACTTGTTCAACGCCGACGTGCTCATTCCCGCCTTGCTGAAAGACGCGGAGAATCCCCAGTCCAGTCACGATTTCGGCAAGGACATTCTTCCCAAGATGGTCGGCGACTACCGCGTGTACGCCTACGATTTCGTAGACGAAAACAAGAAAGAAGCCTTGTATTGGCGCGACGTAGGCACGCTCGAAGCCTATTACGAGGCGAATATGGATATCGTTTCGGTGTCCCCCATCTTCAACCTCTATGACGAAGAGTGGCCCATCCGCACCCACCAACGGCAGTATCCTCCTGCCAAGTTCGTCTTCGCCGAGGTCGGCCGTACCGGCACCGCGTTGGATTCGATTGTTTCCAATGGCTGCATCGTCTCTGGCGGATCGGTAAAGAACTCGGTGCTGTCACCGGACGTGCGGGTGAATTCCTACTGTGAAGTAGACCAGTGCATCCTGTTCTCCCACGTCAGCGTCGGACGCCACTGCCGCATCCGCCGCGCCATCATCGACCGCGACGTCCACCTCCCCGAAGCGACCACCATCGGCTTCGACGCCGAAGCCGACCGCCAGCGTTACTTCGTGACGGAAAGCGGCATCACGGTCGTCACGCGAGATTATTCGCTATTCGAAAATCCGGTAACCGTCGACTACTTCACCCCGGAGTAGCCTGTAGGAAGGACACCCTGATCCCTCGAAGGCGCGGAGCCTTGGTTGCATTGTCATGCTGAGGCCCGCGTTTTTCGCGGGCCGAAGCACCCATGGACTCGCTGGCCGCATCGCCGCTCCAGGCCGATTGCACGGCTCCACCGCGCACGCTGACAAGGGGCAGCATGGTTCGCTCCGGTGTGGGACGCCATGCCACTCATGATGAAAGCCCGTGAGTGATCGCTCCCGAGCCAGCCCGAATGGGCGGAATCCGTTGCCCAGGACATAAGTCCTGGGTCGAGGTCCTTCGCAAACGGACACTCATCTAAATTCTGGCCAAGCGCCCCCTCCTCGGGCAACAGCGCCGTGCCCTGTCCCCAAAAAAACGAAAGACAAAGGGCTGGCCATCCGCCGAAGCTTCGATCCGGACGCCCCGGCGGGACGCTAGCAAACCCGTTTTGCACACCGTTCCACAGTCATCTGCTATTCTCTCGCCAATTTCAACCTGCTAACCTCGGTTGAGTCTAAGCCATGGCCAACCCCGGCGATTTCGCATACACGGTCAAGCAGCAGGCCGACATCGTCCGCATCGTCGGCGACTACGTCAAGCTGAAGAAGGCCGGGGCGCAGAACTTCGCCGGGCTGTGCCCGTTCCACGGCGAGAAAACTCCGTCGTTCTCGGTGCACGCCACGCGCCAGTTCTATCA
>Ga0209698_10003247_pt1 | contig 18184 bp, 13 predicted proteins | sample LitLauG_LLR_2012_FD_187203 | JGI IMG/M metagenome (GOLD analysis project Ga0209698, IMG submission 187203) | Freshwater sediment microbial communities from Pennsylvania, USA - Little Laurel Run_MetaG_LLR_2012 (SPAdes) (version 2) | ecosystem: Environmental > Aquatic > Freshwater > Creek >...
CTCCTGGCCGGCGGGAGGGGAAGTTAGCTTATCCATAAGGAGCGGGCGGACCCGGGAAATCGAGTGTGTCATCCCGGAAGTCCCCGCCGTAAAGAGGGCACGATCTATCGTGCCACAACAATAACTTTCGAGAATAGTCTTTGCCAATGAATTTACGCGACAACATATCAGTTGGGCTGCGCGGGATTGGCGGGCGCCGGGGGAGTGGCGAGAGGCGCGGGGGCTTTCGGTTCTGCAAATTGAGAATCGTTCAGAGGAATGTTGATTTCAATTTTGGTGGCGATGATTTTCTGGGTCTGATCGGAGCCGGCCGCGCCGGATTCGACGAGGAAGGGATATTTCAGACCTTCCACATCGCGGAAATCGCGAAAATAGGTTTCCCAAGGGATGTCCTTGTCGCCATTCCTGCGGGTGCCCTCCCATTTGAGGATCAATCCGGTGGAAGCGTCGAAGAAGAAATAGCCGATGTCTCCTTGTTTGTTGGTGAGTTTCAGCTTTTGCGCGGGTTTGCCCTCCACCTCGTCTTTTCCAACGAATTCAATTTGATTTCCTTTGGCTTTGTAGTCGATGAAGGGGCCTTCGAAGTCGGCTTCCTCGGCGATGCCACGGATGTCGGCAGGGGGCATCGGCTGGACAGCGGCGTTTGGCAAGAATGGATTGTAGATCCAGCCGGCGGACTTGCCGTCGAAGACGCGGATGAGGGTTTGCCCGTTCAAGGTCATTTCCATATGCATTTTCAAGGGGCGCTTGCGCTCAACGAAGAATGGACCCTCGATGGCGGGACCGAACGAGAGCGTACCGGAAACGCGCTCGGACTGGACGGCGCGGATTTTCGTGAGACCGCCGCGGGCTTTTAGGTAGGCGTTGATGACGTCATCCGCGGTCTGGGCAAGCAGCAGGCCGGGGACAAGTAGAAAGACCGCGGCGAAAACAGCAACGAGGAGAGGCAAGCGGCGGGAAGAAAACCGTGGCTCGAAGAACATAAAAGAATGGTAGAGAGAGTTGGGTTGCGGGTCAACTGGGGCGGCGAATGGAAGAATCGTGAATGAAGAAACGACCGAAAACCTGATTGACAACGCGACGGGGATTGGGACAAATGGAGGTTCGCTTTCAGCCAAAGAAGCATCATCCCCGGAGATTCACGAAAGACTCGATGAACATCGTAAACCTGATTTTTGGGAAACCACTGAAATCTTCCGAAGAACGCGCGGAACAGATCGGACCGACCGAAGGGATTCCGATTTTCGGGCTGGATGCACTGAGTTCGGCGGCGTACGGGCCAGAAGCGGCGTTGAGCCTGCTGATCCCGCTGGGACTGCTGGGCGTGCAGTACATTGTGCCCATCAGTCTGGCGATCATTACGTTGCTGGTGATCGTGTTTTTTTCGTACCGGCAAACGATTGAAGCGTATCCGGGGGGCGGCGGGTCATATACGGTGGCGCGCTTTAATCTGGGCGCGTTCTGGGGATTGCTGGCGGCTTCGGCGCTGCTGGCAGATTACATTTTGACCGCGGCGGTAGGGATTTCTGCGGGGGTGGGCGCATTGATTTCCGCAGTGCCCAGCCTGCTGCCCCATACGCTGGTATTGTGCCTGGGCATCCTGCTGGTGATTACGATTATCAATCTGCGTGGAGTGAAGGACGCGGGAACGGCGTTCCTGCTGCCAACGTACATGTTTGTAGGCTGCCTGGGAATTACGATCGTCGGCGGTGTGGTGCGAACGCTGATGGCCGGGGGACATCCCTTACCTGTAAATCCGCTGCCGCCCCCGCCGATGGCGTTACAGGGCGTGACGTACTGGCTGCTGCTACGGGTGTTTGCGAGCGGTTGCACGGCGCTGACGGGCGTGGAAGCAGTGAGCAACGGCGTGAAGGCGTTTCGCGAACCGCGCGTGAAGAACGCCCAATTGACGCTGACGGTGATCATCGGCATTTTGGGCGTATTACTGGCGGGGATTTCGTACCTGGTGAAGGTGTACGGAATTGCTGCGACGGATCCGGGGGCGCCGGGCTATCAGAGCATCCTCTCGATGCTGATTGGGGCGGTCTTCGGGAAGGGCGCTTTTTACTACATCTCGATCGGATCGATTCTGCTAGTTCTTTCGCTTTCGGCGAATACGGCGTTTGCGGATTTTCCGAGGCTTTGCCGGGCCATTTCGCAGAACAACTATTTACCGCATGGATTCGGACAACGCGGAAGAAGGCTGGTGTACACGGAAGGGATCCTGGTGCTGGCGATTGCGACGGCGTTTCTGCTGGTGGTGTTCGGCGGAGTGACGGATCGCCTGATTCCGTTGTATGCGGTAGGCGCGTTCCTGGCGTTCACGCTTTCGCAAGCAGGGATGGTGAAGCACTGGTGGAAGGCGCGGGGGCCGAACTGGGGAAGATTCGCGTTTGTGAACGGACTAGGAGCGTTCGTTACCGGAGTGACTGTAGTGGTGGTGCTGGTGGCGAAATTTGTGGAGGGGGCGTGGCTGACGATCCTGTTTATACCACTGACGCTGGTGCTCTTTCACAAGGTGCGCGGGCATTATCACAGCGTGGCGATGGCGACGCGAACGATGGTGCCCGTGGAGCCGCCGGTGGGGGAAATGCCGCCCCTGGTGGTGATCCCGATGGACCGATGGAGCGCGGTGGCGAAGCAGGGGCTGGAGTTTGCGTCGCGATTGTCAGGGGAATTGACGGCGGTGCACGTAGAGCCGGGAGAGCACGCCGTGCTGTTGCGCGAAGATTGGGAACGGTACGTTGAGGAACCGTACAAGGAAGCGGGGGCGGAGCCGCCGAAACTGGTGATGTTGCCTTCGCCGTATCGCTTTATTGTGCTGCCCATCGTGGAATACGTGCTGAAACTCTCAGAGCAAAATCCGCAGCGGAAGATCGTGGTGGTGATTCCGGAATTTGTGGAGGATCGCTGGTACGAATATTTTCTGCACAACCAAAGGGCGCGGCTGCTACAGTGGCTGCTGCTGGCGAAGGGGAACCAGCGGATTTTTACGGTGGCGGCGCCGTATTATTTGTCAGAGGCGGCGCGGCGCGCAGTGAGCGGGAAGAAGTGACTCAGGACTTTCGTTAGACGGAAGCGACGAAGGAAGTTCCATCCTTGACGTAGCCATGGGCCATGCGCGGGGTGTTAAAGGCGAGGCCCGGAGTGCCGTTTTTATCGAGCAGGATGAGGCCGCCGGTGCCCTTGCCGCGGGTGGCGAGTAATTGGAGGGCGGCTTGGGCGGCGCGAGCGGGCGAGGAACTCGCGGGCCGCAGAAAATCCGTGGCCGTCTTGGCCATGACCACGCGCATGATGGCTTCGCCATAGCCAGTGGAAGAGACGCCCCCCGTTTCCGCATCCGCATAACAGCCCGAACCAATCAGAGGTGAATCGCCGACGCGACCGGGAAGTTTGCAGCAGGTACCGCCAGTGGATGTCGCGGCGAAGAGCCGGCCTTGTTCGTCAAGGGCGACGGCGCCGACGGTTCCCTGCTCGTGACCGCGATGATGTTCGGCGGCGTGAGAGTCTTTGCTGCAGCGGAGCCAGGCTTCGCGTTCAGCGGGAGAGATGAGGTCGTCGGGATCGCACAAGGCGACGCCGTGCTGGCTGGCGAAGTTTTCCGCGCCTTCGGAAATGAGCATCATGTGCGGGCACATTTCAAGGACAGCACGCGCGGCGCGGATGGGATTTTTGACGCGGCGGAGCCCGGCGACGGAGCCGGCGCGAAGCGTGGCGGCTTCCATGACGATGGCATCGCATTCAACATGGCCAGCAAGTGTGAGATGAGAGCCGTAGCCGGCGTCGAAGACGGGATCGTCTTCGAGGACGATGATGGCGGCTTCGATAGCATCCAGTGCGTGACCACCGGATTTGAGAACGCTCCATCCGGCATGCAGCGCGCGAAGGCAGCCCGCTTTGCAGGCATCAACGGCGTCATCGGGAATGTCCCAGGCGCCGCCGTGAACAATGAGGGATGGTCGCATGGTTTTAGAGAATAACAGAAAACCGGGAGCCGACAGCAAAGGCGCAAATCAAAAATAGAAATTAGACAATTGAAGATGGCAAGAGCTGACCTACCAAGGAGGCCTGAAACTCGCTAAACGAAGAAGTCGAGAGCGAAGAGAAGGAGGCCGAGGATGAGGAGGAAGGCGCTCCAGGTGAAGCGGCGACGGGGGAAGCGATTGACTGAATGGAGAAAGCCCGCGGGAATGACGCGGAGGCGCGATCCGGTGCGTGGCAGGTAGAACGAACCTGCGGATTCGAAGCGGGAGAGATTGCGGCGGAAGGCGGAGAATTCGTCTTGCACCCAAAGAGAAAGCTCCTCGCGGTGGCGCCAGAAATAGAGGGAGCCCAGGCAGAAGAGAAAATAGCCCAGGCAAGTCAGCAAACCGAGCGTTGAACCGGAACCCCAATAAAACATGACACCTCGCGGCGCACCATGCCGAAGGAGAGATTAATTCTCTTCGTGAATGGTGGCGAGACGAATGATTTCGAATTCTTTGTTGCCGGCGGGAGTGATGACCTGCACTTCATCGCCGACCTTGCGATTCAACAGAGCACGGCCGATGGGCGAAGTGGTGGAGATCAAGCCCTGCTCCACGTCGGCTTCCTCGCTGCTGACGAGCTTGTATTCGATCTCGACACTCTTCTGCACATCCATGACGACGAGTCGCGATCCGTAGCCGGATCGATCCTTGGGAATGTTGGTGAGATTCAACATGCCGAGATCGCCCATGCGCTTTTTGAGCTGGCCGATCTTGGCGTTGACGTAGCCTTGGCGCTCCTTGGCGTATTTGTATTCGGCGTTTTCAGAGAGGTCGCCGTGCGCGCGCGCGACGGCGATCTCCTTGGGAAGTTCGACGTTGAGCTCGTGCTCCAGGGCGTCAATTTCCGACTGGAGTTTCTTTTTAATTTTAGCGAGAGGGTCAGACATAATTTTCCGCGTCAGAGAAAAATGATGCGGAGTTCGGCTGAGCCGCACTCCGCTGCAAACATTATAGAGGGGGAGGAAACGGGCATACAAGAGGGAAAGCGGTGGAGCGGGCGGCGACCATCACCCAAGTCTTTTATTTCTAACGGGTTAAAGGGGGTGGGATTCTCACTGAACGTGGAGGGTGACGGCCTGGGAAAGTACATCGCCAGCAGCACCGGAGATCGAAAGTTTGTAGACCGTGGTTTTTTTCGGGGTGAGATCAAGGCAGCGCGAGTGAGAAGGCCACACGGCCGCGATGGGCGGATCGAGCGTGACGGTTTTGGCGTTGGCGACGTCGTAGCAAAGTTGCGCGGATTGGCCGGGATGGATTGCGGATGGAGAAACATAGAGGCCACGGATGGCAAGTTCCTTGCCGCCGAGTTGCTCAATGGCCTGAATATCTTCCTGATGATGCTGTTCGGCTTCGCGCTGTTTTGTTTGCTGCAAATAACGCTGATTGGATTCATGGCGCGAGTAGAGGACGAAGACGACATAGAGTGCCACGCAAATGAGAACGAAGGATGAATAGCGCAGCGGGTTTTTCCATGGGGATTTTGGGGGAAAGGTTGGTTCCAGATTCATGGGGCCGCCAGGCGAATGTTACCGCGTTTCCACAAATATTTTAGTCGCGCAGGTAACAAGAGAGAAGGGGAAATTGGCGCGGGTTGAGTTTACGGTTGAATTGCATTGCTCGCGTGGCAGAGAACTTTCGGATAAACTCCAGCGTATTATGGGCCGTCAGACGCGCAGAACTATGATCAAGCAGGTGGTATCGAAGGTGGCCGCAGTTTCGCTGGCGGCCGCACCGGAAGTTTATGCGGGAACACCCATGGCGCGCACACAGCGCAAGGGAAGGATCAAGCAGTCCGCGTCGCGGTGGTGCTATCAGCAGATTCCGCTGGAGGACTTGTGCGAAAAAGGCGCGGCAATGGGGCTGAAGGCGATTGATCTTCTGAATGAGGATGAATGGGAAGTGCCGCGGCGATATGGATTGATCTGCAGCATGGGCTATGGAGGCGGAGGAGAGATCAAGAGCGCGATGAATCGCGTGGAGAATCACGCGAAGATTGAGGAAGCGTTCCGGAAAAGTATTCCACATGCGGCGAAACTCGGTCTGCCGAACGTGATTACCTTTTCGGGGAACCGCGACGGGATGTCCGACGAGGAAGGCGCGAAGAATTGTATTGCCGGACTTAATCGCGTGAAGAAGATCGCGGAAGACAACGGCGTGACCATCTGTATGGAGTTATTGAACAGCAAGGTGGATCACCACGATTACATGTGCGACCACACAGCCTGGGGCGTGCGGGTGATGGAGGCGGTGAATTCGCCGAACGTGAAACTGCTTTACGACATCTATCATATGCAGATCATGGAAGGGGATCTGATCCGGACAATTCGGGACAACATTAAATGGCTTGGGCATTTTCATACCGGTGGCGTACCGGGACGCCATGAACTGGACGGCACGCAAGAGGTGGAGTGGGCAGGCGTGATGCGGGCGATTGTGCAGACGGGATACGCGGGTTATGTGGCGCACGAGTTTGTACCGACGCGGGAGCCGCTGAAATCGTTGGAAGAGGCTGTGGCGTTGTGCGATGTGTGATCGACGAGAGAAAGCAGGCTAGAGAGTTTGAGGATTAGTGCTGGCCGGTCTGAAGTCCGGCCAGTACACAGTGAGCAGGAAAAGAAAGCACTTGAAGAAGGTGGACAGGCTAAAGCCCGTCCTACGGCATTTTTAGGACATCCAGGAGAGGATTTGGGGGATGGTGGCGGCGCTGGTCGAGACAGTGCCACGCGGTAATGCGGGCGAAATCGCTACAGCTTCCTTGTGATTTTCAAACCAAACTACAAACAGAGACTTATTGGAGCCGGGGAGGCGCTGCTGGTTGATCCAGTTGTAATAGGAGCCCATGTCGCCGTCCATCAGAGAGCCCAGGGGATCGAGTTGCGGGGCGGCACTAGTGGGGGCCAGAAGCTCCACCATGGGCTTCTGCCGCTGGCGCGGGGCAAAGCGTACTAATAATGATAAGGGTTGCGCGCGGCGGAGGGATTCGCGGGCGGCCCATTGGGCGAAGCTGGTGCTGAAGATTTGCGTACCTGAGCCTTCGGTGAGGACCTTGAGTTTGAAACGGGCGAGAACGGGATCCACGGATGCGTCCAAGCCAAGATCTTCGGGCCTCAGTTGGGCCATGGTGGTGCGCAAAGCCTCTGGTCCAACGCCCGGCTTGCGACTTTCATTCTGAATTTTTTCCAAAAGAGCGGTGCGGACAGGAGTGAGGCCTTCGTAGGAGACGCAGGTGATCGCGGAATCATGCGCGCTCGCCTGGCCACCATCAATATACCAGTGGCCGTAAGGAACGGGATTCGCTTTGGCGCGGACTGAGACAGCATAAAGCAATTGCTGAAGACCGTTTTCCGGATTCACGGAGGTGAAATAGGCGCCGTGGGGGCGCAGCTTGCGGAAGAGGGGCTCATCCGGAGTTTCCACTCCCTGACCGATGACGGCGATGCCGAGGCGCGGCTGGGCGGGAATTTCCGGCGGGACGGCGGTGTGGAGGCGATCGGCGTAATCAAGGGCGGCTTTGCGAAAAGCGTCCATCTGATGGGTGGCCCAGAGGTGCGCGGAAAGCTGCTCGACAAATTGGGCGGGAGAATTGACCCAATCGAATTTTTCCAGATTTGCGGAAAGTTGGATGGCCGTGAATTCGCTAAACCAGGTTTTGGTGTCCTGCGCAGAGAGAGAACGAAGATTCTCAAGTTCTCTTTGCACCGCATGACGCTCGGCGGGGAATTTGTAGTCGAACTCAATCACTTCGCGAAGGAGACTGGGCAGGAAGCTGAGCGGGATGCGCTGCAACGTCGAGAGATAGTCGATGGCGAGTTTTTTCGCCTCGGGTGGGTAGGCGCTGAATTGCTCGGGTTTGAGGTCAGCGGGGAGCATAAGCGTCAGAGCAGCTCCGAGATCGGTTTGCCGTGAGAATAGGTGGCGGAAAATCCCATCATCGAGCCGATCGTGGGAACCAGGTCAGTGCTGTCGAGCGGGCGATCGAAGACAACGCCTTCGCGAATGCCAGGGCCCAGGGCCATCATCCACGTGGTGCGAGAGAGGGCGTCGCCGGTGCGATGGTGCTGGAAGCCATTGCCGCCGGCGTCTTCATCGGCGTCGCGGCCAAAATCGGGAAGGATGAGAACCGTGGTTTTGCCGGCGTACTCCGGCTCGCTTTGCACAACTTTCCAAATTTCGGCGCAAAGGCGATCGGTGCGGCGAATGCCTTCGATGTAGAGCGAGAAGGCGCCGGCATGAGCGACGTCAATATCGTGCAGCGTGACCCAGAGCAGGCTGGGCGCGAGCTGCTTCATGAGCTGGCGAAGGATGTAAACGGAAAGCTCGTCGGCGCTGGAGAGCGTGAGGGCGTGGGATTTGAAATTGTCGACGGAGAGTTTGAGGAGATTCTCCATCTGTTCGAGTTCAAACGTGTTGCCGCCGAGCTGCGGAGCGTAGAGCGGGGTTTCGTAGCTGTCGCGCAGCAGGTGGCTGTAATCGGCGGCGCCAGATGTGGCGGCGGTCAGAAGATGCTTGGGGAGAATGACCCGGGCGCCGGAGCCGGGGCCAAAGGCGCGGTTGCTGCTCTCGCCGATACCATTGAAGCCGTTGCTGGGCGCGACGACCCAGGCATCGGAGGCAGGACGCTTGAGTTCCTTGCGGAAATATTCGAACACGGTGGGGGATTGGGGAGAAACCGCGGCGAAATTGTTGAAGGTCTCATAGGCGCCGGTGGCGAGGCTGGCGGTGGCGACATAATGGCCGAGGATGCCGCGATTTACGACCTGAGTAAAGAAAGAAGATTGCGGGATGAGTTCCTTCATCAAGTGCGGAATATTTTCCTGGCCTTCGGGGGCGAAGGTTTCCTGATCGCGGGCGCCGCCGCCAAAGGTGATGACGATGACTTTGCGTTTGGATTGCGGGGTGGCGGCGAAGGCGAGCGGAGAGGAATGCAGAAGGGCGCTGCCGAGTGCCAAGCCGGAGGCGGAGCGCAGGAATTCGCGGCGGGTGAAGGAGAGCTGCCGGGCGAGTTCGCGAGGATGGGAGAATCCTGCGGGCAGCGGAACGCCGGATTGGCTGCGATTCGAGCGAGTGGTCATGCGAGATTCACTGACTTTCGATGAACGTATGCCCGGGTGAAGGCAAAGTCAAGGCGAACAGCTGTGCGCGTGGGCAAGGCCTGCTGGAAATTGCCGCAGGGATTTTTTTGCATCGCCAGGATTGGCCGCGTCATTGCTTTGCCTCGTTTCCCTGCTTTTCGGAATAGACGAACTGGCGGATTTCGGCGCGCTGCTTCTCGAGATCGGAGAGGTGCTGAGCGCGAAGCTGCTGATAAACCTGCAGCTCCTGCTGCGCCAGATCCTTTTCGCCGGTGCGGACGTAGGATTGCGCGAGGCGGTAGTGGACATCGGCGAGGTCGGGATTTAGCTCGCGGGCTTTCAGGTATTCGGGAATCGATTCGGCGTATTTGCGCTGGTCGGAGTAGAGATTCCCCAATTGTTGATGGGCTTCGGCGAGATTCGGGGTGAGCGCGATGGCCTTTTTCAGGAGCGCTTCGATTTGCGTGAGGTCGAGATTGGGATCCTCGGCGCGCTTCCCTTTCCAGAGGCTCATGGCGTAGTAGAAGACGGCCTGGCCGTTGTTGGGCTGAAGCTCGGAGTATCGGCGGAAGCGCGTGATGACTTCCTCGGCCTGGCTGGGAGAGCTGTCGAAGGCGCGAGAGAGGAATGGATAGCCGCGGGGATCGGAGGGAGCGAGATCGGCGGCGCTCAGGAGGGATTTCACCGCGTCGTCGTATTTGCCGAGGGAGTAGTAGGCCATGCCCAAGCCGATGGCCATGCGTGGCGAATTGGGGTAGCGATCGGCGCCCTGACGAAAGACCTCGATGGCGGGCTCGAGGGTGCGGTGGAGAAGGAGTTCGCTGCCCCAGTCGAAAATGTTGCTTTCGCTGGGATCCATGTAGGCAGCAGTCTGGAATTCCTTGACGGCAGCGACAAAGTTGCCGGATTTCTCTTCGACTTCGGCGAGGAGGTTGTGGAGCTCCGCGGCGTCTTTTTGCTTGAGGAGGGTTTGGATGAGCTGGCGGGCAGCGGCGAGGCGATTGGAGAGGAGATAGGCGAGGGCAAGGTCGTAGCCATTGTCGTAGGCGGAAGGATTGGCGTGCTGCGCGCGCTCGAGGTGGGGGATGGCTTCGGGGAGTTTGTTGGCGCGGGCGTAGAGTTCGCCGAGGTTGTGATTGGCGTCATAGGAATTGGGCTCGAGGGCGACGGCTTTCTTGAATTGCGCCTCGGCAAGGTCGGACTTGCCGAGGTGGAGAAGATTGTTGCCGAGATTGGTGTGCGCGGAGGCGGAATTGGGCTTGAGGCGAACGGCCTTTTCGAGATGATCGTGAGCTTTGTCGTTGAGGGATTGCGCGGCGTAGACGAGGCCGAGGAGTTCGTGGATCTCAAAGCTCTGGGGAAGTTGCGGGAGAAGTTTTTCGAGTTGCGCGGCGGATTCGGGGTAATGGCCGGCTTCGTATTGCGCGACGGCGGACTGAAATTCCTGGTCGAGATTTTTCTGCTGGGCAATGGCCAGGCGGGGCTGCGAGGCGCACGCGACAAGAGCCAGGAGAGTTGCGGCCATAAGGGTAGTCCTGAGAGTCACGATGGAATTATGGTAGCACCGGGGCAGAAAGAGCCGTTGCGAGCAAAAAAGCCGGGAAGGAGCTTCTTGCGAAGCGCCTTCCCGGTGGGGTGTGAGGGGTAATTAGAACAACAGCTTTAGAGCGAACTGGATCTGGCGCGGGTCGTAAGGATTGTCGCGCGTGGATCCGATTTCGCCGAAGTTAGAACTGGCGAAATTTCCGGAACCGCCGATGGAGACGACACCGTTGCCACCAAAGTTGGGGGCATTAAAGTTCGCATGATTCGTGATGTTGAAGATTTCCGTGCGGAACTGGAGCGTTGCACGTTCTTTAATCTGGAAGTTCTTGAAAATGGAGAAGTCCAATCTGTGGAAGCCCGGGCCGGGCACTTGCGTTTCGCCGCCCAGCGCACCGAAACCACTCAACTGCACGCACGGGTCGCCGGGTATCACGTCGACAACCGGACCAGGTACTCCCCCTGGACCGAGAGCGCATGGCTGTGTGAAAGCCAACGGATTTCCGAACCAACTCAGTTTGCCGTTGGCATCGGTGTGGAGTCCAAGCTTCAGCGGCTTGCCGGTGTACAGCGCACCACAGGCAAGGCCTCCGGCAGTTGCATTTGGGCAAGAGATCGCGATGGGCTGACCGTCCTGTAGCGTGGCAATCCAGTTGACGCTCCATCCACCGATGACCTGATTCTGCCAACCGGAAGCATCGGAAGCCCAGTGTTTACCCTTGCCGAACGGCAAATCGTAACTCCCACTGAAGTGGAAGACGTTGCGAATGTCCTGAGGAGCCAGGCCGTAGTCCCCGTGGATTCCAAAACCGGGAACACCGGGTGCGCGATAGCCGTTTACGTTGTTGCTGCCACTGTTTGTGGCGCTGCCGCCGTTGAGCAAATCGTGAGCATCGGTAAGCACTTTGGAGTACGTGTAGGTCGCGAGCAGGCTGAGGCCGTTCCCAAAGCGTTTCTCGATCTTTGTCTGTAAGCCATGGTAATTGCTGTTTCCCGAGGTTACGGCATAGCTCGCACCGCGCGAGAAATCCGGAAAAGCGACGAGCGTTGCCGGGTTGGCGTTCACGTCCGTGATAGATGTTGGGTTGTTGCTATTGGGGAAAGACTCAAGATGGCGGGCCAGAGAAGTGACGTAGGCAGCCTGAACCGCGACCGTGGGGGTAAGTTGATATTGTACGGTGAGGTTGGCGCCCATGTTGTATGGCGTCTGGTAATTAAACTGAATGCCGCGCAACTGCAAGCCACTGGCATTGACAACCGTCGGATCCAGCGGAGTGCATGAGAACCCCGTTTCAAAGTTGCCTGTATTTCCAGGACCAGCGGTAGCGCAACCAGGGAACAAGATCGGAGTAATGCTTTTGTTGCCATTCGGCTTGAAATCAAAACTGAACTGGAAGGGATAATTCTCACCCAGGTTGGGGGAATATCCACGATTCTCAAAGCCATTGTAGAAAATGCCAAAACCTCCACGCACGACAAGCTTTGGATTGAACTGATAGGCGAATCCAATGCGCGGAGCAAAGTTGTTATTTTGGGAATTGCCGAGGCCCGCGCCATATTTGTTGGTAGATAGCAAGGCAATGCCGTCGGCAGCCAGCAGTGTATTAAAGCTGGTCGAAAGGCTTCCGGAATTGGGATTTCCGAGCGGGATGATGTAGGCAGGGGCATTTATAGGAGCACCGGTGGGCACGAAATTTGCCTGCGCCGAATGGTGCTCGAAAACAAGCCCGAAATAATCATAGCGGAGGCCGAGATTGATAGTCAGTTTCGGCGTGATTTTCCAGTCGTCCTGGGCAAATCCGCCGTAATAGTTCTTGCCGTTGTCAGTCTCGGCGATGTTAGAAATGAATATTTCGCTAGCACCACCAATAAAAGGGTTGCCCGGTAAGTGGGTGGCGGTCGGAGTCAGTAGGAAGTCAACGCGATCCGTGTTGCCTGAGGTGGAATTGACGACATCCGTAAAACCACCTTTGTAATCATACTCACCACGCGACCACGGCGGCTGAAGCGTGGAGAATTTAACGTGCTGGTATTCGAAGCCGGCCTTGAAAGTATGCTTTCCGTAAATTTTGGTGACCGAATCGGTCAGTTGAAACGTGGAACTGACTTCGTCGGAGGGCAGGAAAGCGTTGCTGCCTAAAGTTGCAAGGCTGTTGAAACCGAATGCAGGGAGGCCGCCGTTTAGCGTCGTCTGAGGAATGTCCTGGATACCAAATTGTCCGGGAATGTTCGTCAAATCGTTCGCGGAAGGAGCGCTGCGGGTAGTGTGTAGGTAATTGAATCCAACACGGAGTTCGTTGATCAAGGTTGGTGAAAAGGTATGCGTGAAACCGATGGCTGTTTGCTGAGCATTGGCGGTTTGATTCCCGTCCTGGAACCCGCCACCATCAGCGATGCCAGCAAATATTCCTGGAATAAATTGCGGGTCGTCCTTGAGGCTAAACCGGAAGAATACTTGATTCTTCTCATTAAAATTAGCGTCCATACGAGCATCGAAGGAGTTGCTATGCTCATAGAGTTTGGGCGAGTTCGCATAATTACTGAAAAGGTTATTGTTCGTCGGATGGGGATAAAGATTGAAGAGGCTAATTGCGTTCTGGTCCAAGCGCCCCGCAGGAATGTGATTCAAATTACAATTCACGATGTTGGCGCCGACAAAGCTAACCGTGTTGGCAGGGCACCCCGAAGTATTGAACGCACCGAAGGGGTCGCGAACTTGCCCGTTTGAGGTGGCGGTTAAATTCGTTATTGGGTCCACAGATCCTGCGGTAACGTTGCGCGTGGTAGCAGGATCCAAAATGGTGCCTACCGGGATTACGCGACCCAGTGCGTCGGTCTGAGTTCCCGACTGGCCTGCAATTAGGTCTGAGAAATCTGTGTACCCGCTCGTGCGTTCGGCATCTGTAGGCACGGAGCCGGTAAACACGGTTCCTTGAACGCGGCGGAAGCCTTCGTAGTCGGCGAAGAAGAAGAGTTTGTTACGTCCATTGAAAACTTTGGGTATTACAACAGGGCCACCGATTGTGACGCCGAACTGATTCTGGCGGAGCGCGCCCTTTTTAATGCCGCCAGCGTTCTCAAAGAAGTCAGCAGCGTCGAGAACGTCGTTGCGAAAAAACTCCCAAGCGGAGCCGTGGAGATCGTTGGTGCCGGACTTGATGGTGGCGTTGAGGACCGCGGCACCGGAGCGACCGAATTCGGCACTGAAGTTGGAGGTTTCGACGCGAAATTCCTGAACGGCATCTACAGGAGGCAGGACGACGAAGTTGGTGCCATTGAGGAAGTCCACGGTATCAGAGTTGTTGTCAATACCGTCAAGGAGGTAGTTGTTCTGGGCGGGACGCAGGCCGTTGGCCGCGAACGCACCGGTGGCGGCGTTGCCGCGCGTGTCGGCTTGCGGCGTGTTCACGCCGGCGCCGAGTTGCGCCAGGAAGGTGAAATTGCGGCCGTTGAGAGGCAGGTCGTTGACGGCTTTGGAGTCGGTGACCTGGCCGACGGCGGCGTTCTGCGATTCAAGGAGCGGAGCAGCGGCAGTGACTTCGATGGACTGGGTGACGTTGCCGGGCTTGAGAGTGAAATTCTGCACGACGTCCACACCAATATTGACGACGACGCCCTTCGCCTCGATCGGCTGGAAGCCTTTCAGGGAGATATTCAGCTTATAGCTGCCGATTTTTACCGGGGCAAACTTATAGGCACCGTCTCCACCCGTAGTGGTGGTAAGGCTGGCGCCTGTGCCCTCATTGGTGAGGGTGACCGAAACGCCAGCGACGACAGCGCCGGATTCATCAGTGACGGTTCCGAGGATGGAACCAGCGTCTACCTGCGCGCGCAAAGGTACAGCGGCGAACAACAAGGCGACGAGAACGACCAGGAGCGCGAGAGTGTGTGTCCAACTGAATGAATGCTTAGCCTTCATGCCCATTCCTCCTGAAACGACCCGGCAAAATAGCGACAGCTCGCCCAAGCCTGGCGAGCAAACAGCTGCACGCGGGCTCCTCGACAAAAGCCCGCGAACGAAAGAAAGCGCAAAAATAGCCCGAAAACACTGACTGAGAAGCGGAGATGGAAGGAGGGCAAAGGAAAACGACCAGAACGACCGACGACCAACCCCCCAGCAGCTTAACCGCTTAACAGGCACCCCAAAACTTAACCGCTTAACCTTGGCCGCACTAGACCACAGTCTTTTGAATGTTGTCAAGCGTTTTTTTTCATCTATACTCGGGGCGCGATGCCGCATTCTAATTTTCCACGTGTCGTTCGCGTTTCTTTTGTCGAGGACAGGTCACTGAAACCATGGGTTTGACCATACGGGATGTTGCCAAAGCCGCAGGTGTCTCCACCGCAACGGTTTCCAATGTATTGAACAAACGAGGCAAGGTTGGGACCCGCACGCAGACGCTGGTGCTTTCCACGGTGAAACGCCTGGGCTATCTGCCAAATATTCACGCGCGGCGGCTGGCTTCGCGCGACACGCGAACACTGGGGATCATCGTGTCCGACGTGGAGAATCCTTTTTTCCCCGAAATCATCAAGAGCTTTCTGGCGCGGACCCGGCACCTGGGCTACGACGCCATTTTGAGCGACACGAATTACGATCCGCGTCGCACGCAGGAAGCAGCCAGCCGCATGATGGCGCACAACGTGGGCGGCGTGGCGATCATGACTTCGGAAATCAGCCCGAAGCTGATTGACGAACTGGTGCGGCGCAAAATTGCGGTGACATTTCTGGATCACGCCCCAGCGCGGGGTTATGTGAGCACGCTGCGAATTGATTACGCATCGGGCATCGAGCAATCGGTGCGCTATCTGCACAAGGAGGGACACAGGCATATCGCGTTCGTGGCCGGGCGGCCGACGTTGCGGTCGAATATTTTGCGTCTGGAGGCGTACGAGAAGATCATGCAGGAACTGGGGCTGAAGCCCGGGCCGGTGCTCCACGGCGATCTGCGGTTTGAAGGCGGATTAGCCGCGGGACAGGCGATTGGCAAGATGATGCCACGACCGACGGCGGTGATGGCGGTGAACGATCTGACGGCGGTGGGCGTGCTGAAGGGGTTGATCAAGGCAGGGTGTCGCGTGCCCGAGGATATTTCCGTGATTGGATTTGACCGCACACGACTGGCGGAATACAGCAATCCCTCGATCACGACCGTGGACATCCACCGGGATTTGCTGGGGCAGATGGCCGCGGACGTGTTGCATGAGTTGTGCAGCTCGGCGAATCCGCAGGGCAAGGTGTACGAAATTTCGGCGGAGCTGATTGTGGGAAGCTCCTCCGGGCCAGCGCGGCGCGAATAGCTCCTGAGCCGCACTACCCCTCTCCATTTCGATCGAATTGCGACGCATCGTGTTTGGCGGGCCTCGCGCAGAGTGTTAGCATCGGGGCGCGGCTGGAGAATCGCGCGAGCACTCGAGGATGGGGCGTCACCCAAAGGACAAATCGAAGATTTCGCGGCGGACCTTTCTGGGCGGGTTGCGCTGGGCGCCGGTGGGATTCCTTCCCGCGCCGCTGCTGGCGAAAGCGCTGCCGAACTTGCGAACCGGATTGCCTTTTGCATCATGGCTGAACTTCCCTCTCGCCGACGACCGCATCACGCCGCACTATCCGAAAAAATCTCCGCTCGATGATGTGCTGCGTTACGTGGTTCCCGGCACGGACCAGTTCCAGACAGAAAAATACGCCAGTGAAATCGCGCAGGCACTGCAGATGTGGGGGAAAGAACTGCGGGCTGCGCCGCCCGGGTTAAACGCTTTTTCCAGTATTTTGCATCGAGATATGCGGGGCGCGGCTCTTGTGTCGGTGGAAGAAACGAAAACCAAACCGGGCTATGGCGTTGAGGTTTTCAAGCGGTGTTATCCAAACGAATTGAAAGTGGACCGGGAGCAATTCCTGGATGCGATGCGCAACTATCTGGCGGGACTCCGGAAGATTGAGACGGCAGAATTTCAAGTTACTAGAATTGAGAGGATTGGAACTGCGCCGCTGACATTGCGCATTGAAATTCGCTACGACCTGGTGGGCGATTCGCATGCAACCGAGCGCGAGGAGCGTATCGGGCATTGGCGGACGGAATGGGTGCAGCAGGAATCGGGCGGCTGGCAGGCGCGGAAGTGGATGGCCACCGAGGAAACGGTCAGCCGGGCGAAACAGCCCGTGTTCGTGGATGTGAGCGCACAGGCGCTGGGCAAAGTGGACTCGTATCGGACGCAAATGCTTGGCGGCGTGGATTACTGGCGAACGGTGCTGGACGGAGCGACGGGGATCGATGTCTACGGGAACAACGGGGTCGCGGCCGGCGATTTCGACGGCGATGGGTTCGATGATTTGTACATCTGCCAGCCGGCGGGGCTTCCCAATCGGCTTTACCGCAATCGTGGAGATGGAACGTTTGAAGATGTAACGGATGCTTCGGGAGTGGGCGTGCTGGACGGCACGGCTTGCGCGCTCTTTGCGGATTTTGAAAATAAAGGGCTGCAGGACCTGCTGGTGGTATGCGCGGGTGGGCCGCTGCTGTTCCTGAATCAGGGAAATCGCAAGTTTGCATTGAAACGGGATGCTTTTCGATTTTTGAAAGCGCCGGAGGGTACCTTCACCCATGCCGCGGCAGCCGATTACGACGGCGATGGACGGCTAGACATTTATTTTTGCCTATACAGCTACTACCTTGGGCTCGATCAATATCACTATCCCGCGCCGTACTTTGATGCGCGAAACGGTCCGCCGAATTTCCTGCTGCACAACGAAGGGAATGGCGTGTTCGTGGACCGCACGGAAGCCGCGGGATTGAATGCGGAGAACGATCGGTACAGTTTTGCGTGCGCGTGGAACGACTACAACGGGGACGGACACCAGGATCTGTATGTGGCCAATGATTTCGGACGCAGCAATCTTTATCGCAACAATGGCGATGGAACATTCACCGCGGTTTCCAGCGATGCCCATGTGAATAACGTGGGCGCGGGGATGAGTGCGAGTTGGGTGGATTACGACAACGACGGCCGGCCGGACATCTACGTGTCAAACATGTGGTCGGCGGCGGGATCGCGGGTGACCGGGCAACCGGAATTTCACACGAAGGACCCGGAAGAGATACGCGCGAATTACAGCCGGCATATGCGTGGCAACTGGCTGTATCGGAACCTAGGAGACGGCAAATTTGAGAACGTAAGCATGGCCGCTGGCGCAGAGATGGGACGGTGGGCGTGGTCGTCGGATTCGTGGGATTTCGATCATGACGGATACGCGGATATTTATATCGCCAACGGATACATTTCAGGCATGGATGGAAGGGACGTTTCGAGCTTTTTCTGGCGGCAGGTGGTTGGTAATTCTCCGTCAGCGGAGACTTCCGCGGAAAGTTACGAGCGTGGGTGGAATGCGATTAACGAACTGATCCGTTCGGACGCAACCTGGAACGGTTACGAGCGTAACGTGTTTTACCGGAACAATCAGGACGGAACGTTTTCGGAAATATCGGGGGCGGTGGGGCTGGACTTTTTAGACGATAGCCGCACGTTTGCGCTGGCGGATATAGACGG